>BFBZ01000011.1_pt45 | contig 72313 bp, 74 predicted proteins | sample 1888401 | NCBI WGS metagenome assembly BFBZ01 (sample SAMD00112614, study PRJDB3348) | symbiont metagenome | host: Chara braunii
GGATGAAGGCGTTGACGTCGGAGCCGCCGCCGCTTAGATGTGTATAAGAGACAGACCTCGGGGAGCTCAGGCATCGCCGTCGCCCCCGCCGACGCGGAACCAGGCGCCCGCCATCCGCACGGCCTCGCCGGCGGCCCACGCGTCGCGGGCGTGGACGACCGCCATCGGCTGGCCCTCCTCCACCGCGTCGCCGGGCCGCACCAGCAGCTCCATCCCCACGACGGGGTCGATCGACTGGTCCGGGTGCAGGCGCCCGGCGCCGAGCCAGCGGACCACCTCCCCCACCCCGCGCCCGTCGATCCGGGTGACCGTCCCGCCCGCCGGCGCGAGCACGTCGACGCGCTCGGGCGCCGAGGGCAGGGCGCCCTCGTCGGTCCAGACGGCGGGGTCGCCGCCCTGGGCCTCCACCCAGCGCTCCGCCCGCGCCAGCGCGGACCCGTCGGCGAGCGCCGCGGCGGCGCGCTCCTCCCCCTGGCCCGCCGGCGCGGCGCCGGCCGACTCGGCGAGCCGGCCCGCCGCGCGGACCGCCGCCCCGCGGACGTCGTCGGGCCCCGCGCCGCGCAGCACCTCCCCCGCCTCGGCGACCTCGAGCGCGTTGCCGACCATCCGGCCGAGCGGCGCGTCGGCGTCCACCAGGTCCCACGTGACGGCCCGGCCCCACGGCGCCGCCATCCGCTCCATCAGCGCGGCGGCCGCGAGCCCCGCCTCCCGGTCGGGGACGAACGCGCCCGCGCCGTACGGCACCTCCAGGTGGAGCGACTCCGCCCCGGACGCGAGCGCCCGCGCCATCGCCGACGCCGCCACGACGCCGGGCGCCGGAACGGTGCCGGTGGCGTCGCGGAGTCCCGCCAGCCGGAGGTCGGCGGGCGCCAGGCGGCCGTGGTGCGCGGCGACCGCGATGCCCTCGTCGCGCACCTGCCGGACCCAGCGCTCCAGCGACAGGTCGACCTCCATGCCGGGGATCGCCTCGAGCTTGTCGGCGGTGCCGCCGGCGTGGCCCAGGCCGCGCGAGGCCATCTGGGCCACGTTCACGCCCAGCGCCGCCGCGAGCGGCGCGGCGGCCATCGGGACGCTGTCCCCCACCGCGCCGGTGGTCACGACGTCGCCGGTCGGCGCGAACCGCGCGAGCTCGAGCCGGTCGCCGGAGGCGACCAGCGCCCGCATCAGGGCGTCGGCGTGACCCTCCGGCAGGCCCCGGGTGCACGCGAGCATGCACCACGCGGACATGAGCGCGTCGTCGGAGGTCCCGTCGATCCAGCGGCGGACGAACTCCTCGACGCTCTCGGCGTCGACGGGGTCGCCCCGGCGGGTGCGCTCGACGACCTCCACGGGGGCGAACGGGACGGCCATCGACCCCCGACCCTACACCCGGATCCCCTCGGGACGCCGCGAAACCGCTGGTAGGGTGCCCCCCGTGCCTCGCCTCGCGACATGCGTCGCCGCGCTCGCCGCATGTGCCATCGGCGCCGGGACGGCCGTCGCGCAGCAGCCGACGCCCACCACGCCGACCACCCCGACGACGCCGGCCAACCCGGCCCCGGTCGCCGGTCCCCCGAAGCTCAGCTCCCTGCGCCTGCCGGGCGTCGTGTCGGCGCAGCAGGGCCACGCCCGCTTCCTGGTGGGCATCCGGCTGGCGACGCCGGCGAAGCTGACGGTCCAGGTGATCTCGTCGGCGGGCAAGGTCGTCCAGGCCAAGACCGACGCCACCGCCCGCAAGGCCGGCCGCGCATACATCCGCGTCGAGGCGGTCGACACCCGGGGCTTCCAGCTCCTGCAGGGCGCGTACAAAGTGCGGATCCAGGCGACCGACGACCGGGGCCGCATGTCCGCGGCGGTCGAAGGCCCGTTCCGCCTGCGGCTCACCACCCCGCGGGGGCTCTTCGACGCGTACACGATCCCGCTGTGGCGGGCGTTCCGCAGCCAGGTCGGCACCACCACGCCGGGGCAGCTGGTCGCGGTGGTGGGCCCGAAGGGCGTGGTCGCGACCGCCGGCCTGCGCCGCGGGGACGTGATCACCAGCCTGAACGGCACCGCGGTCGCCCAGCCCGGCGCCTGGCAGACCGCCCTCCGCGCGCTGCCCGCCGAGAAGGCCGTCCAGATCCAGTACGTCCGCAAGGGCGAGACGCTGACGGGCACCCTGCAGCCGAAGCCCGACTGGGAGGCGGCGCCCGACTACGCCAAGTCGCTCGTCGTGGCGGTGAAGCGGGAGCCGAAGGTGCTCGCGTACTCGGTCGCCCAGGTACGCCAGCTCATCGACAGCTCCAAGCTGGCCGACGCGATGGAGCTGGTGGACGCGTGGCGCCCCGCCTGGCGCGCCAGCGCGCCGGGGCAGCTGGTGCAGGGCGACCTGGAGGCGAAGGCCGGCCGCTGGAAGCAGGCGCTCGGGGCGTACAACCGCGCCCGCAAGAAGGACCCGACCCTCGCGGCGGCGGAGTTCGGCCGCGGCCTGGCCCTGTCGGAGCTGAAGAAGACGAACCCGTCGATCGTCGCGTTCGGCGCGGCCGCGACCCTGGACCCCACCGACGCCTCGGCGTTCGGCTTCCGCGCGTACGCGCTGCTCCAGGCCGACCGCGACGCCGACGCCGTGGCGGCCGCCCGCCAGGCCGTCGCCCTCGACGCCCGCTACGCCGACGCGTTCCTGCCGTTCGGCATCGCGCTGATCGCCACGGGCGACAAGGCGGCGGGCGTGAAGGCGCTGCGCCGCGGCCTGGTGCTGCTGGAGGAGCCGGACCGCGCCGACCAGCTCATCGCGCAGCACCTCGACCCCACCGACCCCTGACGCCGGACCCCGGCCGGGTCGGGGGACGAACCGTCAGATCTCGCCGGTGGGCTCGTTCCCGTCGTCGAACGGGTCCTGCCGCGGTGGGCGCCGCTTTCGCGACGAGGAGCGGCCGCCGCCGTGCCCGCCCGCGGCGCCGCCGGCCAGGAACATGACGGTCAGGATCCCGGCCGCCAGGCCGGCCCACATCTCCCAGCGGAGCAGCGGGTTCTCGGCGAAGATGCCGTACAGCAGGAACACCGCCACGACGCCCACGAGGGCGAGCGGACGCTGCTTCGGGGCGGCGAGATGCACCACCCAGGGGGCGATCAGGGCGATGACCAGGAGCAGGATCGTGCTCATGCGCTCGCGTCGTCGGGAGACGGGGGCATCGGCGGAGACTAGTCACCGGAAACGCCATTCGTCCAGCCGGAGGCCCTCGGCGACGTGAGCGACGTCGCCGGGATCCACCTCCTGCAGGTGTTGGAGCTGGTGGACACGCCCCGCCGCTCAGCGGTCGCCAGGGTCGACCGGGAGGGGCGGCTGACGGCCCTCGACCTGGCGTCGGCGGACGCCGGGATCGCCGCGCTGGTGGCGGGAGCCGACGTGGACGCGGTGGCGGTCGACGCGCCACTCCACGTGCCGAACGCGACCGGCCGGCGCGACGCCGAGGCGGTGCTGGCGTGGTGCGACGTGGCAGCGTTCCCGTCGTCGCGGCGGCGGCTGGAGCAGGTGCACGGCGGCGTGCGCGGCGAGGCGCTCGCCCCGCTGCTGGCGGCACCCGGCCGCGCCGTGCTGGAGGCCCTGCCCGACCAGGTGCTGCGCCAGATCGCCTGGGAGCGCGACCATCCGGCCGGGTCGCCCGCGATCGACCTGGGCGACTACCGCGCCGCGTGGATCGGCGTGCGCGCGCCGGTCTACCGGCCGAAGGGCACCGGCCGGGCGCGCCCCGACGGCACGCTGGCGGCGTGGCGGCTGCTGGACGGGGTGCTCGACCTCGGCGGCTGGGCCCCCGCGCCGCCCGCTGACGACTGGGCAGCCATCGCCGACGCCGCCCGGGTCGACGCGATCTGCTGTGCCTACGCCGCGCTCCGCCACGTTCAAGGCTCCGCGGTGGCGATCGCGACGGGCGGCCCGCCATTGACCATTCCGGCGGACGCGAACCTGGCCGCCCGGGTCGGGGCCACGCTGGAGCGGCTCCGCGGGGAGGGCGCCCTCCGGATCTGAGCCGGTGCCCGGGGTTGCGCCCCCGGCGGGGACGTTGTGATATTCCGCACGAGCCCTTCGGGGCCGTGTCCACCACCCTGGATCGAGAGGATGGCTCCCGTGGGCAACAGCGTCTACAAGGTGATCGAGATCGTCGGTACCAGCGAGACCTCGTGGGAGGACGCCACGGCAGCCGCCGTGGCGACCGCATCGAAGACCCTCCGCGACCTGCGGGTCGCCGAGGTCGTGGAGCAGGACGTGACGATCAACGAGGACGGGTCGATCGACCAGTACCGGACCCGGCTGTCGGTCTCCTTCAAGTACCAGGAGGACTGAGCCTGTAGGCGCGGGTCTCCCAGGGGGCGGCGCGGAGTGCCCCCTGGAGGTCCGCGTCCGTCGCGTACGGCCGGTCCTCGATCACCCGGGCCCGGACCGGGACCGCCACCCCCTCGGCGGAGAACGGCCACGGCTCGCACGTCGCCTCCAGCGCGCCCACGGGGCGCACGGTGAGGGTCACCCCCGGGTCGCCGGCCGCGCGCGGCACCTGCGGCAGCGCGGTCTCGCGGCCCGCTGCCTGCGCCCGCCACGTGAGGTGCAGGCTCAGGACGTCCCACGTCTGCAGCAGGCGGTACCCCGCCCACGCCCAGGCGTCGAGCGCGGGACCGCCGCCGATCCGCTCGCGCAGCTCGCCCTGCACGGTGTCCTGCTCGGCCAGGAAGGCCTGCACTGCCGGCGGCCGCGCCCTGCGCGGCGTCGCGGGCCCCGGGTCGAGGCCGAGGCGTCCCTCGTACAGCCCCTGCCCGTGCATGCTCACGATCAGGCCGGCGCGCGGGTCGCGGCCGATGGCGCCCTGGATGCCCTCCCGGTAGAGCGCGACGTGGGTGGGCCGGTCGATGTGCGGGAAGTCCACGGGGGCGCCGTCGTCCGCCACCTGCGGCGCCGCCTCCCACGCCCGCCAGCCCTCGTCGTGGACGGCGGCGGCGATCACGAGCGGCGTCCACGGCTCCGGCCGGGCGAACTCCGCGTTCCCCCACGCCTCGGCGAACGCCCCGCACTGCAGCTGGTGGTCGACCTGCCGCACCAGCAGCAGGCCCTCCGGGCGCCGGGAGACGATCACCGTTCCAGCCTACGCCGCGGATTCAGCGCACCGACCACTCCTCGACGGCGCCGCCCAGGTCGCGGTCGAGGAACCCCTGCCCCGAGTTGAGGACCACCGCGTCGGCGCCCGGGTCCCAGGGCCGCCGCGCCGCCATCGGGCGGCACAGGTACAGCTCGTCGGCGGCCCGCGTGACCGCCACGTAGAAGAGGCGCTCCTCCTCGTCGAGCTTCCCCTCGCTCACCGCCCACCCCGACGGGAACGACCCGGCTTCGACCTGGAGGACGAACACGACCGGCCACTCCAGCCCCTTGGCCTGGTGCACCGACGAGAGCGCGACCCGGCGGGCGGGCCCGGAGACGTCCTCGTCGGCCTCGACCCGCTCGGCCAGCTGGAGGTCGCCCAGGAATCGGTCGAGGCTCTCGGTGCGGGCCGCGAGCTCGGCGAGGCGGGCCAGGTCGCCCTCCCGGTCGCGCCAGTTCGGGTAGGCGCGCTGGAGGTGGTCGCGGTACCAGTCGGAGCGGGCGACGCGAAGCACGATGTCCTCCGGGCGCGTCATCCCCGCGATGTCCCGGATCGCCTCGGCGAAGCGCGCGAGGCCCGCCGCGCCGGCGCCCGCCGGCCGCAGCGCCGCGGCGGCCGCGAGGGGGTCGGGCTCGGCGGCGATCGCCGCCCACGTCCGGGCGGCGACGGCGGCGCCGACGCGCTCGAACAGGCGCAGGGCGCGGTTCCAGGCGAGGGCGTCGCGCGGGTTGTGGCGGAGGCGCAGGAAGGCGAGGACGTCCTTCACGTGCGCGCTCTCCACGAAGCGGGCGCCCGAGTAGAGCTCGAACTCGACCCCCGCCTGGGCGAGGGCAAGCTGGAGCTCCACCGAGTGGTGGTGGGCCCGGTAGAGCACGGCGATCTCCCCGGGCGCCCGTCCGGCGGTGATGAGGTCGGCGATCCGCTGGGTGACGAACCACGCCTCCTCCTGGGTGGAGAGGAGATGCGCCACCACGGGCCGCTCGCCCGACGGGGGGCGCTGCGCGCGGAGCTGCTTGCCGAACGGGTTGCCGGCCGGGAGCGTGCGCTGGGCGAGGGCGACGACCTCGGGCGTCGAGCGGTAGTTCGTCTGGATCGGGAAGACCCGCGTGCCGGTCACCGCGGCGAACCGCGCCACCACCTCCGGGTCGGCGCCGCGCCAGGAGTAGACGGCCTGGTCGGGGTCGGCGACGGCGATGAGGTTGCCGGACTCCCCCGCGATGAGCTCCATGAACCGCGCCTGCACCGGGTTGACGTCGTGGAGCTCGTCGACGAGCACCCAGCGGTACCGCTCCTGGAGCCGGGTGCGGACCCGGGGGTGGTCCTCGAGCAGGCGCACCGTGAGCGTGAGCAGGTCGGCGTAGTCCACCGCCCCCATCGCCCGCTTGCGCTCCTCGTAGCCCTCGGCGATGGCGCGCAGCTCGGCGATCCGGTCGCCGAGGCGCGGGTTGGCCTCGTGGACGACGGCCTCGATGTCGCGCCCGCTCTCGGCGGCGAGGCAGGCGTAGCCGACGATGGTGGCGGGCTTCGGCAGCGACGGCCGGGTCTCGCGCCCGGCGAGCACGGCGTCGCGGGCCATCGCGCACACCTCCGCCTGGTCCTCCGCGTCGAGCACGGTGAACGACGACGGCAGCCCGACCATGGGGCCGTGCTGCGCGAGGATCCGGCGGCACACCGCGTGGAACGTCCCGGCGGTCACGGACTGGAGGTCCACCCCCGTGAGGGCGCCCGCCCGCTGGACCATCTCCTTCGCCGCCCGGCGGGTGAACGTGACGAGCATGACCGCCTCGGGCGGCGTCCCCCGGTCGATCGCGTGGGCGAGCGTCGCGACGATCGTCCGCGTCTTCCCCGACCCCGCCGACGCCAGGATGAGCGTCCGCCCCTCCGCCCCCTCGACCGCGGCGAGCTGCTCCTGGTCGAGCATCGCCCGGAGGGCCTCGGACGCACCGCCCTCGCGCCGCTCGGGCGGCCGCAGCCGGTAGACCTTCCGCTCCCCCGGGTCGGCGGCGAGCGGGTCGCGGCCGTGGACCCGGTCGCGCGCGGCCTTCTGGGCCTCGATGTGCGGCAGCGTGGGTGGCGCAGTCTGCCACCGCGGGTATCCGTGGGCCGAGGACATGGGCTGCGAACACTAGTTCGGGGGCCGGACGGACCTCGCCGCACGCGGGTAACTGGTAGACACGCGGATGACCGGAAAACGAACCGAGGGGGATCGCATGGCGGCAACGGGCAAGGCGGAGTGGAAGGGCGACCTGAAGGGCGGCTCGGGCACGTTCGCGGCCGGTGACGGCAGGATCGCGGGGGACTTCTCGTTCCGGACGCGGTTCGAGGACGCCCCGGGGGCGAATCCCGAGCAGCTCCTCGGCGCGGCCCTCGCCTCGTGCTTCTCGATGGCGCTGTCGAACGCGCTGGCGATGGACGGCCACGTGCCGGACTCGGTGGAGACGGAGGCCACGCTCTCGCTCGGCAAGATCGACGACGCGACCTCGATCACGAAGGTGGAAATCACCACCGTCGGGAAGGTGCCGGGGATCGACCAGGCGACCTTCGAGGAGTACGCCGAGAAGACGCGGACCGGCTGCATCGTGAGCCGGGCGCTCGCGGGCATCCCGGAGAAGAACCTGACGGCCACGCTCGAGTCCTAGCGGCGCCGCGCGCCGCCGGGCGGGTCAGCCGGCGGCGCGCAGCTCCCGCTCGAGGCGCAGGAGCCCGATCAGGCTCTTGGCGTCGTGCACCCGGTCGATGAGCCCGTCGAGGTCGGCCAGCGGCCACGGGACCACCTCGATCAGCTCGTCCTCGTCGGCGTGGTGCTCGCCCGTCGCCGGCGTGAGGCCGGTCGCCATGAAGCAGTGGATGTACTCGGTGAGGATCGCCGGGGCGGTGTAGAAGCCGCCGACCTCCCGCCACGTGGCGGCGTCCCGCCCCACCTCCTCGGCCAGCTCGCGCTTCGCGCACGCCAGCGGGTCCTCGCCGGGGTGGTCGAGCTTGCCGGCCGGCAGCTCCAGCGTGAACTCCTCCACCGCCTCGCGCGGCTGGCGCACCATCAGGACGTGGTCGTCCTCGACGGGGACCATGACGACGGCGCCGGGGTGGTCCATGACCTCGCGCGTGACGACCGTGCCGTCGGGGCGGCGGTACTCGGAGCGGCGCAGGTTGACGATCACGCCCTCGTGGATCCGCTCGGTCGAGATCGGCGGCCCCAGGGCGCCCCCGTCCCCCCGGCTCACGCCGCGCGGGCGGCGTCGATCAGCCCGAGCGTGAGGTCCACCAGCTGCTCGAGGCTCCGCACGGCGATCCTCTCGTCCGGGGTGTGGATGTCGATCATCCCGTTGCACAGGTTCACGCAGGGGAAGCCGTTGCGGATGAAGGCGTTGACGTCGGAGCCGCCGCCGCTCGGCACGAGCCGCGGCGTGTGGCCGAGCCCGGAGAGCACCGCGATCGCCAGCGCCACCTGGGGGTCGCCCTCGCCGACGCGGTAGGCGCTGAACTCGCGCTCCACCCGCGTCTCCAGGTCGACCTCGCACTCGGCGGCGGCCCACGTCATCGCGTCGAGCATCGACGTGAGCTGCACCTGTCTCTTATACACATCTCCACCTGGGGGTCGCCCTCGCCGACGCGGTAGGCGCTGAACTCGCGCTCCACCCGCGTCTCCAGGTCGACCTCGCACTCGGCGGCGGCCCACGTCATCGCGTCGAGCATCGACGTGAGCTGCACCGACAGCGACCGCTCGTCGCGCGAGCGCGCCTCGGCGGTGATCGTGCAGCGCTCCGCGATGACGTTCGTGGCGGTGCCGCCCTCGACGGTCCCGATGTTGGCGGTCGTCTCGGCGTCGATGCGCCCGAGCGGCATCCGGCCGATCGCCCGCGCCGCGGCGACGATCGCGCTGCGCCCCGACTCCGGCGCGATGCCGGCGTGCGCCGGTCGCCCCACGAACGTCGCGTTGATGCGGTGCAGCGACGGCGCCGACCCGACGATGTCCCCCACCGGCCCGGTGTGGTCGTAGACGAAGCCGAAGCGGGCGTTGAGCGGGCGCGGGTCGAAGTGGGCGGCGCCCTTCAGCCCGATCTCCTCGCACGGCGTGAACACCAGCTCCACGCCGGCGTGGGGCCGGCCCTCCGCGACCACCTGCCTCATCGCCTCGAGCACGACGGCGACGGCCGACTTGTTGTCGCCGCCGAGGATCGCGTCGCGCCCGTTGGTGAGGTGGCCGTCGACCAGCTCGACGTCGATCGCGTCGGTGACCGGGACGGTGTCGAGGTGGGCGCCGAACATGATCGGCGTGCCCTCGGCCGTGGGGGCGAAGCGGGCGACGATGTTCCCGCAGCCGGCGGGGAGCGCGGCGGCCGCGTCGTCCTCGTGGACGTCGGCGCCCATCCCGCGCAGCTCGGTACGCACCAGCTCGGCGACGCGGGCCTCCTCGCGCGACGGGGAGGGGATCTCGCAGAGCCGCACCATCAGCCGGGCGACGTCGGGCAGCCCGGCGAGGTCCTCCGGCGTCACCCTGCCGCCGTCGTATCTCGCGGCGCGGATGCGCGGAATCGCATACGCCAGGCGGGATTCGTCGCGACACGAGGGGTCACCCTCCGCGTGCGACGCCGAATCCCCCCTGACGCGGCCCTTCCGCGCCCCACATCCACGATCTCCGCCGCCGTCAGGGTGTCACCCTCCGAGCGCCGCCCGCTCGCGCCCGGACGTCTCGCGGGCGCCGGCGTGGCCGGCGGCGGCGCCGACGAACTCGCGGAAGAGCGGCTGCGGCCGGGTGGGCCGGCTCTTGAACTCGGGGTGGAACTGGGAGGCGCAGAACCAGGGGTGCTCCGGCAGCTCGACGACCTCGACGAGGCGCCCGTTGGGCGACCGGCCGCTGACCACGAGGCCGGCGCGCTCGATCTCCTCGCGCATCGCCGGGTTGACCTCGTAGCGGTGCCGGTGGCGCTCGTAGATGACGTCCTGGTCGCCGTAGGCCGCCCGCGCCCGGGTGCCGGGCACCATGTGGACGGGGTCGGCGCCGAGGCGCATCGTGCCGCCGCGCTCCTCGATGGCGCGCTGCTCGGGCAGGAGGTCGATGACCGGGTAGGGCGTCTCGGGGTCGAACTCGCTGGAGTTGGCGCCGTCCATCGCGCAGACGCTGTCTCTTATACACATCGACGCCGCCGGCCCGGGCGCCCTCGATACAGGCCATCTGCATGCCGAGGCAGATGCCCAGGAACGGCACGCCGCGCTCGCGGGCGAAGCGGGTCGCGGCGATCTTGCCCTCGACGCCGCGGCCGCCGAAGCCGCCGGGCACCAGGACGCCGTCGGCCTTCTGCAGGAGCTCGTCCAGCTCGGGCGCCTCCGCGTCGACCCAGTCGATCTCGAGCTCGACGCCGTGGTGGATGGCCGCGTGCTTCAGCGCCTCGGCCACCGAGAGGTAGGCGTCGTGGAGCTGGACGTACTTGCCGACGAGGGCGATCCGCACGCGGCCCTCGCAGGCGCCGATCGCGTCGACCAGGCGGCGCCAGTCGGTGAGGTCCGGCGGCGGCGCCGGGCGGCCGAGTCGGTGGCACACCACCTTCGCGAAGCCCTCGGCCTCCAGGTTGAGCGGGACCTCGTAGATGTCGCCGGCGTCCACGGCCGAGATGACCGCGTTGGTCGGGATGCCGCCGTAGAGCGCGATCTTCTGGCGGATGTCGTCGGTGAGCGGCCGGTTCGACCGCAGCACGAGGACGTCCGGCTCGATACCGATGCGGCGCAGCTCGTTGACCGAGTGCTGCGTCGTCTTCGTCTTCAGCTCGCCGGAGGCGTCGAGGTACGGCACCAGCGTGACGTGGACGAAGCAGACGTGCTCTCGGCCGACGTCGTTGCGCAGCTGCCGGATCGCCTCGAGGAACGGGAGCGACTCGATGTCGCCGACCGTGCCGCCGATCTCGACGATGACCACCTCGGCGTTGGAGCTGGCGGCGGCCTGCTTGATGCGCGCCTTGATCTCGTCGGTGACGTGCGGGATGACCTGCACCGTCGCGCCGAGGAAGTCGCCGCGGCGCTCCCGCTTGATGACGGTGTCGTAGATCGCGCCGGTGGTGACGTTCGAGATCCGGGTGAGGCTCTCGTCCGTGAACCGCTCGTAGTGGCCCAGGTCGAGGTCGGTCTCGGCGCCGTCCTCGGTGACGAACACCTCGCCGTGCTGGAAGGGGCTCATGGTCCCGGGGTCGACGTTCAGGTAGGGGTCGCACTTCTGGAGCGACACCTTGATCCCGCGGGCCTTCAGGAGCGTCCCGAGGGACGCGGCGCTGATGCCCTTGCCGAGACCGGAGACGACGCCCCCGGTCACGAACACGTACTTCACCGGCGACTCAGCCACGCGCCCTCCCCTCGCCCGACGACGCACCACACCTTAGCGCGGGCCTCGGCGGGCATGACGGCGGCGTCACAGGGGTCACACGGCTCACAGGGCCGCCAGGCCCACGCGGCCCGCGGTGGTGGCGGTGGCGGTACGGGCCATGGCGTTGCGGCGCAGCGCCTGGCAGACCGACAGGGCGACCTTGTAGCCGGCGTCCGACTCCGAGCCGGTCATCACCATCGTCCCCGCCGCACGCCCCGACAGGGCACGCATCAACCGCCGCGGACGCTCCGACACGATCATCACCGGCCGGTCATCCCCCACCAACCCCTCCGCAAGGCCACCCCAATCGGCGTCCTCACCCCGCATGTCCAACATCACGATGTCCCCCGAGGAGGGCGCCTGCCCATCCGGACGAGCCTCCGCCGCCATCACCACATACCCCAACCTGGTCAACGTCTCCTCGAGCGCCGACCGGCCGAGCCCCTCGGGCCCCAACACCAGGATCTGCATCGGCTGAATCACTTCCAACCCCTTCACGAACGCGGATGAACACACACCACCCGACCAGGAGGTCGCGGTGGTGCAGGACGCGAACGGGCCACACYGGGCGCTGGGTGCAGACGCACCTCGCCCAGGGGCCGGGGTCGAACTAGCCGGGCCGGCGCACCGCCAAGCCGTGACCACTGCGCGGACCGACAAGGCCCGCCAACCAGATCCGCTCAGACCCACCCGGCCGCGGCGCAAACGCCGCCAACAGGACCACCCCGAGCATCACCAAAAGGAAGATCGCCCCCGCCGGCACCGGACCAGTGCCCGGCAGGATGTAGGACGCCAGCACCGCCAACAGGCTCTGCGCCGGCGCCGGTCCCGCCGGCGACACCAACTGCGGCGCCGCGATCTCCGCCGTCGCATCCTCGGCACCGAAGGCCGTGGTCGCGGGCCCCGCGGCGCGGTCGCCGGCGGCGGAGCCGGTCACGCCGGCCGGGTTTGACGGGTCGAGCGGGAACGCGCCCGCGCGGAGCGGCAACCCCACCAGCGAGAGGGCGGTGCCCTCGGCGGCGGTGCGCGTCGTCGTCGGCACGGGGTCGGGCGTCAGGCTCGGCGGTCCGCCGAGCGCGCCGGCGCCGACCGTGACCGGCTGGGCGGCGCGCGTCGGCACCAGCGCGCCGCCTGCCGGACCGCCGGGGAGGGCCTGCGGCACGTCGGCGGGCGGCACGACGAGCGTCGCCCGCGGCGCCTCCGGCGCGGCGATCAGCGGGACCATCTCCGGGAGGCTCGGCGCGGTGGTGGCCGGCGCCTCGCCGCCCGCGGGGACGGGGGCCTCCGTCGGGGCGAGCTCGCCGAGCGGCAGCAGCGCGATGGTCGGCAGGTCCACCTCGCCGGCGGACGGCGGGGCGGTGGGCTCCTGCGCGGCCGAGCCGCCGTCGGACGGCGGCTCCGCCGGCTCGGTGGCCGCAGGCTCGGTGGCGGGCGCCTCGGCCCCCGCCGATCCCTCGGGTGCCGCGGTCTCGTCGCCGGGGGTCGCCTGATCGATGGGGGCAGCCTCGTCGGCGGCCGCCGGCTGGTCGGCCGCGGTGGCCGGCGCCTCGGCGGGCTGCTCGGCGACCGCCGTCCCGCCCGCGGTCCCCTCGTCGGCGCGCGCGAGCGCGGGCGCGAGCACCGCCATGAGCAGCGCGGCGAGGAGGGCGCCGAGCCAGGCGATCCGGGGGGCGGAGCGGAGTTGGGTCACGCGAGGACCAATACGGGTCACCCTCAGGCGCCTGACAGGGCTGTCACAAGCGCCGCATGATAGACGCGGGTCACGGCGGAGCCACGCGTTTCCGCATGCCAATTTCCCGCTCTTTGCGGGGAATCGTGCTGGCACCCCCACGACGAGCGCCGCCCGGGCGACCGCGCCCGGCGCTCATCTTCGTCCCCGGAGAGCCCTTGCCGTGGGGCTCCGCGATGGTGGATGTTCCGCGCAGGGCGCGCCGGCGGCCGACGGCGACGCCGGGTCGCCGGGCGAAGGGGGCAGCGATGGGCACGACGGTCACCGGACTGGACGAGCGCGCGCGCAGGCTGGACCGGCTGGCGCAGGAGATCCTGGAGGGTCTCGCGCCGCTCGAGTTCCGCCCCGCCGCGGATGCGGCCGAGCGCGAGGCGACGCTGCGCCTGCGCCATGCGGCCGTCGTCGAGCAGGGCTGGGCGCACGAGGACGCGATGCCGGGCGGGCTGGAGCGCGACGAGGACGACGATGTCGCCGTCCCCCTGGTGTGCGTGGACGACGGCGAGGTGGTCGGGACGATGCGCCTCGTGTTCCCCGCCCCGGGCCGCCTGCTGCCCACCGAGCGCGCGTTCGGCCTGCGGGTCGACCCGCCCGGGTCCGCGGTCGACGCGGGCCGCGTGGTGGTGGCCCCCTCCCACCGGGGTGCGCGCGGCCACCTTGTGATGACCGGCCTCGCGGCACGCGGGTGGCTGGACGCCCGGGCCCGCGGCCTGGACCGGGTGGTGGGCGCGGCCTCGGAGCGCGCGGCGGGTCTGTACGAGGCGCTCGGCATGACGGTGACGCCACTCGGCCCAGCCCGCGAGCACTGGGGCGAGCCGCGCAGGCCCATCGAGATCGCGGGCGCCGACGACCCGCCGGCGTTCGTGCGCGCCCCGGAGCCCGACGCCCACGAGGAGGCGCCCGAGGGCATCAGCCGGCGCGGGCTGCTCGCGCGCGTCGGGGGCGTGGCCGCCGGCGTCCTGCTGGTGGGCGTGCCCGAGGCCGGCGCCCAGGCGCCGGGCGCCCGGGCCGTCGGCGCCGGGCCCACCGACCGGCGCTCGATCGAGTTCCTCTCGCGCGTGGAGCAGACCGGCCGGGACCTGGCGGTAGTGGGCTGGCTCACCCACGTCCAGGGCCTCTCGCCCGAGCGCTTGGTCACCGGGTCCACGCCCGTCGCCTCGACCGACCCCGCCGCGTCCGACCCGTCGACGCGGCGGCTGACCGTGGTGGTGAGCGCGCGGCTGCAGAGCATCTCGGCCCTGGGCACGGCGATCACCGGCCACGGCGTCGGCCGGGCGGCGTTCCACCTGCTGCCCGACGGCGGCGCGCGGCTGGACGACCCCGCCTCGTTCGCGGCCGGCGCGGCCGTCGCCACGTTCACGCTGTCCTTCAGCCACAGCCTGGCGCTCGACGAGCCGAACCGCGCGGGGGCGTCGTTCGTCGCGGACCTGCTCCAGCGCAGCGCGCGGGTGTTCACGCTCGCCGGGCGGCGCCACCAGCTGGGCCGCCCCGCCCTGCCCTGGAGCATCCGGGCCACCGGCCGTGGGCAGCGGACCGACCCCGCGACCCCGCGGTCGGAGTTCTTCCTGAGCGGGGACATGGGCGTGGTCGACGCGGAGGCGGCGTAGGGGCGGCGGGCGAGGCCCGGCCGTGCCCGAGCCCGTCGCGATCGTCGGCATCGGGTGCCGCTTCCCAGGGGGCGCCGCGGATCCGGACGCGTTCTGGCGGCTGATCGCCGACGGCCGGGACGCGGTCACGGAGGTCCCGCCCGACCGCTGGGACGCGGACGCCCTGTGGGATCCCGACCCGGCCGCGCCGGGGCGCATCCACAGCCGCTGGGGCGCCTTCCTGGACGACATCGACCGGTGGGACGCCGGGTTCTTCGGCGTCTCGCCGCGCGAGGCCCGCCGCGTCGATCCCCAGCAGCGACTGCTGATGGAGGTCGCCTGGGAGGCCCTTGAGGACGCCGGCATCCCCCCGGACCGGCTGGCCGGTACCGACGCCGGCGTGTGGGTGGGGATCTCCGGTCACGACTACGGCGACATGCTGATGGGCTCGGGCCGGCGGGCGCTGATCGATTCGCACACGCCCCGGGGGGCCGCGACGTGCATCGCGGCCAACCGCCTGTCCCACCACCTGGACCTGCGCGGGCCGAGCGTGGCGGTCGACACGGCGTGCTCGTCGTCGCTGACGGCGCTCCACCTGGCCTGCCAGAGCCTGGCCGCCGGCGAGTGCGGCCTGGCGATCGTGGGCGGCGTCAACGCCCTGCTGCACCCCGAGGTCACGATGGGGTTCTGCCGGGCGGGGATGCTCTCCCCCCGGGGGCGCTCCCGGCCCTTCGATGCGGGGGCCGACGGCTACGTGCGCGGCGAGGGGGCGGGGGTGGTGGTGTTGCGCCCCCTGGCGGCGGCTCGCGCGGACGGCGGGCGCGTGCGGGCGGTGGTCCGGGCGACGGGGATCAACCAGGACGGCCGCACGCCCGGCCCCACGATGCCCGACGCCGGCGCCCAGGAGGACCTGCTGCGGGGCACCCTCCGCCGGGCCGGCGTCGCGGCCGCGCGCGTGGGCTACGTGGAGGCCCACGGCACGGGGACGCCGGTGGGCGACCCCGTGGAGGCCACGGCCATCGGCCGCGCCGTGGGCGCCGCCCGCGACCCGGGGGACCCTTGCGCGGTGGGGTCGGCGAAGGGCGCCATCGGCCACCTGGAGGCGGCCGCGGGAATCGCCGGGCTCATCCGGGCGGCGCTCGCCCTGGAGCGGGCGACGGTGCCGGGGACGCTGCACCACGAGACGCCCACGCCGGCGGTCGACTGGGAGGACCTCAACATCCGCGTGCCCGCCGCGGCCGAGGCCTGGCCAGCGCGCGGCGGCCCGCCGCTCGCCGTGGTCAGCTCGTTCGGGTTCGGCGGCGCCAACGCCGCGGCGGTCGTCGAGGCGGCCCCGGGCGAGCCGCCGGCCGCGCCGGCGGAGGGCGACGGCCGGCCGCGCATCCTGCCCCTGTCGGCGCGGAGCCCCGAGGCGCTGACGGCGCTCGCCGACGCCTGGGCCGGGCGGCTGGAGGCGGCCGACGCGCCCACCCTCCGCGACGTCTGCCACACCGCGGCGCTGCGGCGCGCCCACCTGCCCCACAGGCTCGCGGTGGTCGCGGACACGCCCGCGGCGGCCGCGAGGGCCCTGCGCGACGGCGGTGCGACGGTTGCACGCGGCGAGGTGCCCGGCGCGCCGCCCCGCGTGGCCTTCGTGTTCACGGGGATGGGAACCCAGTGGTGGGCGATGGGCCGGGAGCTCGCCGACGCGGAGCCGATCGTGTCGGACGCCCTGGCCGAGTGCGACGCCCTGTTGACGCCGGTGGCCGGCTGGTCGCTGCTGGAGGAGCTGGGGCGCGACGAGGCCGCCTCGCGGATCGCGACCCCCGCCCTGGCCCACGCCGCCAACCTGGCCTTGCAGGTCGCGCTGACCCGGCTGTGGCGCGATCGCGGGGTCGCGCCCGACGCGGTGGTGGGCCACAGCTCGGGCGAGGCCGCGGCGGCGTGGGCGGCGGGGGCGCTCTCGCTTGCGGATGCCCTGGCCCTGACCGCCCACCGCGGCCGCCTGCAGGCCCGCCTGGCGGGGGCGGGCGGGATGCTGGCGGTCGGCGCGCCCAGGGACGCCGCCGCGGCGGCGGCGGGCGATCCGGCCGGGGGGGTGGCCCTGGCGGCGGTGAACGGGCCGGCGTCGGTGACGCTGTCGGGCGACGACGAGGCGCTCGCGCGGGTGCGCCGGCGGCTGGAGCGCGCCGGGGTGCGCTGCGTGCCGCTCGAGGTGGACGTCCCGTACCACGGCCCCCAGATGGCAGCCATCGGCGCCCCGCTGCGCGAGGCCCTCGCCGGGCTGCGGCCGCGCGACCCTGAGGTGCCGATGATCTCGACGGTCACGGGCGCCCCCGCCGCCGAGCGGCCCCTGGACGCCGCGTACTGGTGGGACAACGTCCGCCTGCCGGTCCGATTCGCCGACGCCGTGGACCGCCTTCTGGCGGACGGTGTGACCCACTTCGTGGAGGTCGGCCCACACCCGGTGCTGGCCGGCGCGATCCACGCCACCGCCGCGGCCGCCGGCCGGTCGGCGGCGACGTTGCCGTCGCTGCGCCGTGGCGAGCCCGAGCCGGGGCGCGTGCTGCGCTCGCTCGCCGCGCTCCACGTGGCGGGGCGGGCGGTCGACTGGCGCGCCCTCCGGGCGGGCGAGGGCCGCCTGGTCGCGATGCCCGGCAACCCGTGGATGCGCGAGCGGCACTGGCTGGAGCCCGCTCCCTCGGCGCCCACCGACCCCGCCGGCGCCCACCCGGTGCTGGGCCGGCGCGTGCGCGCCGCCCGCCCCACGTGGGAGCTGGACCTCGGCGACCCGGCCCTGACGTGGCTGGGGGACCACGTCGTGCTGGGCGCCCCGGCGTTCCCCGCCACTGGGTACGTGGAGGTGGCGATGGCGGCCGCCGAGGTGGTCACGGGCCGTCCGCTCCCCGCGCTCGACCGGGTGGACCTGCAGCGGCTGCTGCCGCTCGACGGCCGGCTGCTGGGATGCGCGGTGGACGAGGCGGCCGGCGTGGTGGAGATGCACGGCGGGCCGCCGGACGGCGATGACCCGTGGACGCCCCACGCCCGCGCCCGGATCGCCGCCCCCGGCGCGGTCGGCCGTGACGCGGCGGCCCTCGACCTCCGGGCGGCGGAGCGGCGGTGCTCCGTCACGGTGGACCCGGAGGCGCTCTACCGGCGGCTCGCCGCAGAGCGGGGGTTGCGGTACGGGCCCGCCTTCCGCGGTGTCACGTCGCTCAGGCGGGGGCACGGGGTGGCCCTGGGCCGCGTCGCCCGCCCGCCGGAGCTCGGCGGGGCCCGCCGGCCCGCGCACGCCGCCCTGCTCGACGCCGCCCTCCACGTCGCCGCCGCCGGGGTGGAGGGGCTCGGCTCCGCCGCGCCCGACGGCGCGGTGGTGCCGGTCGCGATCGCGCGGGCGGAGCTGAGCGGCCCGCTGCCCGACGCGTTCTGGGTCTGGACCGAGGTGACGCCCGGCGCGAACCGGGACCTGATCGCCAAGGTCGCCCTGCACGACGACTCCGGCGCGCCGCTCGGTGCGCTCGAGGGCGTGCGGCTGCGGGCCCTCGGGGAGGTCGCCGCCGCGCACGGCCTCGAGCACCACGAGGCGTGGACCCGCGTCGCCCAGGCGCCCGCCACAGCCCGGCGTCCGGCGGCCGTGGCGCGCGTCGCCGCCGCCGGCGCCCGCGCTGCGCGCGCAGCCCGCCGGGACGGGTTCGACGACGCCGCGGCCGCCCTCGACGCCGCCGCGCGGCGCCACGCCCGGCGCGCCCTGGGGGAGCTGGGGTGGGCCCCCGGCGCCTCCGCGGCCGACCTTGGCGTGCCGCCGGAGCGGGCCGCGCTGATGGCGTCGGTCGTGGCGATGGCCGCCCGCGCCGCGGAGAGCCCGCCGTCGCACGACCCGGAGGGCGGCTACGCCCCCCTCGCCGCACTGGTGGCCGAGACCGGGGCGCAGCTGGCCGACACCCTCCGCGGCCGCGCCGACGCGCGGCAGTGGCTGTTCGCGGAACCCGGGTTCGCGACCCTCGCCCAGGTATACGCCGGCCCCCCGTTCAGGGCGGCGGCCGAGACCCTCGCGACCATGGTCGCGGCCGCGGGCGCCGGCGTCCCCGGGGGCCTGCGGGTGGTGGAGGCCGGCGCGGGGACCGGCGCCACCAGCCGGGCCGTGCTCGCGGCCGCCGGCGGCACAATGCGCGAACTGCTGGTGACCGACGTGTCCCCGTTCCTGGTGCGCGCCGCCCGTGAGCGGCTGGGCGACCACCCCGCCCTGCGCTTCGCCGAGCTGGACCTGGAGGCACCGCCGCCCGCGTCGGAGGGCGGCTTCGACGTGGCCGTGGCCGCGAACGCGGTGCACGCGACCCGCGACCTGCGCGAGAGCCTGCGGACCCTGCGCGCCCTGCTCGCCCCGGGCGGCCTGCTCCTGCTGCAGGAGGCCCTGCGGTCCCACGATTTCATGGACCTGGTGTTCGGCCAGCTGGACGGATGGTGGCGCTTCGTCGACCACGACCTGCGCCCCGGCCACGCCCTGGCGGGCGGCGCCGCCTGGCGACGGGCGCTGACCGACGCCGGGTTCGAGGACCCGCACGTCGTGGCCACCGCGGCGGAGGGAGGGGAGCCCGTCCAGGCGGTCATCGCGGCCCGCGCCCGCGCGCCCCGGCGCGCCCGCCCCGGCCGGTCGCCGCGCACCTGGCTGATCCTGGCCGACTCCGGCGGCGTCGCCGACCACCTGAGCCACACCCTCGGCGCCGGCCGGGACCGCGTCACGGCCGTCGCGCCGGGGACGCTGCGCACCGAGCGCGCCCGCGAATGGGCGGCCGTGCTGCGCGACCTGCCGCCCGGCGACCCCGCCGTGCTCGACGTCCGCGCGCTCGACGCGCCCTCGGCCGAGGGCCTGGCCGGCGACGCCCTGGTGCGCTGGGCCGACCGCCTGTGCGGGGGCGTCGCGGCGCTCGTGCGGGCGCTCCGCGCCGCGGACCGGACGCCCGCCGCGATCTGGCTCGTGACCGCCGGAGCCCTGGCGGTCGCGCCGGGTGAGGACGCGGCCGTGGCGCAGGCACCGCTGTGGGGCCTCGGACGGGTGCTCCGCCACGAGCACGGGGGCGTCCCCTGCCGCCTCGTCGACCTGCCGGCCGGCGCACCGGCCGACGCGGTCGCCGCGCTCGCCCGCGAGCTGCGCGCGCCGCGCGCACCCGAGGAGGAGCTCGCCGTCCGCGCGGGGCGCACGCTCGGACGGCGCCTGCTGGCCGGACCGCCACCGCCAGACGGCGCCGCCCTCCCCCCCGCCTGCGCGACCGTGGGGCCGCCGGGGGCGGTGCGGCTGGCGGTGGCGACGCCGGGCCGGCTCGAGTCTCTGGGGGTGCGGGCGGCACCCGCGCGCCTGCCGGGCCCCGGGGAGGTGGCGATCCGGGTGGAGGCCGCGGCGCTGAACTTCAAGGACCTCATGATTGCGCTCGGCATGATCGAGCCGCCGGGCGGCCCGCAGCTGGGCATGGAGTGCGTCGGCATCGTGTCCGCACGGGGCCCGGGGGTGGTGAGCCCCGCCCCGGGCGAGCGCGTGGTCGCGGTCGCGTTCGGGACGCTCCGCACCACGGCGCTCGCCCGCGCCGACCTCACCGCGCCCGCCCCCGACGGACTGACGGTCGAGGAGGCGGCGACCCTGCCGGGAGCGTTCGCGTCGGCGATCCTCGCGCTGCGCCACCTCGCGCGTCTGCGCGCCGGGGAGCGGGTGCTGATCCACTCCGCGGCCGGCGGCGTGGGACTGGCGGCGGTGCAGGTGGCCCAGCGCGCGGGCGCGGAGATCGTCGCCAGCGCCTCCACCGAGGAGAAGGCCGCGTACCTGCGCCGGCTGGGGGTGCGGGAGGTGGTGGACTCGCGGTCCGACGCGGTGGCCGACGAGGTGCGCCGGGTCACCGGCGGCGAGGGCGTCGACGTGGTGCTCAACTCGCTCGCGGGATCAGCGGTGCGCCACGGCTTGGCGCTGCTGCGCCAGGGCGGGCGTTTCGTGGAAATGGGCCGGCGCGACATCGACCGCGACTCGCCGCTCGGCCTGGCGCCGTTCGCCCGCGGCCTCTCGTTCATCGCGATGCGGATGGAGCGGCTCGTGGTGGAGCGCCCCGCGGATGTCGGCGCGCTGCTGCGCGAGACCGTCGACGGGGTCCGCGCCGGCGAGCTGGATCCGCTGCCGCACACGGTGTTCGAGCTCGGCGACGCCGAGCACGCGTTCCGGCTGATGGCGGGCGGCCGCCACATCGGGCGCATCGTGGTGGTGCCGGGCGCCGCGGCGACGCGCGCCCCGCGCCGGAGCACGGCGGCGCGGCGAGCAGACGGCGACGGCACCCACCTCGTGGTGGGGGGGCTCGGTGGGCTGGGGCTGGACCTGGCCGGCCACCTGGCGCGCGGCGGAGCACGGACGCTGGTGCTGGCGGGGCGCCGCGGCGCCCCGCGCCCCGAGGACGCTCCCGCCCTGGCTGCCCTGCGCGCGACCGGCGCCCGGGTGGTCACGGCGCGCTGCGACGCCTCCCGGCCCGCCGACCTGGCCCGCCTCCTCGCGCGCATCCGGTCGTCGCTGCCGCCCCTGCGCGGCGTGATCCAGGCGGCGATGGTCCTGGACGACGCCCCGCTCGAGCGGCTCGACCGGGCGCGGGTGCGCGCCGTGCTGGCGGCGAAGGCGGGGGCGGCGTGGAACCTCCACGAACTCACCCGCGACGACCCGCTGGAGCGCTTCGTGATGCTCGGGTCGGTCTCCGGGGTGGTCGGGCCGCCGAGCCAGGGCGCCTACGCGGCCGCCAACGCGCTCCTGGTCGCCCTCGCCGCCCATCGCCGGGCGCTCGGGCTGCCCGCCCTCACGGTGGACCTGGGGGCGGTGTCGGGGGCCGGCCACGTCGCGACCCGGCCGGACGTGGGCCGCTTCCTGGACCGAATCGGGATCCGGTCGATGCCGCCGTCGCGCGCATGGGCGGCGATGGACGCGGCACTCGAGCGCGGCGACGCGCGGGCGATCGTGGCGGACGTGGACTGGGCGGTGTGGCGTCGCGGCCCGGCCGCGACGCTGGCGGAAGCGGTCCTGGCGCCCCTCGCGGCCCCCGCCGTGCCCGACGACTCGGACGGCGCCGACCCGCGCGTCGCCCTCGCCGCCGCCCCGCCCGCCGAGCGGCCCGCCCTGGCCGCCGACCACGTCGCGGCGATCGTCGCCCGCGTGCTGCAGGCGCCGCCCGCGCGTCTGGACCGCGCCCGCCCGCTGACGGACCTGGGCATCGACTCCCTGATGGCCGTCGAGGTGACGACCGCCGTGGAGCGCGAGCTGGGGGTCGCGGTGTCGCTGGCCGACGTGCTCGAGGGCCTGTCCATCGCCGGCCTGGCAGAGCGGGTGCTCGCCTCCGGCGCGGCGCGGGTGGCGGGGTGAGCGGCGCGGCCCCGGCGCCCGGCGAGGTGCTGGTGCTCGCCGCACGCCTGGACCCTCCGCCGGAGCGGGTCGCGCGCCTGGCCGCGACGCTGTCGCCTCCCGAGCGCGCCCGGGCGGCGCGCGGTGCGACCCCGGAGGTGCGCCGGCGTCGGACGGTCTCGCGCGGCGTGCTGCGCGAGACCCTCGCCCGCGCGACGGGCGCGGAGCCGGGGACGCTCGACCTGCGCACCGCCCCTGGTGGCCGTCCGCACCTGGCGGGCGGGGCCCTGCGGTTCAGCGTCGCCCACTGCGGCGAGCGGCTCCTCGTGGCCCTGTGCATCGACCGCGATGTCGGGGTCGATCTGGAACGCCACCGCCCCGTGGCGGACGCGGACGCCGTCGCCCGCCGCGCCTTGCCGCCCGGGGACGCCGACCGGATCGCCGCCCTGCCGGAGCCGGAGCGCTCCGCGGCGCTCATCGACGCCTGGACGCGCATGGAGGCGCGCTTCAAGGCCGTGGGCGACCGGCCGGGCGAGGTCCCCGTGCGGAGCCTCGACGCGGGACCCGGGTGGTCGGCCGCCGTGGCGGTGGCCCCGGGACGGGGGTCCTCGCCGGCCCGCCTCCCTCAGCGGCTCCTACGCCACGGGCGCCACCCCGGGCCGGACGCGGCGGCGGCGCCCTCGTCGGCGAGCGAGACGACGAGGAAGACCTCCCCGGCCACGACCTGACCGGGGGCCGGCGCGGCGGGGAACTCGCCGCCGTCGAGGCAGAGGCGGGCGATCGCCACCTCCGCCACTTCCACCCGCGCCACCACAAAGGGCTGCCCGGTGAGCGCGTTGACGCGGCGGTCGGCGTCGATGACTTCGGCCGCCACGCGGGCCATGGCGGAGGGCGGCCCAGGGGCTCCGCACACCGAGGGCGAGATGAGCAACCGATCTGGTCCCGCTCCGGCGACGACGCGTAGCCACCGCAGCACCTCGATGCCTTGCTCGGTGCCGACGGGCTTCGCGCGGCAGCCTCTCGTCCTCCACGAGCCGGTCCAACTCCGCCACGTCGCCACCCCGAGGCCGAGCACGAGAGGTTCGAGGCCACCTCAGACCCGTCGGGCCAGCAGCTCCTCGGCGTGGCGGCGGGCGCCCGCGTCGCCGGTGCCGGCGCCGAGCATCCGGACGAGCTCCTCCACCAGCGCCTCGTCGGCCACCGGCTCGATGCGCGTGGTGGCCCGGCCCGCGTCGTCGATGCCCTTCACCATGCGGTAGTGCGCGTCGGCCATCGCCGCGACCTGCGGGAGGTGGGTGATCACGATCACCTGGCCCCCCTCGGCCAGGCCTCGCAGCCGGGCGCCGACGGCGGTCGCGGTGACCCCGCCGATGCCCGCGTCCACCTCGTCCAGCACCCATGTGGCGTCGTCGGCGGCCGCCGCGACTCCGTGGAGCGCGAGCAGCACGCGGGAGAGCTCCCCGCCGGACGCCGCCGCCGCCAGCGGCGCCTCGGGCAGCCCCGGGTTGGCGCGCAGCCAGATGACGCACGAGTCGTGGGGCGGGTCGCCCGGGTCCTCGACGAGCTCGACCCGCAGCTCGGCGCGCGGCATCGCCAGGTCGGCCAGCTCGTCCTGCACCGCGTCCGACAGGCGGGGCGCCGCGGCGGCGCGGGCCTCCCGGAGCGCGGCGGCCAACTCGACCGCCTCGTCCATGAGCGACTGGTGCTCCTCGGCGAGGGCGAGGACGTCGGCGGACCCCTCGTCGAGGCCGCGCAGCGACTCGCGCGCGTCGTCCGCCCGGGCGAGGACGGCGTCGGTCCCCGGGCCGTACCGCCGCGACATCCGGGCGTACTCCTCGAGCCGCCCCTCCACCGCCGCCAGCCGCCCGGGCTCGGCGTCGAGGTCCTCCAGGTACGCGCGGAGCGCGATGACAGCCTCCTGCAGCGACGCTTGCGCCGTGGCGAGGTCGGCGTGGGGGCCGCGCAGGCCCTCGTCCACGTCGAGCATCGGTGCGATGGAGGCCGACGCGGAGCCCACCAGGTCCAGCGCGCCGCCCTCGGCGTCCTGGGGGGCCAGCGCCTCCGCGGCCCCGGACGCCGCCGCTGCGAGGCCCTCCGCGTGGCGCAGGCGCTCGCGCTCGGCCAGCAGTGCCGCCTCCTCGGCGAGGTCCAGCGCCGCCGCGTCGGCCGCCGCGACCAGCTCCTCCAGGTCGGCCCGCTCGCGCTCCGCCGCCTCGCGCCGCGCGCGCGCCGCCGCGAGCGCCCGGTCGACGCCCGCGAGGCGCCGCCGCAGCACCCGCAGGCGCTCCGCCATGGCGACCACGTCCGGGCCGGCGAACGCGTCGAGCACCGCCAGCTGACTCGACGGGCTCGCCAGGCGCCGGTGCTCGTGCTGGGCGGAGAAGCGGACCAGGGCCCGCGCGAGCGCCGCGACGGCGTCGCGGGGGGCCGCCTGGCCGTCGATCATCGCCCGGGCCCGGCCCTCGGCCGGCACGCGCCGCGCGAGGACCACCTCGTCCTCGTCCTCCGCCAGCTCGCGGAGGGCCAGCGCCGGGTCGTCGTCCTCCAGCCGCTCCCAGAACCCGGGCGGCAGCACCAGCTCCGCCTGCACCAGGGCCTGCTTCGCGCCGGGCCGTACCGAGCCCGAATCGGCGGGCGCCCCCGTCAGCAGGCCGAGCGCCTGCGCCAGGACCGTCTTCCCCGCCCCCGTCTCGCCCGTGATCGCCGTGAGGCCGCCGGGCGGCGCCAGCTCGGCCCGCTCGATGACGACGAGGTCGCGGACCTCCAGGCGGCGGATCACGGCCGGCCGAACTTCTCCCGGTAGCGCCGGAAGAAGGACGCCTCGGGGAACGTGGCCAGGTGCACCTCGGACCCGCCGAGCCCCACCGTGACGGACCGCCCCGGCCCGAGCAGGCCGATCCGCTGCCCGTCGGCCTGCAGCTCGCAGTCGCCGACGAGGGCGCTGTTGGTGACGGTGAGTGTCTCCTCCGCCCCGATCACGAGCGGCCGGCTGTCGAGGTGGTGGAGCGCGATGAACGAGAGCACGAAGCACCGCACCCGCCACGACACCGTGGGCCCGCCCGCCGCGAGGTTGTAGGCCGTCGAGCCCACCGGCGTGCTCATGACGACGCCGTCGCAGCGGACGGTTGCGACCACCTCGCCGTCCACGGCGTAGGTCAGGTCGGCGATCCGCGACTCGCCGCCGCGGAAGATCGCGAGGTCGTTGACCGCCTCGACCTCGCCGTCCGCCCACTCGGCCTTCAGCGACGGGAGCCCAAGGACCACGTACTCGCCGGCCAGCGCGCGGCGTAGGTCGCGCTCGAGGGTCTCGCGCTCGATCGAGGCGAGGAAGCCGACGCGGCCGTAGTTGATGCCGATCACCGGAGCGCCCGAGCCCGCCTCCCGGGCGAGCGCGCGGAGGATGCTGCCGTCGCCGCCGAGCACCAGGATCAGGTCCTCGCCGCCCGCACGCAGCTGCATCCCGTCGGCGGAGGAGAACGGGGCCAGCATGCGGTGCTTCACCACCTCGCCGGCGGGGACGAGCACCTGGACGCCCGCGTCCTTCAGGATCGAGAGGACCGCGGGGAGCGTGGTGGTGGTGACGGACGGCTCCCGGTGCGTCAGCAGCAGCACGCGCTTGACCGGGACCGCCTCCTCGATCGAGATCGGGACGGCGCTGCCGATGGGTGCGCCCCCGTTGCTCACGCGGCCTCCGCGGCGTGGACGAACACCTCGCGGTTGCCCTTCGGGCCGGGCACGGGCGAGTCGGCCGTGCCGAGCACGCGGCCCCCCGTCGCCTCGATGACCCCGATCACCCCGCGCACCGCGTCCTCCCGCGCCGCCTCGTCGCGCACCACGCCACCGGATCCGACGCGGGCCCGCCCCACCTCGAACTGCGGCTTGACCATCACCATGGCACGCCAGCCACGCGCGAGACAGGGCACCACCGCGCCCCAGACCGTGCCGATCGAGATGAAGGAGAGGTCACAGGTCACGAAGTCGGGCGCCCACGGCAGGTCCCCGGGCGACAGGTACCTCGCGTTGGTGCGCTCCATGACGGTGACGCGAGGGTCCTGGCGCAGCCCCCAGTCGAGCTGGCCGTAGCCGACGTCCAGGGCGATCACCCGCGCCGCGCCGCGGCGCAGGAGGCAGTCGGTGAACCCGCCGGTGGACGCCCCCAGGTCGAGGGCCTCGACCCCGGCGACGTCGACGCCGAGGGCGTCCAGCGCCCCCGCCAGCTTGAGGCCGCCCCGCGAGACGTAGCCGTCGTCCCGCCGGACGTCGAGGTCCGCGTCGTCCGCCACCCCGGTCCCGGGCTTGTCGACCGCGCGCCCGTCGACCCGCACCAGCCCGGCCATGACGGCCGCCTGGGCGCGCGAGCGGCTCGGGAAGAACCCGCGCGCGACGAGGGCCTGGTCGAGTCGTGAACGGGCCACGTACGGAGTGTAGAGCCGCCCCCGGCGGCCCCGCGGCGCGGCCCGTCGGGCGGGCTCAGCCCTCCGCGATCAGCATGCGCGACGGCTCGCTCAGCGCGCGCACCGTCCGCGCCGCCACCCGCTCGGGCGTGAGGCCGACGTCGTTCAGCAGCAGCTCGCGCTTGCCGTGCTCGATGAAGCGGTCCGGCAGGCCGAGGCGCAGGACGCGCGCCGGGGTGTCCTCCAGGACCTCCAGCACCGCGGTGCCGAAGCCCGCCATCTCGGCGTGGTCCTCGATGGTGACCACGAGGTCGTGGCGGTCGGCGAGCTGGCGCATGAGCGCGCCGTCGATCGGCTTGCAGAAGCGGGCGTTGACGACGGTCGGCCGGGCGCCGGTGCCCTCGGCGACGAGGTCGGCCGCCTGGGTCGCGAGCGTCGCGCCGTAGCCGTAGCCGACGAGCGCGACGCCCTCCCCCGACTCGAGCACGACGCCCCGGCCGATCTCGACCGGTGTCGGCCGCTCGGGCAGCGCCACGCCGGTGCCGGCGCCGCGCGGGTAGCGGAACGCCACCGGGCCGTCGATGCGGAGGGCGGTGTGGAGCATGTCCACCAGCTCCGCCTCGTCCATCGGGGCCATGATCGTCATGCCCGGGATGGACCGCAGGTAGGCGAGGTCGAAGCAGCCGTGGTGGGTCGGGCCGTCGTCGCCCACGAGGCCGCCGCGGTCGATGGCGAACACCACCGGGAGGTCCTGGATGGCGACGTCGTGGATGATCGGGTCGAACGCCCGCTGCAGGAACGTCGAGTAGATCGCGCACACGGGCCGGAAGCCGTTGATCGCGAGGCCGCAGGCGAACACGACCGCGTGCTGCTCGGCGATGCCGACGTCGTACGTCCGCTCCGGGAACGCGCCCATCATGTGCTGCATCCCCGTGCCCTTCAGCATGGCGGCGGTGATGCCGACCACGCGCGGGTCGCGCTCGGCCTCCGCCACCAGGGCGTGGCCGAAGACCTCGGTGTAGTTCGGCGGACCGGCCTTCTTCTTGCCGGCGGCCTTGCCGCTCTCGATGACGAACGGCGTGGCGCCGTGCATCGCCTCGCCGTCGGCCTCGGCCGGCGGGTAGCCGCGGCCCTTCACCGTCTTGAGGTGGAGCAGCGCAGGGCGGTCCATCTCGAGGGTGGTCCGCAGGGCCTTGCGCACGCCGTCGATGTCGTGGCCGTCGATCGGCCCGATGTAGGCGAACCCGAGCGCCTCGAACAGCGCGCCCGGGACGAACCACAGCGACTTGGTGGCGTCGCGGACCTTGCCGCCCAGCTCGCTGGCGCCCGGGAGCCGGGCCAGGCCGCGCTCGAGCTCCTCACGCACCTTCGTGAGCGTCGGGTCGACGCGGACGCGCTGGAACATCTTGGAGAGGGCGCCGACGTTCTCCGAGATGCTCATGCCGTTGTCGTTGAGCACCACCGTGATCGGCGATCCGAGCGCGCCGGCCTGGTTGAGGCCCTCGTACGCCATGCCGCCGGTGAGCGCGCCGTCGCCGATGACGGCGACCACGCGGCCGTCGCGGCGGGCGTGGCGCAGGCCCTCGGCGAGGCCGGTGGCGTAGCTGATGCTGGTGGAGGCGTGTCCGGCGCCCATCGCGTCGTGCTCGCTCTCGGCGCGGCGCAGGAACCCGCTGATGCCGCCGTACTGGCGCAACGTGTTGAAGCCGTCGAGGCGGCCGGTGAGGAGCTTGTGGCCGTACGCCTGGTGGCCGACGTCCCAGAGGATGCGGTCGCGTGGCGAGCTGAGCTCGGCATGCAGGGCGATGGTCAGCTCGACCGTCCCGAGGCTGGCGCCGAGGTGGCCGCCGGTCTGGGACACCGTGTCGATGATGACCTCCCGCATCTCCGCCGCGAGGTCCGCGAGCTGCTCGTCGGACCAGTCGGCGATGTCGTCCGGGCTGGTCAGCCCGGAGATGAGCGGGAAGCGGTTCTGGGTCTCGGTGTCAGCCATTCACGCACTGTAAACCACGGTTCCTGCGCGCTGCACGCCCCTTCCGGCCCCCGTGGTCGCGCGGGACGATCGTCCCGGGCATGAGAGCGGTCCCATCAAGCGAGACGGCTGACCCACGATGCGAAACCCCGGTTCGCAGAGGGTCGACGGGACGCCCGCCAGCGTGATTCTTTCCTGCACATGGGCGTCGAGGCTGCGGAGGACCGGACTCCATCGCTGCGCGACCGCGGGGACGGTGGTCGTCCCGCGCGGACTGGGCCGCGCATGGGGTGGGTGACGAGGGTCTGGTTCCCGCGCCTCCGCTCAGACGCCGGGTAGCCGCCGAATCAGCCGAACCGATCGGCACGGGACCGGCTCCGGATGGCCGGCCCGGCGTCCCTGCGCCCCGCCTGCTTCCCCTGACGCGCCAATTGACGCTCGCGGCCAGCGCCAATTGGCACTCGGCGCCCGCGCCTCACGCCCTCGATGAAGGGCCTAGCCGCTGACGCCCGTTCGATTGCGACCTCCGGGTCTCAATTGAACGACACCCCGGCGTTCACTCGGCCCGTCCGAGGCGCGGCCCACGGCCAGGCGCGCAGCGTCATCGTCCCACCTTTCAATGAGGGATTCGACGCTCACCCCGCGCAATCGCGATCCCCAGGTCTCGATTGAGCCCGGGCGGGGGGGGCGAGCAGGTGATGCCCCGGGCCTACCCGTCGTAGGGGGCGTCGGCGCGGGCGCGGGCGAGTGCCCTGGCCCACCAGTCCAGGCGCCGGAGGAGGGCGTGGACGCCGTCGGCGATCATGCCGTCCGGGTCGTCCGGCGCGGTCCCGTCCGTGAAGCTCCGCCGGGCGAAGGGGATGTGGACGGCGTCGCGGACGGGCACCGTGTGGAGCTCGACCATCACCTGCCGCAGCTGCTCCACGGCGCGGATGCCGCCCGAGAGCCCGCCGTACGACACGAACGCCACCGGCTTGGCGCGCCACTCCGCGTTCACCAGGTCGATCGCGTCCTTCAGCGACCCCGGGTAGCCGTGGTTGTACTCCGGGGTGACCAGGACGAACCCGTCGGCCGCGCCGATCCGGTCCGCGAGGGGTCGCACCCCGGCCGGGTAGTCGCCGCGCGCCGGGTGGCCGGCGGGGAGGCGCTCCGGCAGGTCGTCCCCGACGACGTGGAGGTCGATGACGTCCACCGCGAACCCGCCGTGGGCCTCCACCTCGCCCACGAACCAGGCCGCCACCCGCCCGCCGATGCGGTCGTCGCGGGTGCTCCCCACGATCACGGCGACCGGCACGGCGGCGGCGCTCACGCCAGCATCACCACGCGCAGGGCGGGCAGGCCGTCGCCGTCCGCGGCGGCCGGTGCGGCCGTGATCCCCACCAGGTAGGGCAGGTCTGCCCGCAGCTGCATGATGTCGCCCTCCTCCAGCACCCCGCCCGCCAGTACGTAGGTACCCAGCTCCTTCAGCAACCGGACACCGCTCTCGACGAACGCCGTCGGCAGGTTGACCATCGTCAGCTCCGGGTGGCCCGCGTAGATCGACAGGCCCAGGGTCTCCAGCTGGGCGCCGCGGACCGCCGGGCCCTGCGTGAGCCACGGGCGCTCCGCCAGGTCCGCCATCTCGGGACGGTCGTCGCCGCTGCCGATGCCCTGCAGCTCGTCGTGGCCCGCCGCCGACGGGTCGCTGGGCGGCAGCACCACCACCTGCACCCGGGGGTCGAGCGGGTCGTCCTCGCGCGCCACCGGAGCGCTAGTCCACGTCGCGGAGGGCGCGCGGCAGGGAGTCCGTGATCTCCTGCCCCAGCTGAAGCACCTCGTCGGCGAGGGCCCGCAGCTCGTCGGGCGTGACCTCGTCCTCCGCCAGGCGCTGCGCCACCTGCTCCAGTCGGTGGGCCGCCGCCTCCAGCACGTCGGCCGGATCCGCCGGACCGGCCGGGTCCACGGGGTCCGTCACGACGCCACCTCCGCGTGCTCCGCCGCGATCCGCCCCAGGATCCCGTTCACCAGCCCCGGGGCCTCCACCTGGCAATACCGCTTCGCAAGGTCGACCGCCTCGTTGATGGACACCGCCGCCGGGATGTCCGGCCAGTCGAGCAGCTCGTGGACCGCGACGCGCAGGATGTTGCGCTCCAGCGGAGCGAGCCGCTCCGCCGTCCAGCCCTCCGCCGCGCCCGTGATCAGCTCGTCCAGGCTCGCCGGGTCGGCGGACACGCCCTCCACCAGCGCCCGGGCGAACGGGTCGAGCGGGCTGCCGTCGCGCTCCAGGTTCGCCTCGAGCTCCTCGAACGGCAGCCCGGTCACGTCGTGCTGGTAGAGGAGGATGACCGCCTGGCGGCGGGCGGCCCTGCGGCCCCCCTCGCGGTCGGTCATCACGCGACCTTGGCGCCCGCGAGGGTCGGGAGGTACTCCTCGCGTTCGGTCAGGTACGCGGTGGTGTAGCGGCCCTCGGTGAACGTCGCCTCGTGGGCGATGTCCCGCAGCAGCGGGAGCGTCGTGGGGATCCCCGTGATCGAGGTCTCGGCCAGCGCCCGCCGCAGCCGCGCGACCGCCCGCGGGCGGTCCGACGCCCACACGCACAGCTTGCCCAGCAGGCTGTCGTAGTGCGGCGGCACCGTCTCGCCGGGCTCGCAGTGGGTGTCCACGCGGACCCCCGGGCCCTGCGCGATGCGGTAGTCGTCCAGGCGGCCGGCGCCCGGGCGGAAGTCGCGCGACGGGTCCTCGGCGTTGATGCGGCACTCGATCGCGTGCCCCCGCGCGGGCGCCACGCCGGTCATCGAGAGCAGCCCGCCGGCGGCCACGTTCAGCTGCTCGGCGACCAGGTCGAGGCCCGTCACCAGCTCGGTGACCGGGTGCTCCACCTGGAGGCGCGCGTTGAGCTCCAGGAAGAAGAACTCGCCGTGCTGGTCAACCAGGAACTCCAGCGTCCCCGCGGAGCGGTAGTTCCACGCCTTCACGGCCCGCAGCCCCGCCTGCTGCATCGCCTCGCGCGTCGCGGCGGGCAGGTGCGGCGCCGACGCCTCCTCCACGAGCTTCTGGTGGCGCCGCTGGATCGAGCACTCCCGGTCGCCGCACACCAGGGCGCCGCCCTGGCCGTCGGCCAWCACCTGGATCTCGACGTGGCGCGCGCCCTCCAGCAGCCGCTCCACGTAGAGGCCGCCGTCGCTGAACGCCGCCTCCGCCTCGCGCTGCGCCACCTCGAAGGCCTGGGGCAGGTCGGCGGGGCGCTCGACACGGCGCATGCCCTTGCCGCCGCCGCCCGCCGCCGCCTTCAGCAGGATCGGGTAGCCCGCGCGGTCCGCGGCCGCCAGCGCCGCCTGGACGTCCTGCACCGGCCCGTCGGAGCCCTCGAGCACCGGCAGGCCCGCCTCGCGGGCGGCCGCCTTCGCCGCGATCTTGTCGCCCATCCGCTCCATCACCTCGGGCGATGGCCCCACGAACGTCACGCCCGCGTCGGCGCACGCCCGCGCGAACGCCGGGTTCTCGGACAGGAAGCCGTAGCCGGGGTGCACGGCGTCGCACCCGGTGATCTCCGCGGCGCCCAGGACGTTCGAGATGTTCAGGTACGAGTCCCGGGCCGGCGGCGGGCCGATGCACACCGCCTCGTCGGCCAGGTCGACCGCCAGCGTCTCGGCGTCGGCCGTCGAGTAGACGGCGACCGTCGGGATGTTGAGCTCGCGGGCGGTGCGGATGACCCGGACCGCGATCTCGCCCCGGTTGGCGATCAGGAGCTTCACGGCTCGATCAGGAACAGGAGCTGACCGAACTCGGCGGGCGCGCCGTCCTCCAGCGCGATCGTGCGCACCGTGCCGGACACGTCGGCGACGATCTCGTTGAAGAGCTTCATCGCCTCGATCAGGCACAGCGTCTGCCCCGCCTCGACCGTCTGGCCCACCTCGCAGAACGGGTCCTGGTCGGGCGCCGGGCGCCGGTAGAACGTGCCCACCATCGGGCTGTCCACGCGGACCAGGCCCTCGTCGTCGTCCTCGTCGGCCCCGCCCTCGCCGGCCGCGGCGCCCCCGCCGCCGGTGGGCGCCGTGCCGGCCACGGCGCGGCGCACCGTGACGCGGGCGCCGGAGATCTCGACGCTCACCTCGGCCTCCTGCGAGGCCTCCACCACGCTCACCAGCGTGTCCAGCAGGTCGCGGTCGACCGCCGGCTGGCCCGGGCGGCTCGCGGCCTCGGCGCCCAGGGAGCGCCGCCGCTCCACCACCGGCTCGGTGGCCTCGCCGAACATCGCCCACAGCACCAGGTCCTCGTCCGCCAGACCCTGCGGGGCCTCCTCGGCCACCGAGGCGACGTCGCGACGCGGCGGCTCACCCGGGTCGTTCTCCCGCGCCACCGCCAGCACCTGCTCCGCGACCGGGCCGCGCAGCCGGCCGGCGCGCCCGAGCGCGATCGGCACCAGCTCCGGCTCGATCTCCGCCCACCGCCTGCCGTCGATCACGTGCCGGGCGGCCTGCGCCAGGATTGCGGACCCGAGCGGATAGGCCAGCGTGGCGGCGCCGATGTCGCGCGCGACAGCGGCCGACTCGGTGGCGACCGCGACGAGGCTGCGCGAGAGGCCGAGACGCCCGAGGCGCGAGATGAGGCCCGCCTCCAGGGCCGGCGGCACGGCGACGGCCGGGCCGAACACGGCGGCCGCGGCCTGGCGGAGGCGGTCGGCGGGCAGCATCGGCCCCACGACGCGGGCGGCGCGGTCGATCGCGGTCGGCGCGCAGTCGAGGGTGCGGCCGCCGCCGACCAGCGCGGCGCGGAGGGTCTCGGCGGAGGGCCGTGCCGACACCAGGGCCACCGGCCCAGCTGACGCCTGCACCGCCGACGCCCCGGCATGCACCGCGGCGGTCGCCGACAGCGGCGCCAGGCCGCCGGGGGCCTGCACCTGCACCTCGATCGGCAGCCCCGTGGCCTGGGCCGCCTGGGCCACCAGCGTCCCGAGGGTCGCCGGGGCGATGTGGCCGGCCCCGTCGGACACGCAGAGGGTGCGCGCGCCCGGCAGGCCCGCGAGGGCCCGGGCCTCCTCGATCCAGCGGGCGTCCGAGATGTCGGGCGCCGGGCCGATGATCAGCGTCGGGACGAACTCCGCGCCGGCCTCCTCGCAAGCCCGCGCGACCGGGCCGAGGGCCTCCGGGTCGTTCAGCGGGTCGGTGGCGCGGATCCGGGAGACGCCGGAGTCGACGGCGCACAGCACGAAGCGGCGCACCAGGTCGGGCGCCAGCGGCGCGTCGCCCCACAGGTTCCGCGCGCCCACCACCACGCCCACCGGGGTGCGGTTCGCCTCGCGCAGCACGGCGCGCAGGCGGTCCCACGGGCTCTCCGAGCGCGCCTCCAGGGCCGCCCGCGCGCAGCGCGCGTCGAGCGCCTCCAGCACCCGCGCCCCCACCTCGGAGAGCGCGGCGGCGGCGGCGGCCAGGTCGTCGGTCCCAACGGCGGTGCCCCAGGGGAAGGGGGCGAGGTCGCGAAGGGTGGCATCGACGTAGCCGACGGCGTCGGAGGGCGGCGTCACAGGTCTCCAATCATGGGCACAGGGAACGGCAGGCTAGCGGCCGGGGTCACGCGCGGGCGGAGTACTCCCTCGTGCGGGTGTCGATCTTCAGCCGGTCGCCCTCGTTCACGAAGAGCGGGACGTCGATCGTCGCCCCGGTCTCCACCTCGGCGGGCTTCGTCACGTTGGAGACGGTGTCGCCCTTCACGCCCGGGTCGGTCCGCGTGACGGCGAGCTCCACGAACGTCGGCAGCTCCACTTTGATGGCGGCGTCGCGCACGAACAGCACCTGCACGTCGGTGTTCGGCGCCAGCAGGTCGACGTTGTCGACGAGGCCCGCCGCAACGGGCAGCTGCTCGTAGGTGGAGTTGTCCATCAGGTAGAGGTCGTCGCCGTCCCGGTACAGGAACTGCATCGTCCGGCTCTCGGTGGTGACCCGCTCGACCTTCTCCCCCGCGCGGAACGTCTTGTCGACCACCGCCCCGCTGGTCATGTTCTTCAGCTTCGTGCGCACGAAGGCGCCGCCCTTGCCCGGCTTGACGTGCTGGAAGCTGACGACGCTCACCAGGTCGCCGTCGACGTCCAGGACGTAGCCGTTCTTCAGGTCGTTGGTCGTGATCATCGCCATGCCGTGCGCTCCCCCATATCGCTCATCTGACCGTCCGCAGCCCCTTCGGGGAGTGCGACAGCACCTCGGACCCCTCGTCGGTGAGGATCAGGAGGTCCTCGATCCGCACGCCGCCCTCGCCCTCGAGGTAGATGCCGGGCTCGATCGTGACCGCCATCCCGGCCTCCAGCGCGTCGGCCGACTCCGGCCGCACGCCGGGGCGCTCGTGGATCACCATGCCCACCCCGTGCCCCAGGCCGTGGCCGAAGTGCTCACCGTAACCGCCCTCGGCGATCCGGGCCCGGGCGACGCCGTCCAGCTCGGCGGCGCCCATGCCGCCGCGCGCGGCCGCCATCGCCGCCTCCTGGGCGTCGAGGCACACGCGGTAGATCTCCTCCAGCCGCGGCGGGAGGGTCCCGGTGGCGACCGTGCGGGTCATGTCAGAGCAGTACCCGTCCACGACGGCGCCGAGGTCGATGACGACCAGGGTGTCGGGCGGGATGACGTCGGCGCCGGGCACGTGGTGCGGCCGGGCCGCGTTCGGGCCGGAGGCGACGATCGTCGCGAAGCTCGGCTCCGTGGCGCCGGCGTCGAGCATCGCGCCGTGGAGGGCGAACGCCACCTCGCGCTCGGTCCGGCCCACGATCCCCTGGGCCAGCACCGTCTCGAGCGCCTGGTCGACCGCCGCGGCCGCCCGGCGCATCGCGTCGACCTCCTCGGCGTCCTTGATCTCGCGCAGCCCCTCCACCAGCCCGCGGGTGGGCTCGGTGGCCAGGCCGCCGAGCAGCTCGCGGAGCCGGTCGTAGCGCGCGACGGTGAGGCTGTCGGCCTCCACCCCGATCGCGCCGCCCGCCGCGACGTCGCCCACCCGGGCGGCCACGTCGGCCAGGAGGTCGCGCCGGCCGATGACCACCTCGGCCCCCTGCACCTGCTCGGTGGCCGACACGGCGTATCGCGAGTCGGTGAGCAGCACGCGGCCGCCGGTGCCGATCAGCGCGACGCCGTTCGAGCCGACGTAGCCGGTGAGGTAGCGGACGTTGGCGGAGTCGGTCACCACCAGCGCGCCGAGGCCGCGGGCCTCCAGCAGCGCGAGCAGCTTCTCCTGGCGGGCGGTCGGGGTCATGCGAGCTCCTCCCTGAGGCGGTCGAGGGCGTCCCGGTAGCCGTCGGGACCCTTGCCCCACACGGCGTGGAGGGCGATGTCGCGGACCACGGAGATCCGCCGGTGCGGTTCCCGCGCCTCCACGTCGGACAGGTGGACCTCCACGAACGGCGCGCCCAGCAGCTCCAGCGCGTCGCGGATCGACCACTGGTAGTGGGTCCACGCGCCCGGGTTCACGACGGCGCCGTCGACCGCCCCCGCCAACCCGTGGACGTGCTCCAGGAACGCGCCCTCGTGGTTGGTCTGGAAGGCGGCGACCGCCATGTCGCGCTCGGCGCCCCAGGCGCGGACGCGGTCCTCCAGCTCCCGGAGCGTGAGGGTGCCGTAGTGGGCCGACGGCCGGCGCCCCAGCTGGTCGAGGTTGGGGCCGTGCAGCAGCGCGATGCGCCAGCGGGGGGCGCTCACCGGCGCAGCTCCTCGATGGCCGACACCAGGCGGTCGCCCGGCGGGCTCACCTTCAGGCGCACGTCGCCGGGTGCGGCGAGCATCACCATGTTGAGCGCGCCGGCGGCGGCCTTCTTGTCGCGGCCCATCGCCTCCAGGATCGCCGCGGTCGGCACCTCCGCGGCCAGCCGGACGGGCAGCTCGTGGCGGGCCAGCACCTCGGCGGCCTCGGCGCGGACCCCGGCGTCCAGCCCGACGGTCTGCTCCGACAGGCGCAGCGCCGCCAGCAGGCCCAGCGAGATGGCCTCGCCGTGGCGGTAGCGGCTGTAGCCGGCGGCGGCCTCGATGCCGTGGCCCACCGTGTGACCCAGGTTGAGGGACGCCCGCAGGCCGTGGTCGTGCTCGTCCTCGGCGACCACCCGCAGCTTGTGGCCCACGCAGCGGCGGATGAGCTCGTGGAGGTCCCCGGCGGGGCCGGGCAGCGCCGGCCAGGCCTTCACGGTGTCCCAGAGGTCGCCGCCCTCCAGCAGGCCGTACTTCACGATCTCGGCGAAGCCGCAGGAGAGCTCGCGCTGCGGGAGCGTCGCGAGCAGGTCGGTGTCCATGACCACGAGGTCGGGCTGCCAGATCGCGCCGACGTAGTTCTTGCCCTCCGGCAGGTCGATCCCCGTCTTGCCGCCGATGGCCGAGTCGACCATGGCGAGGAGCGTCGTGGGCACGTGCACCAGGCGGATCCCGCGCTGGTAGCTGGCCGCGACGAAGCCCGCGAGGTCGCCGACGACCCCGCCGCCGACCGCCACCACGGCGTCGTGGCGGCGCAGCCCGGCCTCGGCGGCCAGGCGTGTGAGCCGCTCGAGCTGGGCGAACGACTTGGAGCCCTCCCCCGGCGGCACGCTGGCGCTGATGACCCGGATGCCGCCCTCCTGGAGCGCCGCGCGCGTCCGCCGCGCCACCTCGGGCAGGTTGCCGTCGCTCACGAGCAGGGCGGTGGTGCTCTCCCCCGCCTCCCAGATCTCCGCGATGCGGGGCAGCAGGCCGGAGCCCAGGTGGACCGGGTAACGGACCGATCCCCACTCGGCCCAGAGCGTCGGCGCGGGCGCGGACACGTTCACCTGCCGACCTCGGCGGCCTCCCGCGCGGCCCACGCCGCGACCCGGGCCGCCACCTCGTCGACGGGGCCGTCGGCGTCGACCTCCAGGTGCGCCGCCTCGCGGTAGTTCGGCTCGCGGGCCGCGAGCCGGCGGGCGAAGCGGGCCTCGTCGGTGGCGAGCGGGCGATCCGAGTCCTTCACCCGCGCCCACGCCACCGCGGGGCTGGCCTTGAGCCACACGACGTCGGTCGTGCGGCGCAGCAGGTCGCGGGTGCGGGCGCTCTCCACCGCGCCCCCGCCCAGGGCCAGCACGCCGGCCTCGCCGGCCAGGACGTCGCGGATCACGCGCTCCTCGGTGCGGCGGAACCACAGCTCGCCGCGCCGGGAGAAGATCTCGGGGATCGGCATCCCCGCCTGCTCCTCGATGACACGGTCGGCGTCGGTGAACGCGCGGTCCAGCCGGTTGGCGACGCGGCGACCGACCGACGTCTTCCCGGCGCCCATGTAGCCGGTGAGCACCAGCCAGCGCGCCATCTCAGGAGGCGATCTCGACCCGGTAGCGCTCGACCGCCGCGTCGAGGTGGGCGATCGAGTCGCCGCCGAACTTCTCGAGCAGCGCCTGGGCGAGCACGAACGCCACCGCGGCCTCCGCGACGACGGCCGCGGCCGGGACGGCGCAGATGTCGGAGCGCTCCTTGAACGCCTGGCGCGGCTCCTTCGTGGCGACGTCCACCGAGGCGAGCGGCCGGGTGAGCGTGCTGATCGGCTTCATCACCGCGCGGATCAGGACGGGCGCGCCGTGGGTCATGCCGCCCTCGATCCCGCCGGAGCGGTTGGTCCGGCGGAAGAAGCCGCGGTCGGTGTCGTGGAAGATCTCGTCGTGGGCCTCGCTGCCCGGCAGGCGGCCGAGCTCGAAGCCGGCGCCGATCTCGACGCCCTTGATCGCCTGGATCCCCATGATCGCCTGGCCGAAGCGGCCGTCCAGGCGGGCGTCGCCGCTCACGTGGGAGCCGAGGCCGGGGAGCGGGTCGAAGGCCCAGACCTCGAACACGCCGCCGAGCGTGTTGTGGTCCTGGCCGGCCGCCTTGATCGCGGCCTTCATGCGCTCGGACGCCTCGGGGTCGAGACATCGCACGGGGCTCTCGTCGACGCCCTCGAAGTCGGCGGCGGACAGGTCGTCGCGGAGCGGGACCGACTCCTCACCGATGCGGACGACGTGGCTGCGGATCTCGGTGCCGTAGCGGCGCAGGATCGCCTTGGCGACGCCGCCGGCCGCGACGCGGGCCGCCGTCTCGCGGGCGCTGGCGCGCTCGAGGATGGGGCGCAGGTCGTCGGTGCCGTACTTGAGCATCCCCGCCAGGTCCGCGTGGCCCGGCCGGGGCAGCGTTATGGGCTCCACCTCGTCGTGGGGCTCCCAGATCGCCATCCGGTCCTCGGCCCACTTCGGGAAGTCGAGGTTGGTGATCTCCAGGGTCAGCGGGCTGCCGATGGTGCGCCCGTGGCGGAGGCCCGACTTCACCTGCACCCGGTCGGTCTCGATCTTCATCCGCCCGCCACGGCCGTATCCGAGCTGGCGCCGCGCCAGGTCGGCGTCGATGTCGTCGGGGACGAGCGGGAGGCCGGACGGCAGGCCCTCGACCACCGCGAAGAGCGCGGGGCCGTGGGATTCCCCGGCTGTGCGGTAGGTGAGTGGCACGACCACGCAGTCTAACCGCCATCGGGGGTAGAGTGCGCCCCTGCATGCCCCGTGTGCGCCCACTGCTCGCCGCCTGTGCGGCCCTGACGGCGACCGCCGCGCCGTTCGCTGCCGCCGCCGATGTGGCGCCCACCCGGCCCCTGGTGAACCTCCGCGCGGAGCTGACCGGGCCCGAGGGCGTCAGCGTCCTGGCCGTCGGCGGGCCCGACCGCTTCGCGTCGCGCCCGGTGCGCGGGGCCGCACCGCCGCTCGACAGCCTGGTGGTGAACCGGGGTCTCCAGACCCAGTTCCTGGACGGCAGCGGCATCCGGATCGCCGGCACGTTCCCCGCCGAGCCGGACGGCTCGGGCGTGTGGAAGCTCTACTCCCCCTCCTCGGCCTCGCTGCTGGCTCGCGTCCGCGCGGGGACGGCGACGCTGACGCCGACGACGGCCGGCGGCCGCGCGGCGCTCCGCGGCACGGTCCGGCTGGGCGGGAACGACTGCGCCGGGCTGCGCGGCGGCGTCCGAACGATCGTCCTGGACCGCGCGACCCTGCTGCCGCTGCGCATCCGGACCCAGCGGGCAGGCTCGAGCGCGCAGACCGACACGCTGACCCCCCGCGCGATCAACCCGGCCATCACGGCCGCCGCGTTCAGCCCCGCGGGGCCGCTCAAGCCGGGCGACCCGAGGCTGGACGAGGGCTTCCGCCGGGTCCCGCCGGCCGCCGCCGCGCGGAAGCTCCCCTACGTCCCCGAGCTGCCGGCCGCGACCGCGCTCCCCGGCGGCTTCACCCTCGCGGTGTCGGGGTGGGCGGCGCGCACGCAGACCACCGGCGCGGAGGGCTCGATCCCCGCCGGCCGCGCGCTGTTCCAGGCGGTCTACGCCCGAGGGCTCGAGCGCATCGAGGTCACCCAGCGGGCATCCGGCGGCCGCGGCTGGCCCGCCGACCCGTTCGGCGTGGAGTGCGGGCGCCTGACGACGCGGCAGGTGTCGGTGAGCGGCGCCCCGGCGACGTTCGGGATCGGGCCGGAGATCACGCCGCACCTCTTCTGGCGCGACGGCGCCGTCCTCAACACGGTGAGCGGCCCCTTTCCCGCCGCGACGCTCGTCCAGATCGCCGAGTCGCTGACGCCGGTCGCCGCGTCGTAGCGGTGCCCGTCCCGGTTCTCCCGGCGGCGATGTTCGGCCTGCCCGAGTGGGCGAGCCGCCTGGTGCTCGTGGGCGTGATCCTGGTGGCGGCCGCCCTGATCCTGGCCGCCGTCGGCTGGCTGATGGCCCGGGTCTCGGCGCGGAGCCACGCCGCGGGCGGCACGCGCATCCGCCAGCGCCAGACCGCGATCAGCGCCCTGGCAACCGGGATCCGCTACGTGATCCTGATCGCGGCGGTCATCTCGATCGCCGTCGTCCTGGCGGGCGGCGGCGGGATCGGCGCGATCGGCGGGGCGTCGCTGGTGGTGATCATCATCGGCTTCGCGTCGCAGCGGCTGCTGGTCGACGTGATCGCCGGGTTCTTCATCCTCTTCGAGGACCAGTACGGCGTCGGGGACGTGATCCGGGTGGAGCCGTTCGGCTACGCCGGCCGCGTCCAGAGCCTGGGGCTGCGGACGACGGTGCTCCACGGTCCCGCCGGGGAGCGCCTGATCGTCCCGAACGGGAACATCACCGCCGTGCGTGTGATCCCGAGCGGCCGCCGCCCCCACCGGATCGAGTTCCTGACCCGCGACCCGGAGCGCCTGGAGGCGATCGTCCGGGAGCTGGCGGGCGCCGTGTCGGGCGGCGGCGGCCCGTGGCGGGCGATGCCGCGGATGACCCGGCGGGCGGGCGACGACGGCCTGACCCGGATCGTCGCGGTGGTGGATGTGGACGCCGCCCGCGAGGACGCCACGAGGTGGCTCACCGACGCCATCGCGGAGCGCGCCGGCGACGCGCTGGAGGCCCCGCCGCTGCGGTCCGTCGACCCGGCGGCAAGCCCGGACTGACCCCGGAGACGGCGCGGCCGCCGGAGCCCCGAGGGGCGCCGGCGGCCGCGGCCCGCCGTTCCTGGGGACGCCCGCGTTACGCGGGGCGGACGTCCACGAGCTTGATCTTGTACGACCGCCGCGCCGTGGCGTTGTAGAGGGTGATCGACTCGCCCTCGTCCAGCTCCACGGTGTCGGTGCCGTCCGGCAGCAGGCCGCCGCTCAGCTCGAGCGTGACCGAGGTGGTCCCGATCACCTGGACGATGAACTGCTGGGTGTCCGGCGGGATGGCGTCGCCCTCGCGGGCCACGACCGGCTCGCCGGAGACGTCGAAGTCGGCCTCCATCGCCCGCGGGTTCTGCACCGGGACCGTCGGGTCCGGCGTGGAGCCCGTGTTCGGGTTGGCGGCGTCGCCCGGGACCGGGGTGGCCACGATCGGGTCGCCGTTGATCGGCGTGTCCGCGGGGATCTCGGTGGCGGTGCCGGGCTCGGTGTTGGCGCTCGAGTTCTGGTCGACCTGCTGGTCGAACGCGTCGTGCGGCGTCCCGAAGCGGTCGTTGCCGGACAGCGTCATCCCGAGGCCCTCCGGGTCGACCGAGCCGGGCGTGCCGAGGGCGGCGATCGCCTGGTTGGCCGACTCGTCCGCGCCGACGCCCGAGGCGATCGGCATGGAGGCGTCCGGCAGCGACGCGCTGTCGCCCGCGGCGGCGTCGCCGCCGCCACCGCCCCCGCCGCCGCAGCCGGCGAGCTGTCTCTTATACACATCTAGATGTGTATAAGAGACAGGTGTTGGCGCTCGAGTTCTGGTCGACCTGCTGGTCGAACGCGTCGTGCGGCGTCCCGAAGCGGTCGTTGCCGGACAGCGTCATCCCGAGGCCCTCCGGGTCGACCGAGCCGGGCGTGCCGAGGGCGGCGATCGCCTGGTTGGCCGACTCGTCCGCGCCGACGCCCGAGGCGATCGGCATGGAGGCGTCCGGCAGCGACGCGCTGTCGCCCGCGGCGGCGTCGCCGCCGCCACCGCCCCCGCCGCCGCAGCCGGCGAGCATCAGGGCCGCGGCCGCGCAGGCGGCGAGCGGCGCGATGTGGCGTCGGCGGATCACTGGGTACCTCCGGAGCTCGGCGTGGCGACCGCCGGGGCCGAGCCCGTGCCGGTCGTGGTGGTGGTCGTGGCGGGCGCGGCGACGGCCTCGGTCGGCGCGACGCTGGTGCCGGTGGCGGCGCCGCCGGGCACGCTGGAGAACGCGACGACCTTGATCGTGCCGAGGACCTTGTCCTCGCCCTTCGGGGCGCCGCTGGTGCCGTTGGACTCGCCGTCCTGCTGGAGGGTCAGGTCCACGGACGTCGTGGCGAAGAGGCGGCCACCCACGATCGGGCGGTCCTTCTCGTCCACGGCGACCTGGCGGTGGAGCCGGTACAGGAAGTCGTCCACGTCGAAGAAGCGGCCGGTCACCTTGACCTCGAACTCCGTCCCGCGGATCGAGCCGTAGTCGCTGTAGGTGTTCGTCTTGATCGAGGTGAGCTCGACGTTCGAGCGGTCGGCCAGCCGCTGGAGCTGCACGACGACGCCAGGCGTCTCGGTGTTCTCGGGCAGGGCCTTCGAGAGGCGGAGCCGCTCCGCGGTCCGCTTCGCCTCGCCCTTGTCGGTGGCCGCCATCCGGTCGATGGTGTCCTGCAGGTCGTTGGTCTCGTTCTGGACCGCGGCGAGCGTGTCCTTCTGGGTGCCGAGATCAGCCTTGGCCGGCTTGATCGCGAACCAGTAGAGGCCGCCGAGTATCGCGATCACGCCGATCACCGCGATCAGGATCTGGTCGCGCTTGGTCATCTTCATGGCGTGACTCCGGAGGCCGTCGAGGTCGCCGCCGCGCCGTTCACCGGGGTGAGCGTCGAGCGGTCCTGCGCCTGTCTCTTATACACATCTAGATGTGTATAAGAGACAGCCAGTAGAGGCCGCCGAGTATCGCGATCACGCCGATCACCGCGATCAGGATCTGGTCGCGCTTGGTCATCTTCATGGCGTGACTCCGGAGGCCGTCGAGGTCGCCGCCGCGCCGTTCACCGGGGTGAGCGTCGAGCGGTCCTGCGCGCGCTGGTCGATGGGGATGTCGATGACGAAGTGGATGACGTCCTTGACGTCGCCCGCCTGCACCTCGCTGCTCGCGAGGCGCGGCTCGCCGAGGCCAGGGACCGTCGAGGCCCGCGCCATCAGCAGGGCCACCTGGTCCTGGGTGTAGGCGTAGCCGTCGAGGTGGATCCCGCGCGGCACGGTCGAGTTGTTGAGGTTCGGGGCGCTGGCGGTCGCGGCGGTGGGGGCCGCCTCGATCTCGGTCTCGCCCTTCAGGTTGGTGAGCCACACGTCGTGGGGCATGACCGCCGTCAGGTCCCGGACGATCCGCTCCCAGTTGACGCGCCCGGTGACGAGGCCGACCACGGCGCCCGTGCGGACCTCCTGCGCGGCGTCGCGCGCCTGGGCCGCCTGGAAGGCGCCGAGTTGGTCGCGCAGGGCGTCGCGCTGCGAGGTTGCGGTGGTGACGTCGGACTTCACGTCACTGACCTGGCTGTGGAGCGAGTAACCCCAGAAGCCCATCCCGCCGATGACGGCGACGGCGCCGACCACCGCGAGCGGGGCCTTCGCGCCGGCGAAGCCGGGCGTCCGGCGCTCCTTCTGGGGGAGGAGGTTGACCGCCCTCATGACTTCTCCGGCGCGTCGAGCGCCAGGCCGAGGGCGACGGCCGCGCGGGCGGCCACGTCGGGCGACAGGTCGCCGGCGTCGTCGATCTGGCGACGCGGGTCGCCGATCTCGACGGGGATGCCGAGGCCCTGCTGGAGGTAGCGGTCGATGCCCGTGCAGAGCGCCGTGCCGCCGGAGATCACCAGCTTCTCGACGGGCCGCGCGAAGCTCTGCGACCGGTAGTAGTCGAGGGAGCGGCTGATCTCGCGGACCAGCGGGCGGGCGCCGAGCGCGAGCGCGTGGCGCACCTCGGCGACCGTGTCCGGGTCCCAGCCGTCGAGCGGCTCGCCGAGCAGGCCGCACGCCGTCTTGACGGCCTCGGCCTCCTCGGCCGGGAGGCCGGTGCGGTCGGCGACCGCCTTGGTCAGGTGACTGCCGCCGAACCCGACGAGGCGGGTGAAGTGGCAGCGCCGGTCGACCGCGACGATCATGTTCGTGACCTCGGCCCCGACGTGGCAGACCGCCTGGGCCTGCGTGTCGGCCGAGCCCTCGTCGATGACCATCGGCGGCGGCAGCAGCGCCCGCAGGATGGCGAAGGCCTCGAGGTCGATCCCGACCGGCTGGAGGCCGGCCTGACGGACCGTGGCGACGAGCCCCTCGACCATGTCGCGGTGGGCCGCGACGACGACGTGCCGCTCGCGGTCGCCGGCGTCGTTGCTGAACCGCAGCACCGGCTGCGAGTCCACGACGGTCTGGTCGGGCGGGATCGGGATCTGCTCGGCCGCCTCGAACTCGACGGCGGCGCGGCGCTCGCGCTCGTCGTCCAGGGCCGGGAGCTCGATGGTCCGCACCACGACGCGCTGGTTCGCGACGCCGAGGCGGACGCGCTTCCCCGAGAACCGCGCCGTCTTCCAGAGGCGCTTGATCTCGGCGGCGAGCTCGTCCGGGCGCACGATCTCTCCGTCGTGCACGAGTCCGGGGGGCAGTGGCTCGACCGCGGCCTTCGCGAGCGACACGCGCTCGCGGGCGGTCTTCAGCTCGACGCCAGCGATGGCGCTCGAGCCGATGTCGAGGGCTACGACGGTGCTCATGGTGACGACGTCCGTGTCGGGGAGGGCAGGAGTTCCGAGGGGTGGTCAGCCGAGGGTGTCGGCGTACCACCCGATCATCGAGGGACCGAACCACAGGGCGACCAGGGCACCGGCCGCCAGGAAGGGGCCGAAGGGCACGGCCATCTTGCGGGCACGCGAGCCGAAGCGCGCGAGGAAGGCGACGCCCAGGAGTGCACCCAGGGCGAACGCGATGAACAGGGCCGGCACGACGCTCGCGCCGAGGACGGCCCCGAGGAGCAGGGCGAGGTTGCCGTCGCCGTCGCCCATCCCACCGGGATGGACGAAGCGCAGGATCTCGAAGAAGACGAACGCGCCGGCCGCGGCGGCGAGGTACACCCACCAGCGGTCGGGGTCGGCCAGGATCGCCGCGCCGAGTCCGAGGGCCGCCGCCGGGAAGACGACGATGCTCGGGATGAGGCGGTGCTCCAGGTCGATGACGGTCACCGGGACGAGCGCGACGCCCAGCAGCGCGGCGGCGAGCCCCTCCCAGGTGGGGCCGAAGGTCAGGATCGCGCCGGCCGCGAGCGCGCCGCAGGCGAGCTCGATGACCGGGTAGCGCCAGTGCACCCGCCCGCCGCAGCCGCGGCAGCGGCCACCCTGGGCCAGCCACGACAACACGGGGACGAGCTCGAGCGGCGTCAGCGTGCGCCCGCACGAGGTGCAGTGCGAGCGCGGGCTCACGAGCGACTCCCCCGCCGGCCAGCGCGAGGCCAGCACGGTGGCGAAGGAGCCGAGCGCGAGGCCGATGACGCCCGCGACCGTCGCCCAGTAGGCGGTGGGTGCGCCGAGCAGCATCAGCGGACGATGAACCGGTCGTAGACGAGGACCCCGCGCTGACGGCTCGCCACGTTGGCGAACTTGCGCTGCGAGTCCCGCGGCACCCACAGGCGCAGGCGGTGCGTGCCCGGGTCGATGCGGCCCGTGCTCACCGTGACCTGGAAGCGCTGCCGGGTCGGCGTGACCTTGCGGAGCGTCTGCCAGCCGTCGGAGGTCTTCATCTGGATGACGGCGGGGCGCTTCGGGTAGATGCTCCCCTTCACGACCAGGCCCTTCTTCCGCACGACGCGGCTGGTGGCCAGGCGGAAGGTGACGCGCGGCTGCACGTCGATCCCGAACGCCGCGGTGCCCTCCGGGTGGGTCGCCTCCTCGCGCCACACCAGGCGGTAGTCCGCCGAGCGGCTCATCTTGAGGGAGAACGCGAACCGGCCCTGGGGGTTGGTGCGGACCATGCCGGCGGCCCTGAACGCGTCGCTCGGGTAGGTGCGGCGCTCGAGGTAGAGGCGCGCCTTGCCGACGCCGGCCCCGTTGTTCTTGAGCTGGCCGCTGACGACCACCGTCTGGCGGTAGTCGACCCGCGACGGGATCGTGTTGAGGTTGAAGTCCGGCGGGAAGACGCTGCGGAAGCTCCGCGTGGTCGACCACTGGCCGACGGCGTCGGCGCCGTAGTTGGCGCGGACCCGCCAGTAGTGGACCCCCGGCGTGGTGATGTGCTCGCGGGCCGGGACCATCGCGGTCTGCGCGGTCTGCAGGTTGGTCGCGTTCGCGGCGAAGCCGGGGTCGCGCGACACCTGCACGTCGTAGGCCACGGCGCCGGACACCGGCGTCCAGGTCATGAGCGGCGAGTAGACGACGGACGCGCCGTCGTTGGGGGCCTTCTGCGTGGGCCGCGGGCTGTTCAGGCTGAACGTGCCGACGCGGCTCCAGCTCTGGCCGGCGTTGCCGCCGTCCACGGCGCGGACGCGCCAGCTCCACGTGCCCTCGGGCAGCCGGGGCTCCTCGTTCGCGATCGAGCCGGGGACGCCGCCCAGGCCGAAGATGCGCGCCTTGCGGGTGGTGCTGGCCGAGAACTGGCCGTCGGGGCTGAGCTCGACGTCGAACTTCGCGATCCCGGGCACCGCGCTCCACGAGAGGAGCGGCGGCGTGTCGGTGACCCCGCCGTCGGCCGGCGAGGAGAGCGTGACCCGGGTCTGCTTGCGGAACTGCGCGACGGGCACATCGGCCTCGTACACGTCCCACACCGGCTCCTCGTCGGTGCCGGTGCCCCAGACGACGCGCCAGTAGTAGCCCGTCCCGACCTGGTTGTCGGGCAGCGGGTTGCGGCTGGCCCACGACGTGTTGGTGGTGAACCGCGACTCGATGATGGTGTTGAACTGCGGGTCGGCGGCGGTGTCGACGCGGTAGAGCGTCGCGCCGTTGACCGGCGTCCACGACAGGACCGGCGGCAGGCCGGTGTCGCTGTCGCCCGTCGAGCTGAGCGTGGTGGACGCGCCGGCGCCCGCGGGGGCCTGCCAGTTGACGCGCGACTCGCTCGTCCACGTGCCGGGCACCCCGTCGATGACGGGCCGCACCCGCCACCAGAGGTTGCCGTAGGCCATGTTGCGCGTGCGCTCCTCGCTGAACGTCGGGACGAGCGAGGTGCCGCTGGTGGTCGTCGCGACCTTCAGCGCCGTGCCCGCGTAGGTGTGGGCGATCGAGGTGACCTGGATCTCGTAGCGCTCCGCGCCGTCGACCGGCGTCCACTGGAACAGCAGGTTGCTGGTGATGGCGCCGTCGGCGGGGGCGACCTGCGTCGGCGACGTCCAGGCCCGCGTGAAGTCCGTGGCGTTGGTCCAGGGGCCCGGGTTGTCCTTCGGGTCGCGGGCGCGGACCCGCCAGGAGTACGTGTCGTCGGGAAGGGCCCCGACCACGCCCGGCGTGGCGAACGGCTGGTTGATGCCCTTCCCGGTGAAGACGACGTTGTTGAACTGGTCGCCGGTGGCGACCTCGACGTCGTACGACTTGGCGCCCGGGACCGGGTTCCAGGACAGGTACGGGTTCAGGGCCGAGAAGGTGGCCGCGGGCCCGCCCGGGGTGGCGGACATCCTCGTGCCTGTGACGACGCTCGGCCACGTCTTGGCGACCCGGGCGACGTCGCTCCAGATGCCGATGGTCCCGGCCTCGTCCACCGCGCGGACGCGCCACCAGTAGGCGCCGTCCGGGAGGACGACGTCGGGCACGGCGATGGACTGCTGGGTGGTGCCCTTCCAGACGGTCTTGCTGAAGCCCGGGTTGTCCGCGACCTCGACCTCGTAGGAGACGGCGTCGGGGACGTCGCCCCAGTCCAGGATGACCGCGGCCTCCGGGTACTTCACCGGATTCGCGGTCGAGTTCGGGGTGAGCGCCGAGGGCTGGCTCGACAGGCGGTCCGCCTTGAACGGGGAGGCCACCGTCTTCGCCGGCGTGGTCCCCGCGGCGGGGTCCTGGGCGTGGGCCAGGGCCGGCACGACGAGGGTGCAGGCGGAGAGGGCGAGTGCCAGGCGGCGGGACCGACGCATGGCCCGCGACGCTACGACCGCCGGGCGCGCGTGAGGCGCGTCAACCGTGCCGGGCGTGTGTCGCGTCTGCATCAGGTCTCGAGTCCATTCGGGCGAGGGCACGAGCGCTTCCTTGCGTCGAGGAGCCCGCGTGGTGGGCGGCGGGCGGGGGGAAGAAGACTGGTGCTGCGGGGTACTGCGGTGTTGCGGTGCTGCGGCTCGCGTCGTGCGAGCGGGTGAGGGCTGCGCAGGCCCGCCGGGCGGCGGACCTGCGCCAGGTCCTCAGTCCGGGATCCGGACTACCACTTGCCGGCCACGCCGTTGGCGGAGCAGGCCGAGGTCGGGGTGCAGTCACGGCTCACGGTGGAGCCGGTGGCGGCGCTCAGGTCCTTGGTGTACGTGTACACGTTGCCGGACTTGCTGGTCGCCGTCAGGACGTAACCGGTGGCGCTCAGGCCGGAGATCTTGACCTGGTCGGCAGCGGCGTCGGACGCCGTGGTCGACCACGAGATGTTCGGCTCGATGACGCGCAGGTTGGTGGCGGTGGCGGTCGCGTAGGTGTTGCCGTCCGAGAAGAAGGCCTCCATCGCGGTGGCGCCGTTGCGCACCAGCGACTTGGCGGCCGCGTCGTTGGCCTTGTTCCGCTGACCCAGGAACGCCGGGATGGCGATCGCGGCCAGCAGGCCGATGATGATGACCACCACCAGGAGCTCGATCAGGGTGAAGCCCTTCTCGTTCCGGCGGCGGCGGAGTCGCTCAAGCATGTGCTCTCCTCCATGAGAACTGACGTCCGCGGTCCTCCTGCCCGTGACGTGGGCACCCGCGGTTCACTCCCCATATCGAGCGACCTGGGCATTTTCTTGAGAACCCGGACAACGGTGTCCGGTGATCCCCGTCGCGGACGGGGCGCCGCGGCGCCTCAGACGGGCCGGCGCGCCACCGCGTAGAGCTTCACGAAGCCGTAGGCGAATCCGTCGGGGCCGCTCGACTCGTACAGGGCCCGGACGACGCGCTCGCCGTGCGCCTCGACCTCCTCCGGGTCGAGGTCCGAGGAGAGGTGGCTGGACGTGGCGACCATCCGCGCCATGTAGGCGTCGGGCGGCGTGCGGCGGACCCGCCGCTCCTCCCACGCGTCCACCACCTCCAGGCCCGCGTCCCGCATCCAGTCCGCCACCTGGTCGGCGGTGCGCTGGATCGCGTCGAACGCGCCGGTCCACTCCGCGGGCACGGGCGGGTCGATCCCCTCCAGGAGGGTCTTGAACTCGCGGTCGGAGCCGGCGCCGGACGCCAGGATCGCCATCACCCCGCCCGGCGCGACCCGCCGCGCCATCGCGTGGACGGCCTCCTCCTGGCGCGGGAACCAGTGGAACGCCATCCCGCTGACCACCGCGTCGAACGCCCCGTCCGGCACGTCCATGTCGTGCACGCCGGCGGTGATGAGCTCCAGCTCGACGCGCCCGCCGAGCTTCTCCCGGAACCGCGCGAGCATCCCCTCGGACGGGTCGACCCCCGTCGCGTGGCGGATGCCGAAGCGGTCGACCATCGCCTCGGTGACGAACCCGGTGCCGCAGCCGACGTCGAGGATGCGGTCGTAACGGCCGTCCGGGATGGCCGCCACCAGGCGCCTCGCGCCCTCCGCGTTGTGGCGCAGCAGGTCGTCGTACTCGCCCGCGGAGCGGTCGTACGCCTCGCCCGCCGCGCGCCCGTCGCGCTCGCCACCGGTCGTCGTCACGGTGTCTAAGGTAGAGGAATGGCCGCGACCTGGACCCTGGTGACGGACGGGGCGTGCTCCGGCAACGGGACCGACGAGTCCCGCGGCGGGTGGGCCGCCATCCTCACGGCCCCCGACGGAGCCGAGACGGTGCTGACCGGCGGCGAGTACCCCACCACCAACAACCGCATGGAGCTGATGGCCGCCCTGGAGGGGCTGAGCGCCACGCCGGAGGGGTCGGAGGTCGAGCTGGTGACCGACTCCAGCTACCTCGCGAACGCCATCGCGAAGGGGTGGCTGGACGGCTGGCAGCGCAAGGGCTGGCGGACGGCGAGCAAGCAGCCGGTGGCGAACCGGGACCTCTGGGAGCGCATGATCGAGGAGCTCGCCCGCCACTCCCGCGTGCGGCCCACGCTGGTGCGCGGCCACGCCGGCCACCCGGTGAACGAGCGCGCCGACCGCCTGGCGGTGGAGGCCGCCGTCGACGCCCAGCCGCGCCAGGAGGTCCCCGTGACCCCCGGCCAGGAGCAGCTCGGCCTCGACGTCTAGCACCCCCCGCACGCTGGTCGTCGGGCCCGGCGCCATCGGCGGGTTCGTGGCCGCGCGGCTGACGCAGGCGGGATGGCCGGTCGCGGCGGTCGCCCACGGCGACACGCTGCGGGCACTGCAGGCGGGGCCGCTGCGGCTGACCGACGGGGACGACGAACGGGAGGTGCCGGTCCGGGCCGTCGGCGACCCGGCGGAGGCGGGGCCCGCCGATCTGGCGCTGGTGTGCGTGAAGAGCTTCAGCACCGAGGCGGCCGCCCGGGCGCTGGCCCCGGCGCTGGCCGACGGGGCCGTCGTCCTGTCCCTGCAGAACGGCGTGGCGAACCCCGCGGCCATCCGGCGCGCGTGCCCCGGGGCGCGGGTCGCCGGCGTGGCCGTGTACCTGGGGTGCCAGCGGCCGGCGCCCGACCATGTGATCCGCCGCCCCAGCCGGAACCCGGCCACCGGCGAGCTGCGCGACGCACTGGCGGGCGGCGGCGACGGCCCGCCCGGCGACGCGCTGGAGCGGGTGGGCGCGGCGATCGGCGTGCCGGTGCGGCGCGGCGACGCCGACCTGGCGCTGTGGACGAAGCTGGTGGCGAACGTGTCGCTCAACACGGTCACCGCCCTCGGGCGGGCCCGGGTGGGGGCGGTGTTCGCGGAGCCGCGGGCGGTGGAGCTGATGCTGGCGCTGGGGCGCGAGACCGTGGCCGTGGGCCGTGCGGCGGGGATCCCCCTGCCGCCGGACGCGGCGGAGGCCTACGTGGCCGACGCCCGCCGCCGGCTGCCCGCGGCGGGGGGCTCCTCCACCCTTTTCGACCTCGAGGCCGGCCGGCGCCTGGAGCGCGAGGCGCTGGTGGGCGCCGTGGTCGCCGAGGGCGAGCGGCTCGGCGTGCCGGTCCCCGCGAGCCGCGCCTGCGACGCGCTGCTTCGGCTCCTCAGCCCCCGGGAGGGCTGAGCCGCTCCGCCGCGGCGCGGGCGGCCGTCGCGGCGTCGGCGGCGAGCGTCCGCACGATCTCCCCCGCCGGCGCCTCCCGGGCGAGGACGTGGGCCTGGCCGGCCCACAGGTTGAAGCCGCCGGCGTCCCCCGCCTGGCGCGCCGCCGCCCGCAGCGGGGACGTGGCGTGGTGGACGTGGGGGTAGGCGACGACGGCGTCGGCCTCGTGCTCCTCCATGAAGCGGTTGACGATCCCCCGCGCGGTGCGGCCGGTGAACGCGCGGGTGATGCCGGTGCGGCCCTCGTCTGCGAGGGCGGCGCGGTGGGCGGGATGGGTGCCGGCCTCGGCGGCCCGGAGGAACGCGGTGCCCAGCTGGGCCGCGCTCGCACCGGCGGCCAGCACGGCGGCGACGGCGGCGCCGTCGGCGATGCCGCCGGCCGCGACCAGCGGCAGGTCGGTGGCCGCGGCCGCGAGCCGCAGCAGCGCCAGCAGGCCGAGCGATTCGGCGTCGTCGCGGTCGTCCCACGCGCCCCGGTGGCCGCCCGCCTCCGCGCCCTGGCACACGAGCGCCTGCGCGCCCGCCCCGGCGGCCGCCCGGGCCTCGGCCGCGTTCGTGACCGTGACCCACACCTCGGATCCGGCGTCGCGGAGGGCGGCCACGACGCCGGCCGGCGGACAGGCGAACGTGAACGACACGACGGGCACCGGATCCCGAGTGAGGAGCGCGATCTTGGCGTCCCAGGCGTCGTCCTCGTCGCGGGCCTCCCCCACCTGCGTCCCGAGCCGCGCGGCGTCGGCCTCCAGGCTGTGGACGTAGGCCGCGAGGGCCGCGGGGTCGACGGGGTCGCGGCGCGGGACGAAGACGTTCACGCCGAACGGAGTGCCGGTGAGCGCCCGGACGGCCGCGATCTGGGCGGCGAGGTCGTCGGGGGTGCGGTACCCGGCGCCGATGAACCCGATCCCCCCGGCCTCCCCCACCGCCGCCACCAGCTCGGGCGTCGTCGCGCCGCCCGCCAGGGGCGCGAGCACCACCGGGTGCTCCAGAGACGCCAGGATCGCCGCCATCGCAGCGAGCCTACGTCAGGCCGCTCCGATCGGCCCGGCCGCGACCCGTCAGGGGGCGGCGGCGGGCCCGGTCGGGGGGCGGGTGCCGAGGGTGACCGGCACCTCGGTCTCGTCGCCGTCGCGGAGGACGCGGACGGTGATGCGGTCGCCGGGGGCGTGCGCGGAGAGGGCGGCGGCCAGGCCGGCGTTGGTCGTGGTGGCGGTCCCGTCGACCGCCAGGATCACGTCGCCGGGGCGCAGGACCCCCGCGGCGGGGCCGCCCGCGACCACCTGCTGGAGCAGGACGCCCTCCGGGACGTCGCCGCCGACGATGCCCATGTACGGGATGTCGGCGTGGCCGGTCGCGATGATCCGCGTGGCCGTGCGCTCCACCACCGCGCTCGGGACGGCGAAGCCGATGCCCTCGTTGGTGCCGCTCTCCGTGGCGATCTGGGTCGCCATGCCCACCACGCGGCCGTCCATGTCCAGGAGGGGGCCGCCGGAGTTGCCGGGGTTGAGGGCGGCGTCGGTCTGGATGACGCCCTGGATCGCGTAGCCGTTCGGCGAGTCGATCTGGCGCCGCAGGCCCGACACGATCCCGCTCGACAGGCTCCCGTTGAGGCCGAACGGCGATCCGATCGCCACGACCGGGTCGCCGATCCGCACCGCCGCCGAGTCGCCGAAGCGGAGCGGCGGCACGTCACCCTGCGACTCCTTCAGGGTGAGCACCGCCACATCCACCGACGGCTCGACGCCGCGCACCGTCGCCTGCACCCGGCGGCCGCCGAGGTCCACGTCCACGGCGGTGCGGTCCCCGACGACGTGGGCGTTGGTGACCACGTGGCCGCGGGCGTCCACCAGGAACCCGGATCCCGTCCGGTCGCCGGCGTCGATGAGCACGACCGACGGCGATACGGAGCGGTACACCGCCCGCACATGGGCGGCGTCGGCCGTCCCGGCCCCCACCGCCTCGCTGCGGATGCCGAGGAACGCGGCGATCCCCACCAGGACGAGCCCCGTCACCAGGCCGCCCAGGACCGCCGCCCCCACCATCCGCACCGACTCGCCGCGCATCCGTGTCATGGGGAGGATGGTGCGCGGGGCCCCGCCCGGGCACACCGTCCGCGCGCGGGGTGGGCGCCCCCCCGGACGGAGGGTCATTTCCTGACCGGTGTCGGCCGATGAACGGGTCGTGCTCGCCCGGCCCTCCGCCGTCCTCCTCGGGATCGTGCTCGCGCTCGCGCTGGCGGGGTGCGCGGACACGCGGGAGCCCGCCACGCCCCAGGACCCCGTGGCGGTCGCGCCGGCGGGCCGCATCAACCCTCGGGCGAGCACCCTCGCGCCGACCACCGCGTGCACGACGGTGCCCGACGCACCCGAGATCTCGTCGGGCCGCCGGACCGTTCCGCCGATCCCGGAGGTCTCCGCCCGCATCGACGGCTGGACCATGACCGTGATGTGGCGCTTCCTGGCCACGCCCGCCGGCTGCCGCCCCGCGGCCGTCGCCGTCACGGCCAGGTCGGTGGACGACGGCGGGAACATGGCCGTCCGCGGTGCCGACGGGCCGATCGCCGTGCACGGCCCGGAGGGCGGCGTCGTCCTGGCCGCGCCGTTCCTCGAACTCCCCCCGTACGAGGCGAGTGTGGCCTCGTACGGCGCGGACGGCTTCCGATCGGCGTTCACGACGGTGCCCGTGCAGGGCTCCGGGCCCGGCTGCACCGACCACCGCGACGTGAGCCGCTGCACGGCGGCCGCCCAGGCCCTCTTCGAACGCTGCCTCGAGGGATCCGCCCCCCCGGGCCCGCTGTCACCCGCAGGCATGGCGCGTGCGGCCCCCGCTGCCGAGCAGGCCGGTCACTGGGCTGTCCCCCGCGTCGCTGGAGCGGTCGTTCCGGCGGGAGATGCAGGGGGTGGCGTCCGTCCAGGCCGCGCCCTCGGGGATCGCGTGCGACGCGTTGACGTCCTGCCGCGTGACCTGGCAGTGGCCGGGCCGGCCCGCGACGCGGTTCACGATGCGGTACCGCATCCCGGGCGCGGAGCGCAGCGGCGGCATGCACTGCTGGATCGCCGCGCGCCATCGCATCGCCGCCCCGCCCCGGGATGACGCGTCCCAACGCGTCCTCGAGAGCTGGGGGGCGTCCTTCACCCGGCCGGGCGCCTGCACGACCTGAACAGGCAACCGTCCTACACTGATCCCATGCGCACCAGCTACACCCTCGGCCGCGTCGCCGGCATCGAGATCGGGATCAACTGGAGCGTCCTCGCGCTGCTGGCGCTCATCATGTGGGAGCTCGCGACCGGGGTCTTCCCGGACACGAACCCCGGGCTCGCCGACAACACGTACTTCGCGATGGCGGTCGTGGCGTCGTTCGGGTTCTTCGCCTCGATCCTGCTCCACGAGCTCGGCCACGCCGTCCAGGCCCGCCGCGACGGGATGGAGATCGACGGCATCACCCTGTGGCTGTTCGGCGGCGTCGCGCGCTTCACCGGCATGTTCCCCACCGCGGGCGCCGAGTTCCGGATCGCGATCGCCGGCCCGCTCGTGTCGCTCCTCCTGGCCGCCGGCCTGCTCGGCGGCACCTGGCTCCCCGGCCTGGCCGAGCCGGTGGACGGCGTGCTCGCGTGGCTGGGGATCATCAACGCGGCCCTGCTCATCTTCAACCTGATCCCCGCCCTGCCGCTCGACGGCGGGCGGATGCTGCGCGCCGCGCTGTGGCAGTGGAAGGGCGATCTGCAGTCGTCCACCCGCCTCGCCGCGGGCATCGGCCGGATCCTGGCGATCGGCATGATCGGCCTGGGCCTCACGATGGCCGTGCTCGGCGAGGGCATCAACGGCGTGTGGCTCGCCCTGATCGGCTGGTTCGTGCTCCAGGCCGCCGGCGCCGAGGCCCAGATGGTGCGGCGCACCCAGCCCCCTGCGGCCGGCCCGCGGGTGGGCGACATGATGGACGCCGACCCGGTCACGACGCGCCCCGAGCTGACCCTCGACGAGTTCTCCCGCCTCGCCGGGATCGACCTGGACCACGACGCCTACGCCGTGCTCGGCGACGACGGCCGCCCGGTCGGGATCATCCCCACCCGCGCCCTCGCCGAGGTGCCCCGCGAGCACTGGCGCGCTCTCACGGTGGCCGACTACATGATCGGCCGCGCCCAGGTCCCTGCGCTCACTGCCGACGCGTCGCTGGACGACGCGATGGAGGCGCTGCGCCACTCGCCGGTGCGGCGGGTGCTGGTGGTGGGCGGCGAGCGCCTGGTGGGGCTGCTGTCGCTGGACGACGTCGCGCGAACCCTGGGCCTGCGCGTCGCGGGCCCCACCGTCCCCTAGCCCCCCGAGGCGGGCCCCTCCGGGGCGGTGTCCCCGCGGTCGCTGCGCGCCTGACGGATCGCGCGCATGAAGCGCACGTCCTTCAGGATCAGCGCCAGGCAGGCCAGCCCCAGCGTCGCGTTCACCACGACCAGCGTGAGCTCCATGCCGGCGCTGAAGGCCAGCACGTCGGTGCGCCCGGCCTCGCCGGCGAGCATCACCACCAGCAGGGCCTGCTTGGGGCCGAGGCCTCCCGGGGTGGCGGGGAACAGCCCGCCCAGGCTCCCCGCCACCATCACGGTGAGGGCCGCCGTGGGCGAGGCGGGCACGCCGAAGGCGACCAGGAAGGACCCGGCGGCGCCGATGCGGCAGCCCCATCCGACCACCTGGTAGCTCACGACGGAGCGCAGGTAGCGACCGGGGGTGCGCAGGATCGCCAGGCCGCGGCCGAACTCGTGCCAGAACTGGCGCACCCGCCGACCCAGCATCACGAACAGGATCGCGACGAACCCGGCGATGAGCAGCGTCCAGAACGGGTGCCGGAGCGCCAGGGACAGGTCGAACGCCGGGATCTCGGGGAGGCGGACACCCGGCAGGATGCCCGCGGTCAGCGCCCAGACCAGCAGGCCGGACGCGATGAGCACGTCGACGACGGTCTCGCAGACGAGGCTGCCCGTGAGCGTCGCGTAGCCGGCGTTCGGGACGTGCCGCCGCATCAGGTACATCTTGATCAGGTCGCCCGCCCGCGCCGGGAGCACGGCGTTCACGCCGACGCCGGCGCAGTACGCGCCGAACGCCGTCCGGTAGCGGATCAGCTCGCCCGGGAGCGCCGCTCGCAGGATGTTCTGCCACGCGCGGGACCGCAGCGACAGGTTCACGACCCCCAGCGACGCGGCGAGGACCAGGAACCCCCAGTGGACGGCGGCGAGCCGCTCGCCGAACGCCTCGACCGCGTCGACGAAGGAGCGGATCGAATCCACTGCGCTACCTGGTCAGCAGGTAGGCGGCGCCGGCGGCCAACAGGTTGGGCCGCCGCTCAGCGCGGTCGGGCGCCGCCCGCCCGTCCTCGTCCAGCAGGCGCCGCGCCGACACCCGCAGGCCCTCCGCCGCTGCCAGCCGCTCGAAGTCGCGCAGCGTGCAGAGGTGGATGTTCGGCGTCGCGAACCAGGGGTGCGGCAGCGTCCGGCTCACGGGCATCGTCCCGCGCAGCATCAGCCCGGCGCGCAGGCGCCAGTGGCCGAAGTTGGGGAAGGAGACGATCCCGGCAGGGGCGACGCGCATCATCTCCCGCAGCACCCGCACCGGGCGCCGGGTCGCCTGCAGCGCCTGCGACAGGACCACCAGGTCGAAGCCGTCGTCGTCGAACTCCGGCAGCCCGTCGTCGATGTCGGCCTGCACCACCGGCAGCCCGCGCGCCACGCACGCGTGGAAGGCCTCCGGGTCGCCCTCCACGCCCTGCACCCGGCAGCCGCGGGCGCGCGCCAGCTCCGCCAGCAGCTCCCCCTGGCCGCACGCCAGGTCGAGCACCCGCGCGCCCTCGGGCACGAGCGCCGCCACCACCATCAGGTCGGGCCTCACGGCGCCAGCTCCCGGTGGAGGCGGTCCATGAACCCGGCGACCGTCCGGTGGTACTCGGGGATCTCCAGCAGGAACGAGTCGTGCCCGTGCGGCGACGGGATCTCGCGGAACGTCACGTGGGCGCCGCCGGCGGACAGCACCCGCACGATCTCCTTCGAGTGGGCGGTGTCGAAGCGCCAGTCGCTGTCGAAGGACAGCACCAGGTAGCGGGTGTCGCTCGCCGCCAGCGCCCGCGACGTGGCGGCCGGGTCGGCGAACGCGTCGTAGTAGTCCATGACCCGGGTCAGGTAGAGGTAGCTGCCGGCGTCGAAGCGCTTCAGGAACGATGTCCCCTGGTGCTGGAGGTAGCTCTCCACCTCGAAGTCCACGTCGAAGCCGAACCGCGGGGCGTCGGCGTCCTGGATCCGGCGCCCGAACTTACGGCGCATGGACTCCTCGGAGAGGTAGGTGATGTGGGCGAGCATCCGCGCGGTCGCGAGGCCCCGGTCGGGCCGGGTCCCGGCCTCCTGGTAGTCGCCCCCGTTGAAGTCCGGGTCGCCCATGATGGCCTCCCGGGCGACCGCCGAGAAGGCGATGTTCTGCGCCGAGAGCCGGCTGGAGGCGCAGATCACCAGCGCCGCCCCCAGCTCGCCGGGCGCGTCGAGCGACCATTGGAGGGCCTGCATCCCGCCCAGCGACCCGCCGACGGCCGCCAGGGGGCGCTCGATGCCGAGGTGCCGCACCAGCGCCCGCTGCACCCGCACCAGGTCCGAGACCGTGAACAGGGGGAAGCGCAGGCCGTAGGGGCGCCCGGTGGACGGGTCGGTCGACGACGGCCCCGTCGTGCCCTGGCAGCCGCCCAGCAGGTTCGCGCAGATCACGAAGAAGCGGTCCGTGTCCACCGGTTTCCCCGGGCCGATGAAGTTGTCCCACCAGCCGGGCCGGTCCGGGTCGCCGTGGTGCCCTGCGGCGTGGGCGTCGCCGGTCAGGGCGTGGCAGATGACCACGGCGTTGGCGCGGCGCGCGTCCAGCCGCCCGTACGTCTCGTACGCGACCTCCACGGGGGCCAGCGCGGCCCCCGAGTCGAGCCGCAACGGCGCGCCGGGCGTGAACAGGACCGCGCGCCGGGTCTCGACGCGTCCGACGGAGGCAGCTCCCACGCGGCTATCCTGACGGGAGATGGAGGACGGCGTCGCCCGCGCGAAGCTCAACCCCGACGACCCGGAGCGGTTCGTGGCCCTCCGGCGCGCCCTCGGCGTCACCAGCTTCGGCCTGAACCAGATGCTCCTGCGGCCCGGCCAGCGCGGCCGCATCCACCGCCACGAGCGGCAGGAGGAGGTCTACGTGGTGCTGTCGGGGCGGCTCACGGTGGAGATCGAGGGCGAGCCGCTCGACTTGGAGGCGGGCGAGCTCATCCGCGTCGCCCCCGGCGTGCGCCGCCGCGTGCTGAACCTGGGCCCGGACGTCGTGAGCGTCCTGGCGATCGGCGGGGCGAGCCCGCACGAGGGCCGGGACGGCCTGGCCTTCACGGACTGGGCCGACACGGACCCCCGGACGCCGCAGGAGATCCCCCTCCCGGAGGACCTCCCGGCGTCCGAGCTGCGCGACTCCTGAGAACCGCTACCCGGCGGGCGTCGCCGGCGGGTCGTCGCCCTTGGCGCCAGGGTCCTTGATCGCGTCGACCGCGGCCTTCGCCTTGTCGGTGAGGTTGCCCTCGCCCGTGGCGATGTCCTTGAGCTCCTCGGCGTCCTCCTTCAGCGCATCCATGCCGCCGCGCTCGTCGATGATCTTCTTCGCCTGGTCCGTGACCTGGTCGGTGATCTTGCCGATGTCCATCGGATCCCTCCGTCGTGGTCTGCGCCTCGGGGGCCAGACTAGGCGACGGTGGCGGGGCGTGAAAACCGCGTCCGCCCGGTCGCCGGCGATGCTACAGTTCGACGGCTGTCGAACAAAATCGATGAGTCCGGAGCGCAGGAACGGTCGACACCACGACGCCGATGACCACCACCTCCGCAGCCATCACCCGCACCTACTACACCCTGGTGCTGGGGAACACGCTCGCGGCGTCCCTGATCTGGGGGATCAACACGATCTTCCTGCTCGACGCGGGGCTGTCGAACCTCGAGGCATTCGGCGCGAACGCCTTCTTCACGGCCGGCATGGTCGCGTTCGAGGTCCCGACCTGGATCGTGGCGGACATGTGGGGGCGCCGGGTGTCGTTCCTGCTTGGGACGGTGACGCTCGCCGTGAGCACCGGCCTCTACCTCCTGCTCTGGGAGGCGGAGGCGCCGTTCTGGGCGTGGGCGGTCGCCTCCCTCCTCCTCGGCCTCGGCTTCACGTTCTTCTCGGGGGCCACCGAGGCCTGGCTGGTCGACGCGCTCGACGCCACCGGGTTCGAGGGTCCGCTCGACCCCGTGTTCTCCCGCGCGCAGGTCCTGACCGGGGTGGGGATGCTCACGGGCTCGGTCGCCGGCGGGTACATCGCCCAGGCGACGAACCTGGGCGTGCCGTTCGCGATCCGGACCGGCGTGCTCGCCGTCATGTTCGGGGTGGCGTTCGTGCTGATGCGCGACGTCGGCTTCACCCCGACGCGGCGCGGGCACCCACTGGCGGAGATGCGCGCCCTCGCGTCGGACTCCATCGACTACGGCATCCGCGTCCCCTCGGTCCGGTGGATCATGCTCGCGGCGCCGTTCTCGGGCGGGGTCGGGATCTACGTCTTCTACGCCCTCCAGCCCTACCTGCTCGACCTCTACGGCGACCCGGAGGCCTACGGCGTGGCCGGCCTGGTCGCCGCGATCGTCGCCGGGTCGCAGATCGTCGGTGGCCTCGTCGCGCCGGCGATCCGCTCACGCTTCCGCCGGCGCACCTCCGCCCTGCTCACGGCGCAGGCGCTCGCCGTGGCCGCCGTGCTCCTGGTCGGCCTGATCGAGGTCTTCTGGGTCGCGATCGTCCTGATCGTCGTCTGGGGCCTGCTGTTCGCCGCGTCGGTCCCGATCCGCCAGGCCTACCTGAACGAGCGGATCCCCTCGCAGCAGCGCGCGACGATCCTGTCGTTCGACTCGCTCATGTCGTCGAGCGGCGGCATCGTCACCCAGCCGATCCTCGGGCGGACGGCGGACGTCTGGGGTTATCCGGCGTCGTTCCTCCTTTCCGCTGCGATCTCCGCGATCGCCCTGCCCTTCCTCGCCAAGGCCCGGCGGATCGAGCCCCCCGGCCCCGACGACCGCGCTCCGGAGCGCGAACGCGACGCCGAGGTCCGCGGCCCCGCGGCGGGGCGGGTCGAGTACCCCGCCTAGCGCCGCTCAGCGGGGCGCGGCGAGGCGCAGGCCGCCGMCCCGCCGGCCGCCGACCGGGTGGATCCGGACGGCGGGCAGCGTCTCGCAGGTGACCAGGCCGTCGCGGGCGGTCGCGGCCTCGATGACCGGCCACAGGCGGTGCACCTCCGCGGGGGTGTCGACGATCGTCAGGTGGATGGGCGCTCGGCGCCGGAGCGCCAGGAGCCGCTCCTCGTGGAGCGCCCCGCCGAACGTGGCGAGCGCGCCCCGAAGAGCGGTGGCGCCGGCGCATCCCGCCGCACGCAGGTCGCGCACCAGGCGGTGGGCGGCCCGGTCCTCCGCGCCGACCGCCACCAGCACCCGCTGCCACAGGCCGAGCCCCGCCGCGTCGCGCTCCGGCACCACTGGCAGCGGCCCGACGGCGGCGCCCGCGCGGCGCACGACGTTGACGCGCTCGAGGCACAGGACGTGCTCCCCGGCCGCGCCGCGCACCCGCGGGAGGGCGCGCAGCAGGGCGGCGGACGGCCCGACCGCGATGACGGCGGCCGGCACGTCGCGGCCGTTCCCGCGGACCGACCCCCGGCGGCGGCGCCCGCCCAGGACGCCGTCGACGCCCACCAGCGCCGTCACGCCGGCCGCGCCCTCGGCCACCAGCGCGTCCGCCACCGCGCGCACCGCCCCGCGGGCGCAGTGGACCGTGAGCTTCGCGGTACCGCGCGCCGCCGGGAACAGGTCGTCGTCGAGGCCGAGGCCCGGCAGCGCCACCCGCTCGAGGGTGAGCAGGCCGCTGGGCACCAGCCCGGCCACCTCCGTCGCGAGCGGCGCGACGGCCGTGGCGGGGCCGACGGCGACCGTCACCAGCGGCAGGTCGTCGGAGAGCGTCAGCAGGCGGTCGGTGCGCAGCCGGTGGTGGGCGCCGAAGCCCTCCACGCCCCGCAGCGCCGCCGCCGCGGCCACGCCGGCCCCGGCGACGGCGTCCATGACGGCGTCGCCGGTCAGGCGGCCCCCCGTCCGGGCGCGCTCGCCGTGGTGGACGACGAGCTTCAGGTGCTCGCTCATCCCAGCGAGCCGAGCCACCAGCCGAGGCCGCTCGCGCCGACGCCCAGGGCCACGCTCAGGCCCAGGTTGAGCGCCGCGGCCGTGTCCCAGCCCTCCTCCAGCAGACGCTGGGTCTCGAGCATCCAGGTCGAGAAGGTGGTGAACGCGCCCACCAGCCCGCCCGCCAGGATCAGGCGCGCGTCGCCGTCGACGCCCCATCCCACGAGCAGGCCGAGGATGAGGGAGCCGAGCACGTTGACCGCCATGGTCCCCAAGGGCATCGCCCCGGACGTGCGCCGCGAGACGGCGCCGTCGAGCATCACCCGGCCCACCGCGCCGCCCGCGCCGAGCGCCCCTGCCAGCAGCCATGCGACCGCGGTCACGCCGGCGCCAGCCCCGCCCGCCGCACCAGCCCGGACGTGGCCACCACCAGGGCCAGGCCGAGCACGACGGAGGTCACCAGGTAGGCCCCGGCGAGCGCCGCGTGGCCGTCGCGCCCCAGCTCCACGACCTCGAGCTGGAGCGTGCTGAACGTGGTCAGGCCGCCGCACAGGCCGCCGCCGATGAACGGCCGCCGGTAGGCGGTCGGCGGGGTCCGCTCCAGCAGCAGCGTCCCGGCCCAGCCGAGCAGCGCCGTCCCCGCCAGGTTCACCAGGAAGGTGGCCCACGGCCAGCTCCCGGCGTGCACGGGCAGCGCCTCGGCCACCCCCAGCCGCGCCCACGTGCCGATCGCCCCGCCCGCCGCCACCGCGAGGAGGGTCAGGTCCCTGGGCCTCACAGCTCCCGCCGCAGCAGGCGGGACCCCACCTCCCTGGCGCGCTCGGTCACGGGGCGCCGGCGCCAGGCGTCGAGCGTCACCTCGACGGACGCCCCGATGTCGGCGGCGAACGCCTCCGTCAGCGCGGCGGCGAAGTCGCGGTCCTGCACGGCCAGGACGGCCTCGTCGTTGAGTTGGAACGAGCGGTTGTCGAAGTTCGCGGAGCCCACCGCCGACCAGGCGCTGTCCACCACCAGCGTCTTCGCGTGGAGCATCGTGGGCGCGTACTCCCAGATCCGGACGCCCGCGTCGAGCAGCCCGCCGTAGGTGGCGCGCCCGGCGTGGCGCACGACGTCCTTGTCGATCTCCGGGCCCGGGACGAGGACCCGCACGCGCACGCCCCGCCGGGACGCGTCCTCCAGCGCCCGCAGGAACGCGGGCCGGGGGGCGAAGTAGGCCGAGGTCAGGTCGATGGCCTCGCGCGCCGCGGCGATCGCGAGGAAGTAGAGCGTCTCGACGTTCGTGTCCCCCACCCCGGCCGTCGAGCGGATCACCTGCATCGCGGCGCCGTTGCCGACGGGCTCGAGGGCCGGCAGGTCGTCGTCGCCGGCGATCACCTCGCCCGTCGCCTCCAGCCAGTTCTCGGCGAAGGCGCCGAGCAGCCCGCGCACGACGGGGCCGCGCACCCGGACGTGGGTGTCGCGCCAGTGGTCGGGGTCGTGCGCGTCGCCGGTCCACTCGTCGGCGATCCCCACGCCCCCGGTCAGGCCGACCTGGCCATCGACCACCAGGATCTTGCGGTGCGTCCGATTGTTCACCCGCCGGATCGCGTACGGCTTCGGGGGCCGGAACCGGCGCACCGTGACGCCGCAGTCCTCCATCCGCTCGATCAGCGACCCGCCCATCCTCACCGCCCCGACCGCGTCGATCAGCACCCGGCACGTCACCCCGGCGCGGGCGCGCTCGCAGACGGCCTCGGCCACCTGCTCGGCGATCTCGCCCTGCCAGTACACGTAGGTGAGCAGGTTCACCGTGCGCTTCGCGCCGCGGATCGTCTCGAGGAAGCACGGGAAGATGCGGTCGCCGTTGATCAGCAGCTCGATCGCGTTGCCGCGGCTGATCGGCGCCTGCGTCAGCGACTCGGCGGCGCGCAGGAACCCCTCGCCTGCGACGTCGGGCGGGTCGTCGATCGTGTACCCGCGACCGCCCTCGCGGCGGTGGCGCAGCGAGTCGCTCGCGTACCAGAGCCTGTCTCTTATACACATGCGACTCGGCGGCGCGCAGGAACCCCTCGCCTGCGACGTCGGGCGGGTCGTCGATCGTGTACCCGCGACCGCCCTCGCGGCGGTGGCGCAGCGAGTCGCTCGCGTACCAGAGCGCCGCCCACGCGGCGATCCCGGCCGGCCAGCGTCGGTTCACGGGGTCACCACCTCGAAGTGGCCCGGGCTGATCGTGACCGGCCCCCGCGCCGGGAGCACCTCGCCGTCGACGTTCAGCTCGGCGCCGTCCGGCAGGCCCAGGGACACGCGCGCACCGCGCACGCTGAGCACGCCGGGCTGGCTCGTGATGCGGCCCTCGCGCAGCGCGGTGGCGTACTGGATCAGCCGCAGCCGGTTGCCCGCCTCGATCACCACCACGTCCAGCAGGCCGTCGTCCGGCTCGGCCTCGTCGATGACCGACCCGGCGCCGAACGCGCCGGAGCACGCGACCATGACCTGCCACGCCCTGCCCTGGAACACGCGCCGGTCGTCCACGTCGACCGCGCAGCGCAGGGCCCTCCCGACCACGGCGGTCACGCCCGCGCCCACGAAGTAGGCGAACGGCCCCAGCACCCGCTTCAGCGGCGCCGCGCGGCGGGCGGCGGCCACCGCGAGCCCGGCCGTCGCCACGTTGACGAACGGCCGGTCCCCCAGGCGCCCCAGGTCCAGGCGGCGCCGGTGCTCGCCGTGCACGGCCAGGTGGGCGGCCCGGCGCGGGTCGTCCGGCAGACCCATCCGGCGGGCGAAGTCGTTGGCGGTCCCGCACGGGATCACGGCCAGGGGCACCCCCGCGGCGCCGGCGGCCTCCGCCACGGGCCCCACGCCGCCGTCGCCGCTCGCGAGCACGGCCCGGTCGAGGCCCGGGACGATGGCCTCGATCCCGTCCTCGACGGGCAGGCACGCGACCTCGGCGGCGCCCTCCTCCCGGAGCATCGCCGCGAGCTCGTCTCCCGACGGTCCGGAACCCGACCCCGAGGCCGGGTTGTGCAGAAGGACGACCCTCACCGGTCCCGAGCCTACCCACGCCGCGGCGGTCCGACGCAGCGGCTCGCGCTTCCGGCGTATTCCGCGCGCGTGGCGTCCGGGCCCGGCCGGTAGCGTCCCGGCGGATGCGCCTGATCGTCGCCCGCTGCGAGGTCCGCTACTCCGGCCGCGTGTCGGCCGTGCTGCCGATGGCGGTGCGGCTCGTGATCATGAAGCAGGACGGCTCGGTGCTGGTCCACTCCGACGCGGGCGGCTACAAGCCGCTCAACTGGATGACGCCCCCGACGCGGCTCAGCGAGTCGGAGGGGCTGCTGCTGGTCGAGAAGGGCAGCGCGTCGCGTCTGGAGCGGCTGGAGATCCACATCGACGAGGTGCTCTCGGACGTCACCCACGACATGGGCGAGGGCCTCGGGCTGGAGAAGGACGGCGTGGAGCGCGACCTGCAGGAGGCGCTGGCCGCCGCGCCGCAGGTGTTGGGGGCCGGGATGCGGCTGGTGCGCCGCGAGTACCCGACCCCGGTCGGGCCGGTCGACCTGCTGTGCGCCGACTCCGACGGCTACGTCGCGGTCGAGGTGAAGCGCGTCGGCACAATCGACGCGGTCGAGCAGCTGTGCCGCTACCTGGAGTACATCCGCGGCGACCGCGGGCTCGAGGGGTGCCGCGGGACGCTGGTGGCCGAGACGATGAAGCCCCAGGCCCGGACGCTGGCGACCTCCCGCGGGCTGGCCACGGCGTGCGTGGACCTGGCCGAGCTGCGGGGGCTGCGCGAGCCGGAGCTGCGGCTCTTCGGGGCCTGAGGGCGGCGACGGAGCTCCGCACCGAGCCGTTCCCCTGCCGGGTGGTGCGCCACTGCGGCGCGCGCCGCATGACGCTGCGCGTGGGGCCGGAGGGCGTCCGGGTGACCGTGCCCTCCCGGGTCCGGGCGGGCGCCGTCGAGGCCTTTCTGCGGGACCACCGGGCGTGGGTGGCCGACCGGCTCGCCGAGCTCCCCCCTGCGCGCCCGCTCGCCGGCGGCGACGCCCTGGCGCTGATGGACGGCGCCCTGGCCCTGGAGGTCGCCGGCGCGCCCGGCGGGGGCGGCCGGGCGGTGCGCCGCGGCGACCGGCTCGTGGTGCGGCCCGGCGAGGACGGGGGCCTGGACGCCCCCGTGGAGCGCTGGTACCGGCGCGCGGCCCTCGCCGAGCTGGAGCCCCGGGCCCGCGCCCTGGCCGCGGAGTTGGACCGCGAGGTCACCCGGGTCTCGGTGCGGGACCCCCGCTCGCGGTGGGGCAGCTGCACGGCCCCGGGGCGGCTGTCGTTCTCGTGGCGGCTGCTGCTGGCGCCGGAGCACGTGCTGGACCACGTGGTCTGTCTCTTATACACATCTAGATGTGTATAAGAGACAGGGTCCACCCGGACCACTCCGCCGCGTTCTGGGGCCTGCTCGGGGAGGTGCGGCCCGGCTACGAGGGGTCGCGGGCCTGGCTGCGCGAGCAGGGCGAGCGCCTGCGCCTGGGGCCCGCCTGGAGGTCGATCTCCGCCTAGCCCCGCCTGATGCGGGTGATGCGGTCCTCGATGTTGGCCGCGCCGAGCAGGTCGTTGCGGGCGAGGGCGTCCTTGCGGAGCACCTCCATCCCGGCGAGCGCCCCGGGGACGTCCAGGCCGAACCCGGCGGAGCGCTCCCACGCGTCGCCGGCGCGGACGGTCTCGCCGCGGTCCGTGAGCATCAGCGCCAGCGCCCGCCAGGCGAAGGCGTTCTCCTCGTCCTCCTCGATCACCCGGAGGGCGGCTTGCTCGGCGCCGTCAGGGTCGCCGCGTGCCCGCAGGGTGGCCGAGAGCGCGACCCACCCGGGGGCGTTCTCGCGGACGGTCGACAGGAGCTTGACGGAACGGCGCAGGGCGTCCTCGCTGCCGGCCAGGTCGCCGGCGTCGCGGCGGGCGGCGCCGAGGGTGGTGAGGCTGCCGGCGGTCTCGCGGATCGCGTGGGCCCGCTCGGCGTACGCGAGGGCCCGGACGACGGCGCCCTCCACCCGCGCGCGGCGGGCGGTGGCCAGGGCCTCCCGGAAGTCCGTGACCTTCGCGGCGGCGCGGTGCTCGCCGGCGAGGGCCTCCTGGGCCTCGTCGCTCGTCATCGCCATCGCGGCGCCGGGCGCCATCCGGGCGTCGTCGTCGCCGAAGTGCTCGATGCGGTCGCGGGCCTCCTGCAGGCGCTGCTCCCGCTCCGCCACGTTCCGCGACATCGCCTGCTGGGCGCGGCGCGGCTCGCGCGACTCCCGCAGCAACGCGTCGTACTGCGCCCGGATATCCGGCCTGAGCAGGGCTTTCTCGCCCTGGTCGCAGAATGCCTTCTCGATGGCGCGGCGGTTCTGGGGCATCGGCGTGCCGGCCAGCTCGCGGCGCTTGCGCTCGGCGGCCTCGCGGATCGCGTCGTCGCCGGCGTCCGGCGGGATGCCGAACCACTCGTACAGGTCGCGCTGCGCCAGCTCCTTGAGGAACCGGGTGCGCCGGGCTCGTGCGTCCTCCGCCACGCGCGGAAGCCTACGGACCGGCGGGGCCGAGCGTGCCGCAGCGGACGAGGGCGACCGCCGCGGCCGCCGCCGGGGCCACGGCGGCGACCGACAGGGCAGCGGCCGGCCCCAGCTCGGCGAGCGCCCCCGCCGCCGCGGCGCCGGCCGCCAGCCCCAGCCCCTCGGCGCTGGTGAGCCACGTGAGCGCCTCGACGGCGTTGCGCCCCGGCACCACGATGTCCAGCAGCTCCAGGCAGCCCACGTTGAGCAGCGCGAACCCCACCCCCGCGACCGCGAGGACCGCGGCGAGCGCCCCGATCGACCCGGCGAACGGCGCCGGGACCAGCGCGGCGGCCAGCAGGACGGCGCCTGCCACGAACCGGGTCGCCGGTCCGCCGGCGCGCCGGCTGTGCCCCGCCCAGAACGACGCGAGCACGCTCCCGGCGGCGAACGCCGCCAGCGGCACCGCCACCAGCGCCTCACGCCCCTCGTCCAGCACGAACGCGGGCGCCCCCACCTCCAGTCCGCCCAGCGCGATCCCCAGCGGCAGCCCGGCGATCACGATCGTCCGCACCCCCGGGAACCGCATGGCGCCGCCGATGTTCATTTGGCCGTCGACCCGTCGTTCATTTGCACGGGGCCCGTCGAGGCGGGCGACCAGGAGGCATCCGATGAGGGGGCCGCCCCCGATGGCGGCGAGGGCGACGGCGGGGCCAGCGGTGGCGGCGATCAGGCCGACGAGGGCCGGCGAGAGGACGGCGGCGACGTCGCCGAGCAGGGCGTTGGTGGCGTGGGCGGCGCGGGTCAGGTCCGGCCCGGCGACCCGGGGCCAGACGGCGCGGGCCGTGGCGATGAGGGGCGGCGAGAGGGCGCCGGTGGCGGTCGCGACCGCCACCGTGAGCCACGCCGGGCCCTGGCCGGGGAGCGCCAGGAGCGCCGCGAGGGCCGCCGTGTAGGCGGCGCCGATGCACACCAGGGCGGCCCCGCCGCGGCGGTCCACCAGCCGGCCCCGAAGGGGGGCGAGCGCCCCCGCGCCCAGCGCGAAGCCGCCCACCGCGACGCCGGCGGCCACGAACGAGCCCGTGGCGTCCTCCACCAGCAGGACGAGCGCGAGCGTGATCCCCGCGTATGCGAGATGCCCCGCCGCGCACGCCACGGCGAGCGCGCGCGCGCCGGGGCGCGCCAGCAGCGCGATGTACACCGACATCCCAGGTCCCTCCGGCCGCCCTCCCGGGCGGCGATCGACGACGACGGAGCAGGGCCCGGCGGGCCCCGGGCTCCTACGGCGGCGTCAGGCGGTGGATCGGGCGGGAACGGCGCATCCCGGGCACGATAACCCCGCTCCGAGCGGTCGCGCTCGCAGAACGAGGTGTTATCCGCGAGGACGAACGGGTACTTTCGGCTCCGGCCGGTTCCCGCTTCCATGTCCGGTCGAGCGCGGCGCCCCGGCCGATCCCGGCGACAACGCGGCCCGCGCACAGCGGTCGGCATCGATGCCGAAGCCGCGGACCCGCGGGCCGACGACGCCCCGGGACCGAGTGCCCGCAGACCGGGGGCGGCCCCTCCGCCTCCCGGCCCCGCGCACGGACGTGCGGGCCCGTCCACGCTGAAAGGCGACTCGCTTGAAGTCCATCCTGTGCCTGGCCCTGGTCGCGACGGCCGTCCCCGCGGGCGTCGCCGTCGTCACCTCCGGCGCGCCGGCCGCGGCCCAGACCGGCCCGGTCCACGTGGCCGGCCTGCCCCCCGGCCCCGACGAGGTCGCCCTGCGCGCCCACGTGCAGGAACTCGGCCGCGCGGCCCGTCACCACGCCGTTCGCCTGGGCCTGCGCCCCGGCCCGGCCAAGAGCCTTCCGGCCGACCCGCAGGTGCTCGTGCGCCGCGCGTCGCGCCTCGAGCAGATCGTCGGCTTCCTGGAGGGCCGCCGCGAGGTGTCCCGCGCAGTCGACGAGCGCCCCGCGCCCCGGGGCCGCGCCCGCGGCCGCGGCGCCGCCGCGGAGCTGCGCCGCCAGTACCTGCGCGCGTCGCGGCTCGCGGTCGCGCTCGGCATGCCCCGCCCGGCGGCGCCGCGGATCCCCGCCGGCCGCGCCGCGAAGGCCCGCGACGCCGCCCGCTGGCGCTCGATCGCCGACTGGCTGGCGGCCCGCCGCGAGCAGATCCGGCCCGCCGAGCGCCCCATGCGCGCGCGGGTGCCGCACTACGACGCGTTCATGTGCATCGCCGAGCACGAGTCGGGGGGCCGCTGGGACGTCGCCACCGGCAACGGCTACTACGGCGGCCTGCAGATGGACATCGGCTTCCAGCGGACCTACGCGCCGGGGCTCTACCGGACGAAGGGCACGGCCGACCACTGGACGGCGGAGGAGCAGATCCGCGCCGCCGACCGCGCCGTGGCGTCCCGGGGGTTCACGCCGTGGCCGAACACCGCGCGCATGTGCGGGCTGCTCTGACGAGCGGCCCGCACGCGCGGCGTCAGTTCCGGTTGCCCCCGAGGATCTGGAGCATGAACAGGAAGATGTTGAACGCGTCGAGGTAGATCGACAGCGCGATCAGCGCGACGTCGCCGTTCCCCGCGCGACGCAGGCGCCAGAAGTCGAAGACGGTCAGGCCGGCGAAGACGACGAGCCCGAATGTGCACCAGATGACGTTCTCGGCCGGGATGTTCACGAAGATCGCGACGATCCCGAAGAGCAGCAGGGCGATCAGCCCGATGAAGGAGATCCGCCCGAGCCCGGAGAGGTCGCGCTTCGTCAGGTAGCCGACGGTGCCGAGGACGCCCATGAACAGGGCGGTGGCGCCGGCGGCCTGCGCGATGATGGTGCCGCCGTCCTCCAGGCTGGCGTACGCGGCCATCGTCGGCCCGATCCCCAGGCCCAGCAGCAGGCCGATCCCGAACAGGATCCCCATCTGGAGGGGCGTCGCCTCCTCCTTGCGGCGCGCGGCGCCGATCACGAACGTCAGCACGATCGCCGCGATGAACGCGCCGAGGGCCCAGCCGCCGGACAGGTCGCGCCCGATGTACGCGCCCGCCGCGGTGAATCCCGCGGTCACGGCGACGAGGAACATCACCTTCCCGAAGACCGCCGACGAGTCCACACGTGCGGCGGTGCCCGCGCGGTCCCACGTCTCCTGGCTGTATCCGTACTGGTCTGGCGAGTCGGCCACCGTTTCTCCTCCTGGCGGATGCGCTGTCGTCGAGTGTGGCGCGGCCCGCGGGCGCGCACAACCTCGCGGGGATGAGGATCAGCCCACGAATTCCGATGACGGGCCGCCGGCCGACTTCCCGCGCCGGTAGGGCAATCCTCCGATCGGAGGGTCGGGCGGGGGGATCAGGGCGCCGCGCCGCCCCCGGCTTCGCGCGCGCGGCGGCAGGCGCCGCACTCCGAGCCGCGGTTGTAGCGGTTCAGCACGGTCGGGCAGCTCACGCACACGCGCCGCCGCGTGACGGGCGCCACCTCCTCCGGGCTCGTGCAGGAGCACAGCTTGGGGCGGCGGCTGCCGCGGGGGCGCCACAGCTCGGCGATCAGCCCGCACTGGGGGCAGGCGATCTCCACGGGCTCGAGCGGGCGGGTCCTCATCGGCTGCCCGTCATCGTCGCACCTGCCGGCGGCACCGTGCCTCCGGCCGGTCAACGGAGATGATGTGTGGCATGCAGGAGATCCTTCCCGGCGTGTGGCACTGGCCCACGGTCCACGAGCGCCACGGCATCGAGATCAGTTCCTACCTCCTCGGCAGCGAGGGGGTCGTGATCGACCCCCGCGTCCCCGACGGGGGGCTGGAGGCCGTCGCGGCCCTCGGCGCGCCGTCGGTCGCGATCCTCACGAACCGTCACCACTACCGGCACGCGGGGCGGTTCGCCGAGGCGTTCGGCACCCGCATCCTGGTGAACCGCCTCGGCGCACAGGAGTTCACGAACGGCGAGCCCGTCGAGTTCTTCGACGCCGGCGACGAGCTGCCCGGCGGCGTGCGATCCGTCCCCGTCGGCGCGCTCTGCGCCGACGAGACCGCCCTGTTCATCCCGGCCCACCGCGCCGTCGCCGTCGCCGACGGCCTGGTGCGTTGGCAGCCGGAGGCGCCCCTGGGCTTCGTCCCCGACATGCTGATGTACGACCCGGAGCGGACGAAGGCGGGGCTCGTGGAGGCGTACCGGCGGATCCTCGACCTCGACTGGGACACGCTCCTCCTGGCCCACGGCCGCCCCCTGGTCGGCGCGGACGGCCGGCGCGAGATGGCCCGCGTCGTGGAGGAGCAGGGGGCCCCGCCGGGCTAGTCGAGCTCCGGGAAGGCCCGGGCCGCGGCGGCGAAGGCGGTGGTCGCCGCCTCCCGGACGCCCGCTTCGACCTCCGCGGCTGACCGCCCGGACAGGACACCCTTCACCATCGCGCGGTGGCGCAGGCCAATCGCGGCCAGCAGCATCGCCACGAACGCCCGCAGCTCGACGTCCTCCGGGTCCCGGCCGCGGGCGCGCCCGATCGCGGCGGCCAGGTCGTCGGCCATCGCGTCCCCCGACAACAGCACCCGCGCGCGGAGCCCCTCCGACGCGTAAAGGGTCTCCAGGAAGCGCCGGAACATCGCCAGGTGCTCCGGGTCCTCCAGCCCCTCCCACGACTCGCCGCCGGGGATCCGGTACTCGGTGAACAGGCGGGTCAGCGCCTCGGTCACGCGCTGGCCCTCCGGCCGTCCGGCGACCGTCGCCACGATCGCGGTGCGCACCTCGGCCTCCCGGTCGAGGAACAGCTCCTCCTTCGACCCGAAGTAGTTGAAGACCGTCTTGATCGAGACGCCGGCGGCCTCGGCGACCTCGGCGACGGTCACGGCCTCGAACCCGCGCTCCATGAACAGGCGGGTCGCGACGTCGGAGATGGCGCGGCGCGTCTGCGCCTTCTTGCGCTCCCGGAGCCCCGGCGTGATCGGCACGTCCTCAGGATAGCCCATTCGTTACATCCGAACGACTTTTGCTGTCATTGTAATCTTGCGGGCGATGTGGCACGGTGTCCCGATGACCACATCCACATACGCCATCGAGGCGGTGGGCCTCGTCAAGCGCTACGGCGAGAAGACGGCGCTGGACGGCGTCTCGTTCGAGGTCCCGGCGGGCACCGTGTGCGGCATGCTCGGGCCGAACGGGGCCGGGAAGACCACCGCGGTCCGCATCCTCACCACCCTGTCCACGCCGGACGCCGGCTCCGCGAGCGTCGCCGGCGTCGACGTGCTCGCGGAGCCCGGCGAGGCGCGCAAGGTCCTGGGTCTCGCCGCCCAGGATGCGACGGTGGACTCCCTGCTCACCGGTCGCGAGAACCTCCAGATGATCGGTGAGCTCCACCACCTCGGCCGCCGCGTCGCGCGGGCCCGCGCCGACGAGCTGCTGGAGCAGTTCAGCCTGGCCGACGCCGGCCGGCGGCTGGTGAAGGCGTACTCGGGCGGCATGCGCCGCCGCCTGGACCTGGCCGCGACGCTCGTCGCCCGGCCCGAGGTCCTGTTCCTGGACGAGCCCACCACGGGCCTCGACCCGCGCGCCCGCCGCACCGTGTGGGAGATCGTCCGCGGCCTCGT
>BFBZ01000211.1_pt1 | contig 72024 bp, 77 predicted proteins | sample 1888401 | NCBI WGS metagenome assembly BFBZ01 (sample SAMD00112614, study PRJDB3348) | symbiont metagenome | host: Chara braunii
GTTGTTGTGTGCGGGTGTCTTATAGCGAACGTGTTGCAGTGCAAAGACGCGGATGCGTCGAGTGATTGGCTGGAGAGCCATGCTCGAGCGCGGACTACAGGAACGCCCAGGGCTGCCCCGGTCCAAATCGCAGCCCAGCATAGCCCCGCCTTACCAAAAGAAAAAATTGTTAAATCTGCTCATTATGATGAGAAATTATCATATATGATCGAAGCATGTCGCTCCGCGGGTTTCGCACGCTTCACGCCATCGTTCAGCACGGATCATTCGCTCGGGCCGGCGAGGCGATCGGTCTCACGCAATCGGCCGTAAGCCTCCAGGTGAAGGCGCTCGAAGAGGAGTTCGGCGTAAAACTTTTCGATCGATCGCGCCGCCGGCCCGCACTGACCGAGGCCGGCAAGATCGTGCTCGCAAAATCAGAAGAGGTGTTGACGCTCTACGACCAGATTCCCGAGTCGCTGAGTGACGAGCGTTCATTGGCCGGCCGCCTTAAGGTGGGGGCGATGCCGACCGTTTTGTCAGGCGCGCTTCCGGACGCGCTCGTGGCTCTCAATCGAACCCATCCGCGCATCCGCGTGCATCTTGCATCGGGGCTTTCGGGCGACCTCGTGCACCAGGTCACGGCGGGCGAATTGGATGCCGCCATTACGCCCGAGCCGAGCCGGTCACAATCGGCAAAACTCTCCTGGTCGCCGCTCTATACCGATCGCTTGTGGCTCATCGCGCCCGCCAAGCTCGACCATAAAAATCAGCGCAAGCTGCTTTCGGAACACCCCTTCATCCGGCTCGATCGCCGATCCTTGTCAGGCATTCCGATCGAGCGCGAGTTGCGCCGGCTCCGTGTTCGCGTGCGTGAAGAGATGGTTTTGGGAAGCTCGGAAACGATCATCAAGATGGTGCAGAAGGGGCTTGGTGTCTCGATCGTCTCGATATCCGACGAGATGCGCAAAGAACTGGCGTTGACGTGCCTTCCGTTTGGCGAGCCTCAGTTGACGCGAAGGATCGGCTTTCTTGTGCGGCAGGATCGCAGCGACGAGACGCTGGTCAAGGCGTTGGCGCACGCCGTGACGGAAGTGACCCGCTTCCGCTGATCGGCCAGCGAATGTCCGAACGCTTGTGGCGCTTGCGGACGGTCCCGGGTTTCGCTGCGCTTCACCCGGGCTACAGCTTGCCAATAGCCCTTTGTAACTGCTGCGACGTCGCAAAGTGCCAATGGTGCGCAGGCTTGAGTATTTTAAAGACTATTCAGTGTCTGCCTTAACTCCAGGAGGCATGATGCGCCACTTTCCTCTTTGCAAAGGAATGAGTCGCTCTATCGAAATAGAATCTGGATCTGTCAACTCAGAACGGCTGAATCTGCCTCCTTGTTGAGTCTTCGCAGACGCCACCATCTTTTTCATTTCAGCGGCGACCCGATCATTGACCTCTTTGTTTTCGTTGTGATCGAAAGGCTTGGTAGGTGGCTCAGCTTTCATACCGAAGCGTTTCCAAATTCGTGTAGTTAGAAACGCATCATTGTTTGGCGGCTTGGACGCAATACGAAATAGCCCCTGCGCCTTCTCTTCTTCTGGCAGAGCAGAATAGTGAGCATCGAGCGCTTGCAAATCGGCCTTCAATTCGTCTCCTGACACGAAATGCTGTTTGGCGTTGAGAAAAAGCGGAGCCGTTCTCTTATGTAGCTTGTCATTCGATACGAACATCATCGCGAATGGCAAATAGTAGTAATAAGCTATGTCGATTCTATTGCTTGAACGATCAGGTGAGATCAGCCTCTTGTCCACCGCGACGTGGAAGAAAACATCCACGAGCAAACAGTGCGCTGTGTATGGAGCAAATTGTGGGAGCGGTGGGCCGCCAATCTGCTTCCATCGGCTCAGGACCGCATTCCACTGTCGGCGATCGAGCCCAAGAAGAGCGTAAGCAGTTTTCAGCGTTCGAAACCGCTGGCCGCTGCCTTCTACAACGTCCTTTGCGATAGCTAGTGCATCTTCAAGATTCTTAGGAGATGCGCTGATCTTGAGTGCTGCCTTGGCGAGCTTCGCCATGTCGGCATGCTGTGCTGCTTTCAATTGCTCGCGCCAGCCGGACGCGAATTCCCGCTCAAGTTCGTAGAACCTCTGGCGTTGCCAGCGGTTAAACGCTTTGGCTTCGGGGCTTTGGTCATACACCACTCCTACCTTGCCGTCGCTTCGCCGGACTGGCCGACCACCAGCAATTGCTGGCACGCCGCGCATCTCAATCGGGTTTCCGAGCAACTCTTGCATGCAAAGTGTGGAGTGCGCCACATTTGGAGCCGAATGCAGTATTGGAGTTTTTCGGGCCACGTCCGCGACAATTCTCTCCACCGTTCGCTGGCCGGGCGGCTCCTTTGAAAGGTCCGCCAAAACTTCAGTATAAAAAATCGGGCAAATCACGGACGAATAAAGCGAATCAAACAGCGTTGCCTCGTCGAGGCTCAGCATTTCAATGAAAGACTTATCGAATAGCGCAATCGGGCCCATTTGGGTGATTCCTCTGCGATCACACTACCGATCGATTTGGCCATAATGTTGACGTGCAGCAGCAAGTAGCCCGGATGGAGCGCAGCGAAATCCGGGAGCGATTTGATCGGCGATCCCGAGTTTCGATTCATCCGGGCTACGTTTGTTGAATTTGGAAAAAATCACGGGGGCGCGATGCAATCCATTGGTCCAGAGATTTGGTTTCCTGTCGTTACGCTGATCGTGGGCCTCGTTTTGAAGGGCCTGTTCGATTTTTTCACCGAGCGTCGGGCCACGAAGCGTGAGCGAGAGGCTCGATCGGAAGAAAGGCGGCAGACTGCACTGCTAAAGCACGTTGAATTTCAGCGCGAGACGCTGCTGACGTTGCAGGATGCCACCGCTAAGTTCATGGGATTCTTCGGCACAGCCTACCTTCATGATAGAGCGGCGTTTTTGCAGGGCGCGTCATGGGGACAGGCACTGTTGCCCAAGGATGTGGACCAAGGATTTCATGCGGCGGAGGTTGATGTGAACCGGCTCAGGGTCCGTATCAGCGATGACAAGGTAAGAGAGATGAGCCTCGCGCTGAAAACGGCTGCCAAAAACGCGCTGACCGCTGGGGACATGAATTCCGCCGACGCGCTGATGAGCGAAGCAGCTAAAATATCCATTTCATTGAACGAACGAATTGGTGAGCTGCTTCGAAATCTTCACGCTGCCGAGCTCGGATTGGCCGAACCGGAGTGAGGCTGCCGGCGGTTCAAGAGCAAGTAGCCCGGGTGGGGCGAAGCGAAATCCGAGGAGCGATTAGCGATTATTGGGCGGCCCCGGGTTTCGCTTCGCTTCGCTTCACCCGGGCTACAGCCTGCTGCCCAACGTGCTTTCCGTCAGTGGATCAACGACAATAGTGGTTTGAGACGGGTATGAATTCGCCGTGTCGATTTCGGAACCAGCAGCGGCCGCCCGACCAATAGTAGTTGTCGCGAAACCGTTGTTCCTGCGCGCCCATCACCGAGCCCATTCCAAGGCCGACCAGTCCGCCAATCGCGGCACCACGGCCACCTCCAGCGATGCCGCCGATGGCCGCGCCAGTTGCTCCGGCTCGCATGGCGCGTCCATGGCGACTTCTCGCATCCGCATCCGTGATCGGAACGACCAGAGATAATCCGAGTGCGATCAGCGCCAACGAACCGTTTCGCGTGGTCAAAATCCTCCGAAATGTGCAGCCGCAGTTTAGAGAGCCGTTCCTAACGAACCGCTCCAGGTGATTCATTGCTCATATCTTGCCCGCTGAGTTTAGTAAGGAATTGAATGGTGGTGGAGGCATTCTATTCCCCATCGGTCCGGTTCGATGAGAATTTGAATGCGAAAGTTCAGCGAGTAGCCCGGATGGAGCGAAGCGCAATCCGGGAGCGATGATCGGCGCCCCGGGTTCCGCTGCGCTTCACCCGGGCTACAGTCAATACTCGTGAGCGTACAGGTTGAGCGTCATGTCGCAGCCGTTTGCCGAACCGTGTGGCCGTGGCCTCATCGAAGCGGAACCTTGCCCGGGTGCGCAGGGGCGCGAGATCGCGGGCATTCAGAAGCGGATGGTGCTCGCGGCGTGTATCCTGGCCTCGTCCATGGCCTTCATCGACGGTTCCGCGCTGACGATCGCGTTGCCTCGGCTGCGCGATTATTTCGGTGCCGATCTTGCGGCGATGCAGTGGGTGCTCAATGGCTATGTGCTGGCGCTGGCCGCGCTCACGCTGCTCGGCGGAGCGCTCGCCGACGTCTACGGCAAGGCGCGGATTTTAAAGTATGGCTGTCTCGGCTTCGGCGCAGCGTCGGTGGCTTGCATGTTCGCGCCGTCGGTCGAATGGCTGATTGCGGCGCGTGTGGTGCAAGGTGCTTCGGCCGCGCTCGTGACGCCGGCGAGCCTTGCGCTGATCGGTGCAACCTATCCCAAGGAAGAGCGCAACGGTGCCATCGGCCTGTGGGCGTCGGCCTCCGCGCTCACCACCGCCGCGGGACCAGCGCTTGGCGGTTGGCTGACGCAACAATTCGGCTGGCAATATGTTTTCGCCATCAATCCGCCGCTGGCGCTGATCGCGGTGGCGTTGCTGACGGCTTACGCGCCGGCCGACCAGCATGCGCGGCGGCGCTTCGACATCGCCGGTGCGGCCATCCTCGCCGCAGCGCTGGCCGCGCTGGCCTGGGCGCTCAGCCAGATCGGGCCGCAGCAGGCCGGTGCGACGAACAGCATTTTGATCGGGGCGGTAGCGGCGGCCGGCCTTGCGGGGCTTGGCGGTTACGCCGCGTGGGAACGCTTGAGCCGAAATCCGATGACGCCGCCCCGGCTGCTCACCAATCGCCCCTTTGTCGTACTCAATGTTGCAACCCTGCTGATCTATACCGGTCTGGCGGTCATGTTCTTCTTGTTGCCCTTCGATCTGATCAACCGCCGTCAACTGACACCGATCGAAGCCGGTTTGGCCTTCCTGCCATTCACGCTCGGCGTCGGGTTGTTGTCGCAGCCGTTCGGCTTGCTGGCCGATAGGATCGGCGCTCGCATCATGTTGGTTGCCGGGCCGCTTGGCGCCGCGCTCGCCTATATCCTGCTCGCGCTGGGTCAGAACGCGTCGTTCACACTGGGGGTGCTTGGTCCACTGTCGCTGCTCGGCCTATCGTTCGCGGCGCTGGTGCCGCCGTTGACCGCGTCAGTCCTGTCGAGCGTCAGTGACGAGGATGAAGGGCTCGCCTCCGGCGTCAACAATGCCGTGAGCCGCATCGCCCAGCTCATCGGCATCGCGCTCGCGGCCGGGGCGGCATCTTATGCGACGGGCTATGTTGCGGCCTTGGTTGCCGCCGCGGCCGTTTCAGCGGCTGCGGCTGTCGCCATCGCGTCGATGACGCCAAGGGCTAGTCGGTAGCCCGGATTGAGCGTAGCGAAATCCGGGTTCAATGATCGCGGGGCCCCGGGTTTCGCTACGCTCAACCCGGGCTACGCTTGCTGCTCTTCAACGCAACCGGTGTCGGCTGTTCTAGCGCCGCACGATATCCGTGCCGTTTATTTCGGCGAGGCCAAGCTCTTTCAAAGCGTCTTGAACCGCAACCGGGATCGTGTCGGCGGCAACACGCCCGCGCGCTTTCAACATTTCCCAGCAGTCGTGAAGCTCGATCAGATTAAATGCCTGCATTCGCCTTGTTGACCAGATTCGTGGCGGTGCGCAAAATCGGTCTGTTGAGGAAACCATCAATCTCCTTCATCCGTTGCATCTATTTATTTCTTAGGGTCACACGCCTTGCGCGCGGTGGCGCGGAGAGGCCGATCGCACTAGCTAGGGGGATCATTCCCTTGGGGTGGCGACAGCCTTGAAAATGACCCTTCCGCGTTACGGTCTTATGCTCGGCAACTTCGCCACCGGGCTCAGCATTCTCGCGCCCGCCGGCATGTTGGGCGTGCTGGCCGACGGCTTGAACGTCGGCATTCGTGAAACCGGCCTGCTGGTGGCCTTCGGCGCGGTGATCCTGTGTTTCGGTTCGCCCATTGTCGCCTGGCTCACCACGCGCATCGACCGCCGCACGCTGCTCGCCGGCTCGCTCGCCTTCATGGTGATCGGGCAGGCGGCCTCCGCCGTTGCGCCGAACTACATCACGGTGTTGGTGCTGCGGCTTGCGATGGTCGCGGGCGCCGCGGTGTTCACCCCGCAGGCCGCCAGCACGATTGCCCTGCTGGTGCCCGAGAAGGATCGCTCCGGCTCGATCGCGTTCGTGTTTCTGGGCTGGTCGCTCGCGGTCGCCGGCGGGCTGCCGCTGATCACCTTCGTGTCCGCCCACATCGGCTGGCGCGGCGCTTTCGCCGCCGCCTCTTTGACGGCGTTGATCCCTTTCATTGTGCTGCTGTTTGCCCTGCCGCGCGCCTTGGTTGGGCCGCCACTGTCGCTGCACAGCTTCGGCCGGCTCGCGCAGAATCGTAAAATGATCTTGCTGTTGCTCATCACGATCCTGGCGATCTCCGGCCAACTCACCGTCTTCGTCTATCTGGCGCCGTTGTTGCAGCGCTTGACCGGCGCGAGCCACGAAGTGACCGGGTTGATGTTCGCCATGTTCGGCGTCGTGGCCTTCGTCGGCAACGTCATTGCGACCAAAGTTGTCGGGAGGCTTGGCGGCTGGTCGACCGCCGGCATATTCCTGGCTTCCATGTTCGGTGGCCTGCTGTTCTGGTCCTTCGGCGGCGGATATTTGCCGGTGATGGGCATTGGCGTCGCGTTCATGGGGCTTGGCTTTGCCGCCAGCAACTCGATGTCACAGGCGAGGCTCGTGCAGGCCGCGCCGGACCTTTCGAGTGCGTCGGTCGCGCTCAACACCAGCGGCGTCTATGTCGGGCAGGCGATCGGTTCCGGCGTCGGCGGCGTCATGTTCGGGATGGACCTGCTCAACGGCGTCGGCTTCGTCGGCGCTGCCTTCGTCGCAGCGAGCATCGCGGTGTGGGCGATCACGCGGGACCGCTAGGGGAGTGCGGTCCCCGTCACCCTGAGGTGCACGTAGCCCGGATGGAGCGAAGCGAAATCCGGGAGCGTGATGGGTGGCCCCCGGGTTTCGCTGCGCTTCACCCAGGCTACAGCTTGCTACAACTTGCTGCGGCCCGTGCCAAAACCGCAAGATCGGTCGAGCGCGTCATGTCCGCGTGCGCTTAGCTCGCGCTGCCACGGAAGACGGAACGATGAAGGCGGCGCTTCAAAACTACCATGCCCGGATGCAGCGGGTGCTGGATCACATCGACCGGCATCTGGACGACGATCTGGACCTGGACGCGCTGAGCGGCGTCGCGGCCTACTCGAAGTATCATTTCCACCGGCAGTTCACGGCGACCTTCGGGCTGTCCGTGCATCGCTACATCCAGCTTGCCCGTATGAAGCGCGCTTCGCACCGGCTGGCCTACAGGGATGCCCAAAGCATCACGGACATCGCGATGGACGCCGGTTACGACGCACCGGACGCTTTTGCCCGCGCCTTCTTACAACGGTTCGGGCAATCGCCGTCGTCGTTCCGGAATTCTCCCGATTGGGAGTCGTGGCTTGCGGCCTTCGGGCCTCTCGACAACGCGAGGAGCAAGCTCATGCAGAAGACGTTTACCTCCGACGACGTGACGATTCGCGATGTGCCGACCACGCCGGTGGCGATCATGGAGCATCGCGGCGACCCGGCGACGCTCGGCGCCACCATCCAGCGGTTCATCGCGTGGCGCAGGGCCGCCGGCCTCCACCCCAAGACAAGTCCGACCTTCAATGTCTGGCGTTCCGAGCGGCGTCCTGCGTCGCCTGCCGATTACAGCGTGGACCTTTGTGCCGGGACCGACAAGCCGATCGAGGCGAACGGCGAGCAGATCAAGGCCGGCGAAATCCCTGGCGGACGCTGCGCGGTGCTGCGCGTCGTCGGCTACACCGACAACCTGGAGCCCGCAGCGCTCTATCTCTATCGCGACTGGCTTCCGGCCAGCGGCGAGGAGGCTCGCGACTTCCCGATCTATTGCCAGCGGCTGAAATTCTTCCCGGAGGTGCCGGAGCACGAAGCGGTCGCGGAGCTTTTTCTGCCGCTGAAATAGCGCGCTGTGGCGGCGGCCTGTCCCTTCTGATCGCAAGAAACGGACCGGCCGCTATCCACCCAATCTCGGTTACGCGCAACGGCGGCTCACGCTATTCTGAAGAGCTTGGAACTGAAGAGCTTGGAACTGAAGACTTGGGGTGGAGATCTTGCAACATGGCGAAGCTCGTCTTCGGAATGAACGTGTCGCTGGACGGCTATGTCGACCATGAGAAATTTGCGCCCGATCCCGTGCTCTTTCGTCACTGGATCGAGCAAGTGCGCGGCGTGACCGGCAGTGTGTACGGCCGCCGCATGTACGAGATCATGCGCTATTGGGACGAAGACCATTCCGAGTGGACGGCGGAGCTGCGCGACTTCGCGGCGGCGTGGCGGAGCCAGCCGAAGTGGGTCGTGTCGCGCTCGTTGAAGACAGCGGGCCCCAACGCCACGCTTGTCGGAGAAGACGTCGGGGCATTGATACGCGGGCTGAAGGCGGAGCGAGCAGGGGAGATTCATGTCAGCGGACCAAAGCTGGCGGGAAGCCTGACCGAGCTTGGTCTGATCGATGAGTATCGGCTCTACTTCCACCCCGTCGTGCTTGGCCGCGGCACGCCGTTCTTCGCCGGTCCCCGGCCGCCGCTCCGCCTTGTGGCCAGCGACCGGATCGGCGGGGACGCGATCCGGTTGACGTACGTTCCGGCGTGATGACGATGCGAAGCGATTTGGCGGCCGTTTACTTCACCACCACGGTCGCGCCGACCGATACTCGCTTATAGAGATCGGCGACGTCCGTGTTCCTCATCCGGAAACAGCCGGACGATTCCGCCTCGCCGACGGAGTCCGCATCGGGCGAGCCGTGGATGCGGTAGAGCGTGCTGCCGAGATACATCGCGTGGGTGCCGAGCGGATTCATGGGATCGCCGCCCTTCATGCGCCGCGGCACATCCGGTTGCCGCGCGATCATCTCCGGCGGCGGCGTCCAATCCGGATTTTCCTTTTTCGCGGTGATCTTGTGCGTGCCCTTCCACTGAAAGCCGGCGCGGCCCACACCGATGCCGTAGCGCAGCGCCGAGCCGTTGCCCTCAATGAGATAGAGCTCCCGCTTCGCCGTATCGACGACGATGGTGCCCGGCGCATATTTGCTTTGATAGCTCACGGTGGCGCGGCCGAGGCCGGTGCCGTCCAGGCCGAAGATGTTGTAGACGCCCTTCTTCGTCGCGCCGCCGCGCAGCATCTCTTGCCGCTCGTTGTCGGACTGGGCTTGCGCGAGACCGGCGGAACCGAGCAGGGCTGCGATTGCAGCCACGATCGCAACAGTGCGTGTCAGCATGAGCTCTATCCGTCTGGCGGAAATGGTGCAGCGCTATACGGATAAGCTACGGTCTCTCCCGTGCGAAGGCAATTTGGCGCGGTTTGGGAAAGGTCTTGGGGTAGCGGTTTTCCAAGCGTGTCCCATTGCGAAGCTGGAACACGGAAATGCTTTTCAGCTCAGCGAGTTACGCCCCAAGAGCGCAGTGGCGCGATGATTTCTTTATGGGGGAATCCGTGCCCGGAACCCCCAACGAGCTTCTCTTCGGGTGTTTTGGAATGGCGCGCTCAGCCCAGGGTGCCGTCGCGCGTACCGCCGCCTTCGCTGTGTCCGTTCTGATTGTTGCCGTCGCCTGGACCCTGGTGCGGTGACTCCAATTTCTCCGCGAGCGCGGCCCATTCGTTGGCCATCTGGTGCCACTTCTCGGGCAGAAGGGAGTTTTCCGCTTGCTCGCGGCAGTACGCTTCGTTCTTACGAAATGCTTCAATCACGTTGTTCTTCCGTCTTCCCGCATCTCGACTGAACTGCCGGATGCTTCGTCGATGATTTCGATTTTGGAGTGCTTGTGTTTTGACTTGAGGTTGTGCGCCATCTGAACGGCGACCGCTCTGGTATCGTGGAACACCCTCATGACGCCGTCGATGTGAACGCGAAAGCCGATGACCCTCATTGAGGTTCGATAGCTGATTCTTTCGGAGGTTGGCTCGGTGCGGATGGGGTTTCCGGCATCGGCACGTTGAGTTTCCAAAAGTTATTTCGCGCATCGCGCTTCTGAAACACCTTGTCCGCGATGTCGGAACGCTGCTCCTCCGTAAGTTTCAGGGGCATAAACCTCCGTCCGGGATGAAGACTTAATCTCTATCAAAATGCAGCTTTTAGATGGAAAATGGCCTTCGAGATTGGAGGGAGCGGCATGATCCGCGCCACGGTGCTCCGTGCGCTTGTTCTGACGGCGGTTTTTGCCGCGGCGTTGACGCCGGTCGTGTGCTTTGGCCAAGACGGCAAAGAGGAGCCGACCAAGGAAACAAAAAAGCCGCCGCCCAAATTGCCAGCCAAGGCGACGAAGCAACTGCCGCCCGAGATGCTCTCGCTGCTCCGGGACAAGAAAATGCCTCTCCATTCGCCGATCCTTGTGCGCGTTTTCAAGGAAGAGGCGGAGCTCGAAGTCTGGAAGCAGGACACCGCCGGCCGTTTCCAGATCCTCAAGACCTATCCGATTTGCCGGTGGTCGGGCGATCTCGGGCCGAAGCTGCGGGAGGGCGACCGTCAGACTCCGGAGGGATTCTACAGAGTTACGCCCGCGCAGATGAATCCGCACTCCAGCTACCATCTCGCCATGAACATCGGCTACCCGAACAGCTTCGACAAGGCGAACAACCGCGACGGCAGCCTGATCATGATCCACGGCGACTGCTGGTCGGTCGGTTGCCATGCCATGACCGACGAACAGATCAGCGAGATTTATGCGCTGGCGCGGGAGTCATTTCTGGGCAGCCGCCAGTCATTCCAGGTTCAGGCCTATCCGTTCCGCATGACGCCTGCGAATCTGGCGCGGCATCGAAACAACCGGAACCTGGCCTTCTGGACGATGCTCAAGACCGGCAACGATCACTTCGAGGCGACGCATCTCGAACCCAAGGTGGACGTGTGTAACCGCGCCTATGTCTTCGATGCGCAACGTCGGCCGAACTCACGCAAGCCGTTTGTGTTCAACCCGACCGGTCCATGCCCGGACTTTGTCGTCGATCCGAAAATCGCGCAGCCGGCGCTGGAGAAACAACGCGCCGACGAGTTGGAATACGCGCGGTTGCTTGAACACAACGCGCCGGCCGCCCCGATTTACAGCGAACTGGACGGCGGGATGAATCAGGCTTTCCTCGAGCGGTTTGCCGACAGAATGACGCTTTCAAAACGAATAGGCCTCGATCTCGCTCAACACCCGGTCGAACGGCTGATGGGCGAGCACCAGCGGATGATCGCGCTTGGGCTCGCGGTGCCTCGCGCCAGCGAGGGGAGCGAACAGCCTTAACTCAATCGGAACGCCGGTCTAAAGCCATCGCGTGCGCCGGATTGGGCGGAGCGCCGCGGTCGGCTATAGAGGACCGATGGAATTGCCACCTCCGTTGCGCCAAGCCGTCGACCGCGCGCTGAACGGCATCGCGATGACCGATCTCGCCGTGACCGCGGCCGGACTGTCCCAGCGCTATCGCGAGGAGACGCGCGACGGCACGTTGCACGTCGGCAACAACCGGGAGGCGCTCGCCTATCTCGCCGTGCGTCTGCCCGCGACCTACGCCGCGGTGCGCGCGAGCTTTGACGCGGTCGCGGATGCGCGCCCGGATTTCGCGCCGAAGACCGCGCTCGATATCGGCGCCGGCCCCGGCACCGCGCTGTGGGCCGCGGCGGATTGCTGGCCCGATCTTGCAGATGCGCTCCTTGTTGAAGCGAGCCCGGCGTTCCGCGCCTGCGGCGAAGCGCTCGCGGAGGATGCCAACCTGCCGCGCGTGACGTGGCGCACCGGGGATGTCGCCGCGGACGCCCTCGATGGCGCGCCGTGCGATCTCGTCACCGCGGCCTATGTGCTGAATGAACTCGCGCCGGAGGTGCGGCCTCGGGTTCTCGCGCGGCTTTGGCGGGCGACCGCCGGTACGCTCATCATCGTCGAGCCGGGGACGCCGGCCGGCTGGCAGCGCATCGTCGATGCGCGGCGGCAGTTGATCGGAGAGGGGGCTCACGTCATCGCGCCGTGCCCGCATGCGCAGGATTGCCCGCTCGTGCCGCCGGATTGGTGCCATTTCGTGGAACGTGTCGCGCGCTCGCGGCTGCACAAGCAAGCGAAGGGCGCGGAGGTCCCCTGGGAGGACGAGAAGTTCAGCTACGTGGCGCTGTCGCGGAAGCCCGCTGCGGCGGACGGCGCGCGCGTCATCGCGCGGCCGCGCAAGGGCAGCGGCCGCGTCACCCTAAAACTGTGCCGGCCGGACGGCTCGGCGGGCGAGCAGATGTTCTCGCGCCGCGACGGCGACGTGTTCAAGCGCGCCACGCGGTGCGATTGGGGCTCGGTGCTGTGACGCCGCTCAGGTGAGGATGCCGACGATCGCGCCCATCAAGAGCGTCGAGATCGTGCCGGAGACGACCGACTTCATGCCGAGCGCAATCACGTCGCTGCGCCGTTCGGGGGCCATCACGGTGAGCCCGCCGATCATGATGCCGACGCTGCCGAAGTTGGCGAAGCCGCACATCGCGTAGAGCATGATGAGCCGCGAGCGCGGATCGAGCGCGTCGGCGGGAAGCTGCGACATCTGAAGGTACGCGATCAGCTCGTTGAGGACGGTCTTGATGCCCATCAGCGCGCCCGCGGTCGGCGCCTGCGCCCACGGAATGCCGATCAGCCAGCACACCGGAGCCATGATGAGGCCGAGCACGCGCTGGAGCGTGATCGCCTCGCCACCGACGTTCGGCAGCAGCGACAGCATGCCGTTGACGAGATGCACGAGCGCGACGAACACGATCAGCATGGCGATCATGTTGAGGAGGAGCGAGAGGCCCGCGGTGGTGCCCTTGGCGATGGCGTCCATCGTGCTTTCGGCGACCGGCTCGGCGATCGCAAGCTCGCCGGTGTGCTTGTTTTCGGGGTCGGGCACCACGATCATTCCGATCATCACCGCAACCGGCGCGCCGAGCACCGAGGCGATGATGAGATGGCCCGCGGCGTCGCCGACCGTGTTGCGGAGGAACTGCGCGTAGAGCACCAGCACCGTGCCCGCGATCCCGGCCATGCCGCCGGTCATCACGACGAACAACTCGCTGCGCGAGAGGTACGCAAGATATGGGCGAATGAACAGCGGCGCTTCGACATGGCCGACGAAGATGTTGGCGGCGGTGGAGAGGCCGACGGCGCCGCCGACGCCGAGCGTGCGGTTGAGCGCGAAGGAGAACGCGCGGATCACCGGCGGCAGGATGCCCCAATAAAAGAGCAACGTGGTGAGAACGCTCATCAGCAGCACGATCGGCAGCGCGTTGAACGCGAGCACGAACTCGTTGCCCGGCGACTTCAATTCGAACGGCAGTGGCCCGCCGCCGAGATAGCCGAACACGAAGGAGGTGCCGGCGCGCGTTGCCGACGAGATTGCATCGATGACGCCGTTCGCGGCACCGAACGCCGCGGTGATGGGCGGCACCTTCAGGAACAGCATGGCGAGGACGAAGGTGACGGCAAGGCCGATGCCGACGTTGCGCCAGTTCACCGCGCGGCGGTTCTCGCTGATCGCGAAGGCGAAGCCGATGAGCGCGATGACGCCCAGCGCCGATTGCAGATGCTGCATGCCGAATCCCCAAATCCCCGCTGACGATTGTAGCGGGAGACGAAGGGGGCGCTAGTTATCGCAGGGGAGATCTTTCCGGCACTGCCGGAAACAGATGTCGTAGGAAAAATCAAAGTCCGGCTGACCGCTCGCCCAGGTCGTGCAGGATTTCTCACAAACCCGGGGAGGGGTGGTGAATCGAACGCACGAAATCACCCGCTCATTCAAAGGCAGTGTCCACGCGGGTGGCGGCTGCAGTGGCGGCAACCCCTGTGGCGATAAGCTCTGGAGATTCTGAGGGCGTTCCTGGTTGGCTGATGAAGCGGATGGTTCTTGGCCGAAGGTGTGCGCCGTCGGCAGAGCCAGGAGCAACGCAAGCGCGATCGCCAGCCGGTGCATGAAGCACGGTTACCGCTTGAACATGTTGGAATTGGGACTGACCGCTTGCTGCTTATCAGTTCGGCTGAACAATCACCGGCCGCCGGCTTTTCTCCCGCCGCCGGCGCGACACATAAGAGCGGACGGAATAGCCGGCCACAAAGCCCGTGCCGAAGAGACCGACCACGATAATTGCAATCTCAAGCATGGCAGCGATCCCCTTCGCTTGCCTCACCCGCGTCTATCTGGATTTATAGGGCGGCTCGTGCCGCGTTAGAAAGCGTCAGGCCGTCAGGCTAGACCTGACAAACGGCGTCATTCGAAGAGACACCCATGCCCCGCATCCGCTTCGACTTCGGCACGCTCGCCCTGGAAGCCGAGCTTCTGGACACGCCGACGGCGAAAGCCATCGCGGCGCAGTTGCCGTACGAAGCGCCGGCGATGACCTGGGGCGAGGAGGTCTATTTCAACGTGCCGCTGCGTGCCGCTGCGTGCGGCGCGCGAGGCCGGCGCGCGGGCGGTGGTGACGCCGGGCGAGATCGCCTATTGGCCGGAGGGGCCGTGTATCGCCATCGGCTTCGGCCGCACGCCGATCTCGCAGGGCAACGAGTGCCGGCTCGCGAGCCCGTGCAACATCTTTGCGAAGGCGACGTCCGACGTGAAGGCGCTGGGCAAGGTGCGGGCGGGAACGAAGATCAAGATTAGCTTGGTGGGGTAGAGCCTCGTCCCAAGATTTCCGCACTTACTCTGCCGCAGCCGGCGGCGTGGTGGTGTCCGGAGCGCGTTCCTTCGGGCGTGAGCCTGGCCGCAGCTTCTCGCGGATCGCCTGGAACATCACATAGAGCGGCGGGATCGCAAAGATGCCGACGAACGACGCCAGGATCATGCCGCCGAACACCGGCGTGCCGACGTTGCGCCGCGCGAGCTCGGAGGCGCCGGTGGCGATGACCAAAGGCAAGAGGCCGAGAATGAAGGCGAGCGACGTCATCATCACCGGCCGGAACCGCAGGCGCGCGCCTTCTGTTGCGGCGTCGTGCAGGGCGACGCCTCTCTCGCGTTGCTCCTTTGCAAACTCGACGATGAGAATGCCGTTCTTCGCGGCAAGACCGATCAGCACGACCATGCCGATCTGGCCGTAAAGGTCGAGCGTGAGCCCTCCGATGACGATGGCGGCAAACGAGCCGAGAATGCCGACCGACACCGACAGCAGCACCGGAACGGGAATGGTCCAGCTTTCGTAGAGCGCGACCAGGAACAGGAACGCGAACAGCACCGCGAACGCGAGGATGATGCCGGTCTTACCCTCGGCGCGCTTCTCCTGGAACGCGGTGTCGGTCCATTCGCCGGCAAATCCCGCGGGCAGCGTCTTCGCAGCGACCTGTTCCATCGCGTTCAGCGCCTGACCCGACGAGATGCCGGGCGCGGGCGTGCCCTGGATGGTGACGGCGCGGCGGTTGTTGTAGCGGATCACCGCCGGCGGCCCGACGACGACGCGCACCTCCACGAGGCTTCGCAGCGGGATCATCTTGCCGTCGCTGCTGCGCACGTTGATGCGGTAGATGTCGTCGATGCTGGAGCGGTCGGCCGCCTCGGCCTGCACCTGCACCTGCCAGGTGCGGCCGAACAGATTCATGTTGTTGACGAAGTAGCCGCCGAGCGAGGCCTGCAAGGCCTGGAACACGTCGCTGAGCTTGACGCCGAGCACCTGCACCTTGTCACGGTCGATATCGAGATAGATGGAAGGGTTGGTCGCCGAGTAGGTGCTGAACACCCGCGAAAGCTGCGGGTCCTGATTGGCAGCGACCACAAGCCCGCGCACCACCTGCGCCATCGCCTTGGGATCGCCGCCGCGCAGATCCTGCAGCACATAAGTGAATCCGCCGCCGGTGCCGAGGCCGAGGATCGGGGGCGGGGCGAGCGGGACGACGGTGCCGCCCGCGATCTGCCTGAATTTCGGCCCGAGCCGGGCGATCACGCCATTGGCGCTGAGCGAACGGTCCTTGCGCTCCTCGAACGGCTTCAGCGTGACGACGATGAAGGCGGCGTTGGGTTGCGAATAGTTGTCGATGAAGTTGAGGCCGATCACCGAAATGTAGTCGGAAACCGCTTTCTCCTCGCGAAGGATCGTCTCGGCCTGACGGATGACGTCCGTGGTCCGCCCGACCGAAGCGCCGCCCGGCAATTGTACGACCACGAACAGCGCGCCCTGATCGTCCTCCGGCAGGAATCCGGTCGCGGTGAATTTCGACAGGCCCGCGATGCCGACGGCAGCCGCCGCGACAAAGGCGAGGCCGATGATGGAAATGCGCACGAGCCGCGCCACCACACTGCCGTAGGCGTCGCGCACGCGGTCGATCGCGCGCATCACCACGCCGATCGGTCCGCGTCGCGGTCCGTGATGCGGCTTGAGCAGGACCGCGCACAGGGCAGGCGACAGGGTGAGAGCGTTGATCGCGGAGAGGAACATCGCGACCGCGACGGTGACGGCGAACTGCCGGAACAGCTCGCCCGAGATGCCCGGAATGAAGGCGACGGGGACGAACACCGACAGCAGCACGAGCGTGATCGCGATGATCGGTGCTGTGATCTCGCTCATGGCGCGCTTGGTCGCTTCCGCGGGGGAGAGCTCGGGATGCTCCTCCATCACGCGCTCGACGTTCTCGACCACCACGATGGCGTCATCAACCACGATGCCGATGGCGAGGACGACAGCCAGCAGCGACACCGAGTTAGCCGAATAGCCGACGGCGAGCAGCACGATGAACGCGCCGATCAGGCTGACCGGCACAGCGACGGTCGGGATCAGCGTCGCGCGCACGCTGCCGAGGAACAGGAAGACCACGATCACCACGAGGATGAAGGCTTCGATCAGCGTCTTGATCACCTCGTGAACGGTGTCGGTGACGAACACGGTCGGGTCGTACACCACCTTCCAGGCCATATCCTCCGGGAAGTTGCGCTGCAGCTCGGTGAGGCGCGCCTTCACCGCGGCGAGCGTCGAGAGCGCATTGGCGCCGGGCGTCTGATAGACCGCGATCACCGCCGACGCGCCGCCGTTGAACAGCGTCACGCGGTCGAGGTTGGCGGCGCCGAGCTCGATCCGCGCCACGTCGCTGAGCCGCAGCACCGAACCGTCCGAATTGGTGCGGATGACGATGTTCTCGAACTCGGCGGGGGAGGTGAGCCGGCCCCTGGTCTGGATGTTGAGCTGCAATTGCTGATCGTCGGAGATCGGGCGCGCGCCGACGCGGCCGACGGCGGCCTGAATGTTCTGCGACTGGATGGCGGCGATGATGTCGCCGGTCGTCAGATTGAGCCCGGTGAGCCGGTCGGTGTAGACCCAGGCGCGCATCGCGTAGTCCTGCGGGCCCCACAGCGCGGCGTCGCCGACGCCTGACGTGCTCTTCACCTGGTCGAGCAGATTGATGGTGACGTAGTTGGACAAAAACAGCGGGTCGTGCGTGCCCTTGGGCGAATAGAACGCGATGGCGCCGAGCAGCGCCGACGATTTCTTCTTGATGACGAGACCTTGGCGCTGCACCTCGGGCGGCAGGCTCGACAGCGCGGTCTGGACACGGTTGTTGACGTTGACCGTGTTGATGTCCGGATTGGTGCCGAGCTCGAAGGAAATGGTCAGCGAATAGCTGCCGTCGTCGCCGCTCACACTCTTCATGTAGATCATCTTGTCGACGCCGACGACCTGCGCCTCGATCGGTTGCGCGACGGTGGCGTCGACGACGCTGCCATTGGCGCCAGGATACGACGTCGAGACGGACACCTGCGGCGGGACGATGTCGGGATATTGCGCGACCGGAATGCTCAATATCGCGAGGATGCCCGCGATCGTGGTGACGATCGCAATGACGATTGCAAGCCGTGGGCGATCGACGAAGATTGCTGAGAGCACGGCTTAACTCCGGCCCAGCGAGCCTACAGCCGGCGTCGCGCGCACCGGCATGCCCGGCCGGAGACTCTGAAGGCCTTCGACGATGACCAGCTCGCCGCCGGACAACCCGCTCTCCACCACGATGTCGGCGCCGCTCTCACCGCCGGGCTTGATGCGCTTGACGACCGCCTTTCCGTCCTCGACGACGAACAGATACACGCCCTCCTGATCGGCGATCAGCGCGGACTGCGGAACGACGACCTTTTCCTCCGGCTTGTCGCTTTCGGCCAGCACGCGAACGAGCTGATTGTCGACAAGAACGCCCTTCGGATTGGGGAAACTGGCGCGGGCGAGGATCGTGTCGGTCGAGCGGTCCACGCTGACATCGATGAAATTGAGCGTGCCGGTCTGGTCGTACGTCGAGCCGTCGGAGAAGCGCAGCCTGAGCTTCACCGATGCCGCGCTGGCCGGCTGGCCGCTTTGGCGAAACTTCAGAAATTCGCGCTGGCTTACCGGAAACGTCACATACATCGGGTCTTGGCTGACGATGGTGGTCAGCACGCCGCTGTCCGGTCCGACGACGTTGCCCTTGGTCAGATTGGTGCGGCCGATCTTGCCGCTGACCGGTGCGGCGATGTCGGTGTAATCGAGATTGATCTTCGCGGTTTGCAGATTGGCTTCGTCGGCGAGAACGGCGCCCTTGGCCTGCCGCTCCTGCGCGCGGGCCTGGTCGCGTGCGACCTCCGAGCCGCTTTGCTTGTCGAGGAGGTCCTGGGCGCGCTGGAGCTGGATGACGGCAAGCTCGTGAGCGGCCTTGCTGCGTTCGAGCGAACCTTGCGCCTGCTGAACCGCAGATTCGAAGGTTCCCCGTTCGATCTGGTAGAGTTGGTCGCCTTCCTTGACCGTATCGCCTTCCTTGAACAGCACCTTTTCCAGGAAGCCTTTGACGCGCGCCCGCACGTCGACCCTGTTGATTGCCTCGACGCGTCCGACGAAATCGCGGGCCTGGGAGATCGGCTTGCGCTCGGCCTTCACTGTCCCGACCGCAACGGCGGCTGGCACGTTTCCTTGTGCGAAGGCTGCGATGGGAGATGCAAGGACCAAGAGCGCAGCACAGACGGTAAGGCGCATGGCAGGCTCCTTCGGTCTGAATCGGCAATTTTTTACGCGCAGGCCGAACCAGCCCGCGATCAATTCAAAGCGGATGCTAGATTGTCAGCTATTGGACCGAAGTCCAATAGGCCAGATCGACGGTTCGGGGTTGCCCGCTGGTGCGCTGGCTCAATACTTCTCCGCCCGCGCGGCGGCGATTTCCTGCGTCGCCTTGATGACGGCGCGCATCGCGGCGGTGGGCTCGCCGAGAGAGACGAGATTGAGCTGTTGATCGACCGGGCGGTCGGTCTTGAGTTCGGGGAGCTTGTGCTTCTGCACCAGGCCGAGCTGGGCAAGGCCGAGCGAGCCGGGCTCCTGGCCGACGACCGCCATCACATGGGCGCCGGACTGCACGTAGATCGCATGCTCGGTCGCGGCGATCGGATTGCCGTCGAGCAGCTCGGATTCCACCGCGGTCGGCACGCCGCCGCCGCCGCGCACGATGACGACGCGGATCGGCGTGTCGGCGCCGCCGAGCGCCTTCCAGTTGGTGATCTCGCCGCGCAGGATTTTTCTGATCTGGTCGATGCTGACGTTGCGCACCGGATTGGCCGGGTTGATCGCGAAGGCGGCGCGGATGTGCATCACCGGGTAGGTCTTGAGCTTGTCGAACGCCAGCGACGGATTGGTGCGCTTCACGGCAGCGATCTGGCTTTCGAGCGAGGCGGAGATCATCGCGAGGTCGGCGCGCTTCTCGAACAGCGCCATGATGCCGAGGCTCGACTTGTTGGAGACCACCATCAGCTTGTGGCCGGACTTCGCCTCGATGGCGCCCTGCAGCGGCTGCATGAGCTGCGAGTAGAAGGTCGAGGAGCCGTAGACGGAGACCGTCTCGGCGGACGCTGGCTGAAACGTGGCGCCTGCGACAACCGCGGCGGCTGTCGCCCATGCGGTCATCGCGAGGCGATAGGCTTTGAGCATCACGCAGCCACGCTCCGAAGGAAGCCTTCGACCTCCGCGCGCAGGTTCGCGGCGGCCTCATCGACAGCGGTCGCGGCCTCGAGCACCGTTTGCGCGGACTTGTGCGTGCCGTTCGCGGAGACCGCAACATCGGACAACACGGAGGCGACCACCTTGGTTCCCTCGGCGGCGCTCGTGACGTTATGGGTGATCTCGCTCGTCGCGGTGTTCTGGCGTTCGACGGAGAGGGCGACCACGGAGGTGTGCTCGTCGATCTGATGCATGCGCGCGGTGATGCGGCGGATCGCCTCGATCATATCGTCGGTCGAGCTTTGCACAGCGCCGATCTGGGCGGTGATGTCTTCCGTCGCCTTGCTGGTTTCAGTGGCGAGCTGCTTCACCTCGGCGGCGACCACGGCAAATCCGCGCCCGGCGTCGCCTGCACGCGCGGCCTCGATCGTGGCGTTGAGCGCGAGGAGGTTGGTCTGCGCGGCGATGGCCCGGATCAATGCCACGACGTCACCGATCTTCTGTGCGGCGAGCGAAAGCGCGGCGATCTCGGAGTTCGTGGCCTCGGTCTCATTCGTCGCATTGCGGACAACCTCGGCGGTCTCGCAGAGTTGCCGGCTGATCTCCTGGTTCGAGCTCATCAACACGCCTGCGGCGCTCGCGGCCGACGCCACATTCGCCGACGCGGTGTTGGAGGTCTGGACCGCGCCCACGGTGAAGGTGGAGGCCTGACTTGCCGAGTCCGAAAGCGATGTCGCAGTCGAGCGAAGCGATTGCGTACTGTCACTGACGATTGTGACAACCGCATTAACCCGTTCGCGGAACGCGACGATCGCGGAGTCGATCTGCGCGCGGCGTTCGTTCTGCTCGGTCAGCGTGTGGCGGCGCTTCTCCGCAAGCTCGATGCTGACGGCCTGGGCGTTGCGCGCCTTGACGGCCTCGGCCTCGGACGTCGCGAAGGCGAGGACGAGACGGTTGGCCAGCCAGCCCAGCACGGCGGCCTGGGCGAACAGGACCAGGCCATGCAAGGCGACGCGCCACAGATCGGGACCGTCGGGGAAATTGCCGAACGGATAGATGAAGTTCAGCGCCACATGATGCAGCACGATGGCCGCCGCGGCGATCGCGATCGAGGTCCAGCAGCACCACAGCGCAACGACGGCAAGGGCCGCGAAGAATGCGATGTGCAAGTCGGTCTGGATGAACTGCCATTCGTACTCCAGCACGAGCAGCGCGATCATTCCGGCGACCGCGATCGACGAGACGTAGCGCGTCGGCGCGCCGGTGCGGTCGCGCAGCCAGAGCGCGGTCGCTGTGGCGGCGAGCGCCACGCTCACCACCGGAATGAGCACGGGCCAGACGCCTCGCACCATCGCGATCGCGGAAATGCCTGCGCCGCACGCCCAAAGGAAGCCGACCAGCAGCCGGCCGAACCGCTCGCGAAGCGCGTTCAGCGTATGGCCGGTGAGGTCGGTCGGGTCCGATTGGAATTGCGGGTTCAAGGGAAGTCCATTCCGGATGGAACCGTCATTTCAAGATGGCAAGTGATTCGACCGTGGCCCGATTCTGCATCTGAACAAACTGAACCGCAAAGGCGCCGGCGAAATGACGCACGACGCGCCCGACGATCTTGCCCACGGCCAGCACCGTGCCGACGGGCGGCGTCACATCCGCGGATACCGCCGCGCCCGACACCGAAAGGTCGATCACGAAGCAATCGACGATTGTGCCGTCGGCAAAGGCAATCTTTGAGCGAGGATTGTTCGGCACGAAGCGCTCGTGTCCGCGCTTGTCGGTCACCTCGTGGTCCTTGTGCTGCTGGACCCAGGAGATCTTGTCGAACAGTTTTGCGCGTTCGTCCTCGGAGGCCTCGATGCGCACGACGAAGCCGCGATCGTCGAGCAGCCGGTCGACGGTGCCTTCGATGCGGCCGACGTGTTCGATCACGATGCGCGCCCATTCGCCGATCGACGTCCGCACCGGCGCCGCGAGGGCTACGGCACGCGGCGAAATGTTGATCGCGCGGCAAGCGTATTCGGCGAGCTCGCCGTTCACGCTGCGCGTGTTCTTGAGGAACACCCGCGCGGACAGGCTGACAATGATACGGATGTCGCGGCGTCTTTCGACGACCATGACATCGCTGTTGGACATCGCGCCGGACATCGATCGATCGGTTCTAGAAATACAGAGTCCGATCAGGGTATCCCCGATAGCTTAATAAATTTTTCACTAAGCCGGGACAGCTGAGTCCATTCGATCAAATTTCAGGAAACTCGGCGCAATTCGCGGGTCAGGGCCGCGCGGAGAGCCGTCTTTCCGCGGCTTTCGCAGAGAAAGAGAAATCTGCTTTCCAAATGTTAACGAGAGTTAAAGAGTTTTGGCTAATTTCTTGTTCCCATATTTCTCTGATTTGGCAGCCGCCGTTACATGCGCAGATTGAAAATTCGAATTGGCACCAAGCTGGGTCTCTCGGCTTTCGTTGGGCTTGTGCTGGTGACGGCGATGGTCGGGAACCAGGCGCGCGTCAATCGCATCACGCACGATCTGATGAATCGTGCGTCGGCGAGCCGGAATTTGCAGGAAGCCGCGCTCGAGGCACGAGTCATTCTGACCGAACTCACGTCGGTCGACCGTGACATGCGGCTCGCGAGAAACGCGAACGACGTCACCGGCGTCCTCAAGCATCTGGCCGGCCGCGCGGCGACCGCCAACACGGCTTACGACAACGCGATCGCGAAAGCGGCGCTCGACGAGGACCGGCAATTCCTCACCGCGGTGAAGGGCGCGTTCAACGATTACGTTCGCGCCGCGCAGGAAATCGGCGCCATCCAGTTCGAGATCATCGTGCTGCGCGACCAGCAAGTCGCGGAGGGCGTCGGCTGGTCGCGGAAAGCCGCGAACCTCATCAACAGCGGCGCGGTCGCGGTCGCCAACAACCGTTACGCGCTCGAAAACAACCTTCAGCAGGCCAACGCCGAATTCATGCAGGCGGGCTCGATGTCCTGGAGCCGGTTCGTGCGCAACGAAGACACCGAGCTCAAGCGCATCTTCGGCGCGCTGAGCAACGCGGTTCTGCTGTTGCAGGAATCGCGCGGCATGATCCGCGATCCGGCAGCGCATGCGCTGATCGACGAACTGCTGCAATATCCGCCGCGCTACAAGACCATCGTCGACACGCTGACGCGCGCCGTGCAGTCGCAGACCGAGCTGCTTCAGGCACGCGCCGAGCCGCAGCGGGCGAAGGCGGCGGACATGCTGGAGCTGATGGCGATCCGCGCCGACCAGCGCGCGGACGATCTCGCGTCGCTCACGGTGAAGGAGGCCGACCGCGCCGCCTTGATCAATCTTTTGTTCGGCGCGCTCGTCATCCTGATCATGGGTGCGGTGGCGCTGGTGTCGTCCCGGCAGGTCGCCCGGCCGATCCGCCGGATCGCCGAGGTGCTGGTGCAGCTCGCGAAGGGCCGCGAGGATATTCCGATCCCGTATCAGGAGCGGCAGGACGAGGTGGGAGACGCGGCGCGCGCGGCCAACATCTTCAAGGACAATTTGCAGCGGATGCAGGAGCTCGAAGCCGAGAAGAACCGCACCGTCGAGGAAGCGGCCCTGGCACGCCGCGAGCAGACCCAGCGGCTCGCCGACGATTTCGAGCGCGCGGTCGGCGCCATCGTCAAGGCGGTGTCCGGCGCAACGGGCGAGTTGCAGGGCACGGCGAAATCACTGACCGAGACCGCCAACGTCACGCACCAACTCGCCAATTCGGTGTCGGTCGCCGCGACCGAGGCCTCCAAGAACGTGCAGTCGGTGGCGATCGCCTCCGAGCAGCTTGCCTCGTCGATCGCCGAGATCGGACAGCAGGCGCAGCATTCGCGCGACATCGCAAGCGAAGCGGTGCGCGGCGCGGCTGCGACCGATGCGCGGATTGGGCAGATGTCGGCGGTCGCCGAACGCATCGGCCACGTGCTGAGCCTGATCACCGACATTGCCGAGCAGACCAATCTGCTGGCGTTGAACGCCACCATCGAGGCGGCGCGGGCGGGTGAGGCCGGCCGCGGTTTTGCGGTGGTCGCCGCCGAAGTGAAGCATCTCGCGAGCCAGACCGCGCAGGCAACCGAGGAGATCGCCGGTCAGATCGCGGACATCCAGGTGGTGACGCGGGACTCGGTGTCGGCGATCAAGGAGATCGGCTCGATCATCCACCGCGTCTCGGAGATCGCAACCGCGATCACCGTCGCGGTCGAGGAGCAGCACACCGCGACGCGCGCGATCGCGCTCAACGTTCAGGAGGCGGCGCTCGGCACCGACAGCGTGACCGAGAAGGTCCGCAACCTCGAGATCGACGCAAGCGCCACCGGCGCCGCCGCCAACCAGGTGTTCACCTTCGCAAGCCAGCTCGCCAACGAAGGCGGCACGCTGAAGCTTCAGGTCGAACGGTTCCTGGAGACGGTGAGGGCGGCTTAGTTCTTGACCCGCGCGAACCGCGCACCGAACACCATGTTGTCGCCGCTGATAGTGTAGCTTTCGCCTTGGATCACGCCGAAGCCGAACGAGGCGTTGACCTTGTTGGCGATGGCGATCTTCGCCATCAGGCTCACGTTGTCCTTGAAGAAGACGTCGACGTAGATGTTGCCGACGAGGACGCTTCTGATCTTGTGCACGCCGGGCCGCTGCATGATCGCGTCGACGCAGGCTTTGACATATTGCGGAACCGGCTTGCCGCGGCGGATCGAGTAGGTTCGCGGGGATTCGACCCGAATCTCCACATGGCGAATGAACTCGATCTCGTTCTCTTCGAGATTGAGATCGGCTTTCGCTTTTTGCAGATGCAAGAGACGCCTGAGCGAGAGATCGAAGTCGTAGACGACCTTGACCGGATTTCTCGGCTTGGTCGGCACGTCGGCGAGCGGATAGCCCGGCGGGCAGTAGATCGGGTCAGCCACCCAGACCGCGGCCTCCGCCCGCGACGCGGGAGCCTGCTGCGTCGCGGTCAGTATGGTGCCCGGAACGTATTCGTAGTCGCGGTCACGCAGGCTGACGGCCGTCGCCGGCAGGAGCTGCTGATAGCCGGGGTACTTGTCCTTCAACACGCTGCCGAGCGTCGGCGGCCGCGCGCAGCCGGCCACCGCCGTCAGAAGAAGGACGGCGGCGAGTCTTGTTGCAAGCGAACGCGCGAGCATCGCAGCGGCCTGAACGACGGTTTACGGTAGAGGCGTCGGCCGAACCGCGACCGCGAAGATCTGGTTGCCTTCGGTCAGCACCATGGCCGGTGCGGTGTCCGTTCCGATCTGCACCGGCGTGACATTGAAGCCGAGGTTGGCCTTGACCTTCGAGGCGATGTCGAACTGAAGCGTCGCACTGACGCCGGCCACGAAGTAGATCTTCACCGTCACGTCGCCGGCGATGGCGGACATCAGCACGCGGTTGGCTCCCAAGGTCGGACAACTCGCCAGAGCCGCGGAAGACCAATCCTTCAGGACGTTGTAGGGGAGCGTATATCGCGCCGTGTTCTTGATATCGACGGTAACGCTGTTGATGTATTTCGCATCGATCGCGGTGAGCTTGAAGATCGTGTCGCTCGGCGTCGCGCCGCTGACCGTGAACTCTCCGGTCCCTCTGATCTCGGTCTTGTAGAGCCAGTTCTGCACCCGCGCGGTGTTGCGCGGTTGCGGCATGACCGCCTGCATCGGGTTGCAGTAGCTGAAATCGCCGTGATTGTAGGTGCCGCCCCGGTTGCGGCCTTTTTCCGCTCCCATATTCCAGACGCTGCCGATATAGCCCGCATTGAAATGCGGAGTGTCGTTGGCCGCAGGCGCTTCGATAAACGGCGAGAACACGTAGTAGCCGGGATAGATCGTGTTCACGATGTCGGCGAAACGCTCCAGCCCGAAGTCGCGAGCATTGGCAGTCGACACCGCCGCACACAGTGCGGCAGCAGCAGCGAAATGTTTCAACATGGGTAATCCCCCCGAAAAACAAAAAACAAAATTTGCCCGACCCACAGCTAGGCTAGACAGGATTTTTTCAAAGTACAACCTAGTCGTGTGCTAAAATTGTGGTTCGGTCCTGACGCCGACCCAGCGATCCGGCAGCGTGACGGAATAGCTGTAGGCAGAACCATTGTCCCATCGCAGCGTGACAGGACTGTTGGGCGACAGCGTCTTTCCGATCCTCTCAAGCACGTCGGGCGGCAGCGGGCGTTGCGATCTGATGGTGACGTCAACGGTCGCGATCAGCGACCGGCTGATCACAGCTTTACTGCCTGATGCGCCTGCACATTTCGGATCGGTGCCGGTCTGGGCGGCGAACTCGTTCAGGCGATTGAAGGGGATCACGAAAAGCCGCGTCTTGGAAAGCTGGAGGCTGTATCCTTTGACCGACGCGAGGGTTTCATTGTCGAGACCGAACAAGAGCCTGGCTTCGCGGGCGTCGGATTTGATGTTCGGGGAGCCGGTCTGCTGGAAGAACGTCGAGCCCCGCGGGCTTCCGTAGTTGATCCCCGGCATGTGACACAGGGTGGCGTCCGCGAGCCGCACAATCCTGCCTTTGTCGGCAAACGTATCCACATCAGGCTTTGCGATGGTCGAGCCCGGCAGCAGTGCGTGGGGCGACGCCGTGTCGAAATGTTCAAACGGGAAGACGAGATCGACTTGGAATTGAGCCCGCACGGCGGCGGCGAACGTCGGACCCGACGACGACAACGCGGCGCCCTCGCGAGCGATGATGAAGGCCGCGGCCAGTGCGCAAAGCACCAAGGAAACACTTCGCAAACGCAATCTCACTTGAGCCTCGCTGGAAGCTTCGTGAGGGGAATATGGTTTGAAGCTTACACCAAAAACAGGCGAGCTTAAGTCACTTCCAACAAACAATTGTCCAACAATCGTCCGGCGCGCAGCCCAAACGCCGCGCGCCGGCGTTTTCGCGTCAGCCGCGTCCCACGAACGGCATGCCGTTCGCCATCACGGTCATGAACAGCACGTTGGTGTCGAGCGGCAGGCTCGCGATGTAGACCACCGCGCGGCCGACGTCGTCGGCGTTCATGCGCGCTTCGACCATCGAGCGGCCGTCGGGCTGGAGCACGCCCTGGCCCTGCACCATGCGTTCGGTGAGCGGCGTCGCGGCGTTGCCGACGTCGATCTGGCTGCACAGGATCAAATCGTTGCGGCAGTCGAGCGATGTCTGCTTGGTCAGGCCGGTGACGGCGTGCTTGGTCGCCGTGTAGGACGCCGAGCGCGGGCGCGGCGTGTGCGCCGAGATCGAGCCGTTGTTGATGATGCGGCCGCCCTTGGGGTCCTGCGCCTTCATGATCTTGATGGCTTCCTGCGTGCAGACGAACATGCCCGTCAGGTTGGTGTCGACGACCTTCTTCCAGGTTTCGATGGGAAGCTCTTCCATCGGCACCGCGGGCGCGCCGATGCCGGCGTTGTTGAAGAGGACGTCCAAGCGGCCGAACTCCTTCTTCACGCGCGCGAACAGGGCGCGGATCGACTCCACGTCGGAGACGTCGGTCGCGACGGCCAGCGTCTTGGCGTTGTCGGCCTCCTTGGCGGTTTCCTCGAGCTTGTCGAGGCGGCGGCCCGCCAGCACGACGGCATAGCCGTCTTTGGCAAGGGCGAGTGCCGCCGCCTTGCCGATGCCCGTGCCCGCGCCCGTGACGAGCGCGACCTTCTGAACCACCATGTCGTTTCTCCACCTGTGTTGTTGTGGTCGATATAACGCGGGCGCGTGTCCGCGCACAACGGCATCAGGCGAGCTTTTGCGGGGACGCGGTCAAGGACGGGAAAGCGTTTTCAGCCGGCGCAGGTCTTCGGCGGCTTCCGCGATCAGCCATTTACGGAACGAGGCGGTCTTGGGCAGCACCGCGTTCACCTTGGGGCAGACGATCCAGTAGGTTTTGGACAGCCGCAGCGACACATCGATAGGCCGCGCCAGGCGGCCGTTGATCAGATCCCACGCTGCGAGCGTCGTACGCGCCAATGCGATGCCTTGTCCATCGGCGGCGGCATCGATCAGCATGCTCGCGCGGTTGAGCACGGGGCCGTGGGGAACGGGATCGTCGACACCGGCGGCTTCGAACCATCGCGTCCAGGTTTCCCAGTCGTTGAGACGCAGCAGTGGAAATTTCAGCAGGTCCGACGCTCTGGCGATGCGATTGCGGCCCGCGATCAGCTTGGGGCTGCACACCGGGAAGAGCTGTTCGGAGCACAGGCGCACCGCATCGAGCCCCGGCCATTTGCCGTCGCCATGACGGACCGCGACATCGACATCTTCGCGCGCGAAGTCGACGTGATCCGCCGTGGCGGAAACCCGAAGATCGATGTCCGGATGGCTTTCGGCGAACCGGCCAAGCCGGTGTACCAGCCATTTGGCGGCGAAGTCGGGCGACGTGCTCACGGTGAGCGTGCCGGAGCTCTGACGCTGGAGGAGGCGGTCGGTGCCCGCGGCGATGCGGTCGAGGGCGTCGCGGACCACGGCGAGATAGTCGCGGCCGGCTTCGGTCATGGTCAGCCGCTGGCGCTCGCGGTTGAACAGCCGGACGCCGAGCGTGTCTTCCAGCGCTTTCACCTGATGGCTCACCGCGCCCTGCGTGACATTCAGCTCTTCGGCGGCACGCGTAAAACTTTCGCTTCGGGCGGCGGCCTCGAAGGCTTTGAGAGCGTTGAGCGGCGGCAAGCGGCGCGACATGGCCTGGATTATATGAGAAAAAATAATGAAAATAGGTGTATGTCAGGACTAGTAGCCTTCAAAACCGCAATTCATGCAATCATATCATGAATTTTTCTCATGATCATCTGAGAAACAATGCGTTGCGCCGGGGCTTTGGGCGCCGGAAAATAGCGCCGCTTCGACAACGAAGCGCCATCGGGCTCGTCCCGCAGCCGCCCGGTCCTTGAGGACGCGTCGTCTCAAGCGCTGCTCCAAACCCCTTTGAGGGAGGAGCGCCTATGAGCGACCGCCGCGTTTCACACTCTTCTTGCCTTGCTGCATTGTTGGCTGGATTGATGGTCTTCACCGGAGCGGCGCAGGCCGGGCAGCCGGTGTGCAAGCCGACGCTGGTTGTCCAGGACGTGCAGTTCTCGAAGTGGACGCTGCCGTCGATGGAGCGCAAATGGAGCGCGACGGTGACCGTCGATGCGTCCCGCTGTGCCGCAAATTCGTCCGGCTATTTCGAAATGGGATTTTCGCGGGCGAAGGAATACGGAATCGATCTGGATTTCCGCGAGCAGTTCGTCTGGATGGCGCCGTCGGTGAAGGTCGGCGTCGATTTCTGGGCCGACGAGGCGGTGGAGAGCTATTGGATCGAGAAGGTCACGCCGTGCCCGTGCCGGGAATGAGCGGGCGCGAGGATCAACTGGCGAGGGCCGCCGCGGCGTCGCCTTCGATGCTGCGGTAAACGCCTGGATTGGCGAGGCGCCGCGCGATCTCGTCGGCCTTGGAAGGCATGCCGAAGCGGTAGCCCTGCATGCACTGCACGCCGGCGGCGCGCAGGAACAGGTGCTGCTCGGCGGTCTCGACGCCTTCGGCGGTCACCTTCATGCCAAGGCCGCGGCCCAGGCTGACGATGGCATGGACGATGGCGGCGGCGTCCGCGGTCTGTTCGATCGAGCGCACGAAGGAACGGTCGATCTTGAGGCGGTCGAATGGGAAGCGGCGCAGATAGTGCAGGCTCGAATAGCCGGTGCCGAAGTCGTCGAGCGCGAGCCTGACGCCCAGCGTCTTGATCTTGCGCATCGCGGCTTCCGCGCTCTCGACGTTGCCGACGAGGGTGCTTTCGGTCAGTTCCAGCTCAAGTTGCGAGGGATCGATGCCGGTCTCCGTCAGGATGCGCTCAACGGTGGCGACGAAATCGACCTGGCGGAATTGCAGCGGCGAGACGTTGACCGAAACGGTGAGGGTGGGCCACGCCTTGGCAGCGAGACAAGCTCTCCGCAGCACGTTGGCGCCGAGCGCCGCGATCAGGCCGGAATGCTCGGCGATCGGGATGAATTCGCTCGGCGGGATGTTGCCGCGGGTCGGGTGCGACCAGCGCGCCAGCGCCTCGACGCCGACGAGCTTGTCGCCGCTGGCGTTGACGATCGGTTGGTACACCACGTTGAGGGCGTCCTTGCCGATGGCTTCGCGCAGATCCTGCTCGATGATCTTGCGCTGCGACAGGTCGGCGTCCATCACCGCGTCGTAGATGCAGGTGCGGTTGCGGCCCTCGTTCTTGGCACGGTACAGCGCCATGTCGGCGTAGCGCATGATGTCGGCCACCCGTCCGGCGTCGGCGCCGATGACGGCGACGCCGATGCTGGCGCCGATCACGATGTTATGGCCGTGGATGCTGTAGGGCGCGCACACCGTCTGGATGAAGCGCTCGCCGATCTTCTCGATGGTGGCTTGATCGGACGGCACGGCAGTGATTACCGCGAATTCGTCGCCGCCGAGACGCGCGACCAGGTCCTCGCCGCGCAGCGTGTGCGCCAGCCGCAACGTGACGGCGCGGATCAATTCGTCGCCGACCGGATGGCCGAGCGTGTCGTTGACGTCCTTGAAGTGGTCGAGGTCGATGTAGAACAGCGCGGCCGGCGGTCCGCCGCGCTTGACGTTCTCGATGACGGTTTCGAGCCGCTCGCCGAAGAAGTTGCGGTTCGGCAGGCCTGACAGCGGGTCGTGCAGGGCGAGGTAGCGCAGCCGGTTCTCGCCGGCTTTGATCGCAGCCGCAGTGTGACGCATGTAGCGCAGCACGAGGCCCGCAAGCACCGCGAAGCCGGCGAGTGCGATGCCGATGAAGGGCACCACGCTGTAGAGGATGATCTTGCCGGGGCTTTCTGGCGTCCAGGCGAGGCGGGTGATGACGTTGCCGTGTGCATCCGCGATCGTGAACAGATGCTCGTCCATTTCGACAGCGCCGTTGTTCACCTCGCGAAGGTCGGTCAGTTGCAGGCGGCTGCTGAAGGTGGCGAGTTGGCCGTCGTCGATGATCATCACTGCGAACACGATCGGGGAGGCTTCGCCGCCGAGCGATGTCGGATCGTTCACGGTGGGGCCCATCGGAACGGCGGTCACGATCGACAGGTTGCCCATGAACCTTTGCAGGAACGACAGCGGCATCGTGGTGGAATCCGCAGCGGCGGGGCTCGGGCGCGTGAGCTGGATCACGCCCGGCGGCAGCTCGGTCACGCGCTTGCGCATGAAATCGACCAAGGGCGCGATCGCGGAGAGGTGCCCGGTGATCCATCGCGTCTCGTTCGGCTCGATCGAGGCGTGGCTCATTTGATCCGACCCGTCCACGATCACGACCATATCGTGATCGGGCATGATCTTGAGATTGCGGACGAGACGCTCCTGCTGCGCGTCGGTACGGAGATGGCGAACGGCCTCGCCTGGCTGCACAAGCGTCACCAGCCGGCGCAACGACCACTCGGCGCGGTTGGAGATGGCGCGGCTGAGAAGCTGCGTCTCGCGCTCGATCGCCACTTCGTTGGCGCGATGCGCCGACATCAAAGACGCGACGATGATGCAAACGATCGCGATGGAGACGACGACGCAAAGCGGAACGACCACGCCCAGGCGGGCGCGGTCCCAGTCGGTGCGTCTCGTTCTCTCTCGCGGTCCGTCCGTCCGCACTGGCGCGGCTTCCGACACAACAATCTCCGCAAGGGAAATCCCTTGAACGGCGCGGAGGTTATCGCCCCAATGCTTGCGTTTTGCCTTGCAGAGCGACGGAATCCGCTTGATACGCGCGCAAATCGCCCCAATTCACGGCACGCCGTTAATGGGCAGTGAACGGTTTCCTTAAGATTCCCTGCATTGCGCCGCGAAAGGGCGGGGTGTTCCGCGGTGGAACCTCGGTCCGGCCGGGCCGTTGACTTCAGACGAACAGAATGCCGGAGGCCGTCATGAAAACCGCATCCGTCGCTGCAGCACTTCTTTTCAGCTTTTCATCTGTCGCGCTCGCCCAAAGCGGAGGCTCCAACTCTTCTTCTCCGTCGGGCGGCAATGCCGTCGGCACCTATCCGCGGTCGCCGACGATCGGCACCACGGGACAAGGCTCAAACGCGAACAACACGCAGGACCGGAGCCTCAGCCCAACCGAGCAGCAACAACAAAGAAACCGTGGAATGGCCTTCGCACCCAACGGCCGCCCTCTTGGCGCGCACGGCTCGGGGTTGGGTTCGCCCGAGCAACCGCATGACGAAGGCGCGCGGCGCTAACGCGGCGTGACGTAGGGCGGGCGCGGGATCGCCATGTGCGCGGCGCGCAGCGCTGCCGACCAGCGCTCGCTGAGATCGTGGAAGTAGGGTTCGCCCGGCTCGATCCGGTAGGAGAGTTCGGCGTCGCAGGCGTCGCGCCGCACCACCAGCACGTCGATCGGCATGCCGACGCCGAGGTTGGAGCGGATGGTGGAGTCCATCGAGAGCAGCGCGATCTTCAAGCCGTCGTAGATGTCGATGCCGTAGCGCACCGCGCGGTCGAGGATCGGCTTGCCGTACTTGTGCTCGCCGATTTGCAGATACGGCGTATCGACGGTGCACTCGATGAAGTTGCCGGCGGAATAGATCATGAAGAGGCGAAGCTTGTCGCCCTTGATCTGGCCGCCGAACAGAAATGCGACATCGAACTTCACGTCCGCGGCCTGAAGTCCCGGTCCTTCGATGTCGTGCACGCGGCGGATCGCCTGACCGATGCGCATGGCGGCCTGGAACATGGTCGGCGCGTTCATCAGCGTTTCCATCTCGCCGGTCTCGGGGTTCTCGATGCCCTCCTGGAGCATGCTGACCACCGACTGGCTGATCGACAGATTGCCTGAGGAGGCGATCGCCATGACGCGCTGGCCTGGATCGCGGAACACGTGCAGCTTGCGGAACGTCGAGATGTTGTCGAGACCCGCATTGGTGCGGGTGTCGGCAATCATCACGAGCCCGTCGCGCACCAGGATGCCGCAGCAATAGGTCATGGATTTCCCTCGCTCCCGGCTCCTTTATAGCGATGCCTGCGGGGGCACGCCAACGCCCGCTTTTGCCGATATAACATGGGCTTGCAAGCAACCCGCGTGCCTGCTTGGCTTCCGGCCGCAACAGGGCTAGACGAGCCTATTCGCATGGGGAGAACCGCCTGATGACAGAGACAGTCACCGCCGCAATTTTGGTCATCGGGGACGAGATCCTGTCCGGCCGCACCAAGGACAAGAACATCGGCTATATCGCCGAGTACATGACCAACATCGGCGTCGATGTGCGCGAGGTGCGGGTGGTGCCGGACGTCGAAGAGGAAATCGTCACGACGCTCAATCACCTGCGCAAGCGCTACACCTATGTGTTCACGACCGGCGGCATCGGTCCGACCCACGACGACATCACGGCGGATTGCGTGGCCAAGGCCTTCGGCGTCTCGATTGACGTGGACCCTCGTGCGCGGGCGATGCTGCTGACGCGGATCGCCGAGAAGGATTTGAACGAGGCGCGGCTGCGCATGGCCCGTATTCCGGCAGGCGCCGACCTGATCGTGAACAAGGTGTCGGCCGCGCCGGGCTTCCGCATCGGCAACGTGCATGTGATGGCGGGCGTGCCATCGATCATGCAGGCGATGCTCGACGAGATCGCGCCGACCTTGAAGACCGGCGTGAAGATGCTCTCGGAAAGCATCCGCGCGAATTGCCGCGAGGGCGATATCGGTACGCCGCTCGGCGAGATCGCCAAGGCCCATCCGGACGTGATGATCGGCAGCTATCCGTTCAACGACGACGGCAAGCCGAACACCAACGTGGTGGTGCGCTCGCGCGATCCTGAAAAGCTCGCCGCCGCCAAGGCCGCGGTCGAGACGATGCTGGTGAAGGTGCAGGAAGGACTGCGGCGGACGGCCTGATTGGGGGGCGGTACCCAGGAGGCTCCGATGACCGACGACACCAGACGCGGATTCTTGATCACCACCGGCTCGCTTGCCGCGAGCTTCGGCTTCATGGGCGAGGGCTTCTCCCAGGAGTTGTCACCGACGCCGGAGTGCAAGGACAGCGACGAGCCGACGGCGGCGCAGACCGAAGGGCCGTTCTTCAAGCCGCGCTCGCCGCTGCGCGCGGACCTGCGTGAAGCGGGCAAATCCGGCACGCCGGTCGAGCTTGCGGGGCTGGTGCTGACGCGGCGCTGCAAGCCGGTCGCGGGCGCGCTGGTCGATCTCTGGCATGCCGACGACAAGGGCGACTACGACAACAAAACCTTCCGCTATCGCGGCCACCAGTTCACCGACGCGAACGGTGTGTTCCGCTTTCGCACCATCCAGCCGGCGCTCTATCCCGGCCGCGCCCGGCACTACCACGTGAAGGTGCAGCCGAAGGGTGGGCGCGTCCTGACGACGCAGCTCTACTTTCCGGGCGAGCCGGGCAACGCCCGCGACGGATTATTCAGGAAAGAACTGTTGATGCGGATGGCGTCGGCGCAGGACGGGCTTTCGGCGCGGTTCGATTTTGTGCTCGACATCAGCTAGAAACGCCGCGAGGGGCAGGGGCATTCATGGCTGAGACGCAAGAGAACAATCAGGAGCGCAAGCAGGTCACACCGCAGAAGGCATTTCCGGTGTCCTGGGATCAGTTTCACCGCGACGCGCGGGCGCTCGCTTGGCGGCTGGCGGAAGCGGGGCCGTTCACCTCGATCGTGGCGATCACGCGCGGCGGGCTCGTGCCGGCGGCCGTCATCGCGCGCGAATTGAACCTGCGGATGATCGAGACGATCTGCGTGTCGAGCTATCACGACTACACCAAGCAAGGCGAGTTGCAGATCATCAAGCCCGTGGCCGACCACATCATGAAGCAGGGCGCGAAGGGCAGCAGCGGCTTGCTCATCGTCGACGACCTCGTGGACACCGGAAAGACCGCCAAGGTGGTGCGCGAGCTGCTGCCGTCGGCGCATTTCGCCGCGGTCTATGCCAAGCCTATGGGGCGGCCGCTGGTCGATACGTTCATCACCGAGGTGTCGCAGGACACCTGGATCTATTTCCCGTGGGATACGGGGCTGGCGTTTGTCCCGCCGATCCGCGAAGGCGGCGCGTAAGACAAGAAAAATTTTGGGAGGATGACGATGCTGACACGGCGCAACTTCGTTGCGGGCGCGAGCCTGGCTGCACTCACGGCGGGCGCGGCGCGCGCGCAGCAGGTGCAATCCTATGCGACGCAGCCGATCAAGATCATCGCTGGCTATCCCGCTGGCGGCGGAATCGACATCTCGGCGCGTTTGCTGACCGATCCGATCAAGGACGCGCTCGGCCAGCCGGCGATCGTCGAGAACCGCACCGGCGCGGCCGGTATGATTGCGGCCAACATGGTGGCGAAGGCGCCTGCGGACGGTCACACGCTGCTGATGGCGACATCGGGCGAAATTGCAATCAGCCATCATCTCTACAAGGAGAAGATGACCTACGACCCGATGAAGGAATTGGCGCCGATCGCGCTCGTCGGCATCGTGCCATGCGTTGTGGTGGTCGCCGCGAGCACGCCGGTGCGCAACCCGCAGGAGCTGATCGCTTACGCGAAGGCGAACAAAGGCAAATTGTCGTTCTCCTCGTCCGGCGTCGGCAATCCGCAGCAACTCGCGGGCGAACTGATGAACATGATGGCCGGCACCGACGTGCTGCACGTACCGTATCGCGGCTCAGCGCCCGCGGTGACCGACGTTGCGACCGGCGCGGTGACCATGAGCTTCAGCAGCCTTGCCGCAGTGAAGGGACTTCTTCAGGACGGGCGGATTCGCGCCGTCGCCGTCACGTCGCTCGAGCGGATGCCGCAATTGCCGGACGTTGCCCCGTTGCAGGAAGGCGCGCCGGGATTGAAGGGCTACGAGTTGCTCAACTGGTTCGGCCTGTTCACCACCGGCGGCACGCCGGAGCCGATCGTGCAGCGGCTGAACGAGATCACCAACAAGACGTTCCAGGACCCGAAGGTTGCCGAGACGCAGACCGTGCAAGGCATTGTTCCGCGCAAGACGACGCCGAAGGAGTTCGCGAACTTCGTGGCATCGGAGTCCAAGAAGTTCGCGGAGATCATTGAAAAGGCAAAGATCAAGCCGGAGAGCAACTAATCCGGGCAGACGGACGCGGCGGCGGCTGCTAACATCGGAGGCGATGGACTGAAGGAGGCCGCCATGGACGCCGTCGCGCCGAAGAACAAGATCACCGCCGATCAGCACTCGCATGTGGTGAAGCCCGCCGAGATGGAGTGGAAGCCGACGCGCTTCCCCGGCTGCGAGGCCAAGATGCTGTTCATGGACCCGCAGACCGGCGTGATGACCGCGCTGATGCGCTTTGCGCCGGGCGCCGTGCTGCCCGACCACGAGCACGTCAACGTTGAGCAGACCTACGTGCTCGAAGGCCGCCTCGTCGACAAGGAAGGTCCGGCCGAAGGCATCGAGGCGAAGAAGGGCGAGTTCATCTGGCGCGAGGTCGGCAGCCGCCATGTGGCGTGGTGCCCGGAGGGCGGGCTGATGCTCGCGATGTTCCAGGTGCCCAACAAGTTCTACGAGAAGGACGGCACCGTCACCGACCCGACCGGTAAGATCTGGGACGAGGTCTGGGGACACACCGGGAAGGGCTGACAGGCCGCTTCGCCCTCTTGCGCGTTGCGTTGGGGAAGGGCTGCGCTCCGCGGCTTTCTGCGCGCTGCCAGACAGGTTAGAACCGCCACGTGCCGACGTGGCGAAATGGTAGACGCATCGGACTTAAAATCCGTTGGGAGGAAACTCCCGTCCCGGTTCGAGTCCGGGCGTCGGCACCATCGATCTCGAAGACATCCGCAACCGCGCGTGCGAGCGCGACGTCTACAGCCCCTTTTGTCTTTTCAACCGATCGATATGAGCTGCGATTTCCGGCGGCAATGAACGCACGCCATGCTGCGCGGCCAGCGATAGCATCGGCCGGCTCTTGGACCCGACAAGAAAGGCCGGATCGCGGCCGGCCGGAATGATCCGGTCAAACACCAAGACGAGCATGACGGCGACCAGCAGGGCGCGCGCTATTCCGAGCAGGAGACCGGCTGACCTGTCGAGAAGATGAATCTCATCACCAACCATGCCGGCGACGGCATAACGCATCAGTTGGGCGAGGATGAAACCGACGACCAGGAAGGTGGCCAGGAAAAGAATGGAGCTTTGCCCCAAGAGCCCTACCGTTGCCGGCGCTTTTGACGCGCTGAGATAAGGCATCAACGCCACCGCGACGGGCGCTGCCACCACGAACCCCAGAATATCGGCGAGGCTGCGCAGAAGTCCGGCGCGGAATCCAAGGATCGCCAACAGCAAGACGGTGCCAAGCAGCGCTGCATCAAACGGATTCATTGCGCTGTCGCACGTTGAAGCAAAGGACGCATTGTCGATTCTGGCTCAGAAAATGATGCGCGTCGGCACAATGCATCCTGCTTCAAAGCTATGAATTCGCGTTTAATGACCATTCCGAAATTTTAATCTCAAGGCGGGGGCCCGCTGACGTTGCCGGCCGGACTTCAGGATTCACGCCAAGCCGCGTTGCGTCCCGGTCATCCATAACAATCCTCGCGCGGTTTTTCGCCGCGTACGCACACTCATAGCTTGCCTGAGCTCTGCGCAATCTGACGGTGTCTCTTGCGGTCGGGGCATGCCCGCGCGCCGGATTCATGTAGTATCGTTATATTCAGTTGTATATAACGCTAGCAGCCCGGTTTGGTGCGGTGCTCGGGGCAGGAGGTTTGTGATGTCGGTCAACGATACGAAATTCTACATCGATGGCGTCTGGGTCGAGCCCGTTGAGCCCAAACTCTGCGACGTGATCAACCCGGCGACCGAAGAGATTGCGGGCCGGATCAGCCTTGGCTCGCCGGCAGACGTTGACCGGGCTGTTGCCGCCGCGCGGCGCGCATTCCCTTCGTATTCCGAGACGAGCCGCGAGGAGCGGCTGCAATTGCTTCAGCGTATCATCGAGCTTTACGAGGCGCGCAACGACGATCTTGCGCGAGCGATGACTGCGGAAATGGGATCGCCGATCACGTTCTCGAACGAAGTCCAGACGGTCAACGCGCTGGCGCATTTCAAGGAGATGGTCAGCGTTCTGAAGTCCTATGAATTCGAGACGTTCATGGGCGGCACGATGATCCGCCGCGAACCGATCGGTGTGTGCGGCCTCATCACGCCGTGGAATTGGCCGCTCAATCAGGTGACGTCAAAACTTGCGCCCGCGCTCGCGGCGGGCTGTACGGTCGTGCTCAAGCCGAGCGAAATCGCACCGCTCAGCTCCATCCTGTTCGCAGAGATCCTGCACGAGGCGGGTGTCCCGAAAGGCGTGTTCAATCTGGTGAACGGAGACGGGCCGACCGTCGGTGAGGCGATTTTCGCTCACCCGGGCATCGACATGGTGTCGTTCACGGGCTCGACCCGTGCCGGCATCCTGGTCGCCAAGGCCGCGGCCAGCACCGTCAAACGTGTCACGCAGGAGCTTGGCGGCAAGTCGCCCAACATCGTGCTCAAGGGCGCCGATCTCGGAAAGGCTGTTCCGGCCGGTACGCTGCGCTGTTACACGAACACCGGGCAATCGTGCCAGGCGCCGACGCGCATGCTGGTGCAGCGCTCCGATCGCGACGCAGCCGTGGCGCTCGCAAGGAAGACGGCGGAAGCTGTCGTCCTTGGCGATCCCCTCGATCCGAAAACCCAGATGGGTCCCGTCGTCAGCAAAGCCCAGTACGACAAGATCCAAGGGCTCATTGAAAAGGGCATCAAGGAGGGCGCGACGCTCGTATGCGGCGGTCCGGGCCGCCCCGCGGGATTCAATCGCGGCTACTTCATCCGCCCCACGGTGTTCGCCGACGTCACACCCGACATGACCATCGCAAAGGAAGAAATCTTCGGTCCCGTGCTGTCGATGATGACGTACAACACGGAAGAAGATGCGATCGAGATCGCCAACAACACGAGCTACGGTCTCTCAGGTTATGTCCAAGCCGGCGATATCGCTCAGGCGCGCCGGGTCGCCAACAGAATTCGGGCCGGCCGCGTTTATCTGAATGGTGCGCCGCCCGACCGGGGCGTTCCGTTCGGCGGCTATAAGCAATCCGGCAATGGCCGTGAGCACGGCGTGTTCGGATTCGAGGAGTATCTCGAGGTCAAGGCTGTGCTCGGCTACCAGACGGCATAGCGCCGCGGCCGCCGGTTTTCAAACGCCCGACACAGCGTTCAAACCGCCTCGCATGTCGGGCGCCGCCGCGACGACACTGCAAAGTCGTGCCGATCCATCACTGCGATGAGATCGGAGCCTTGGTTCGTGCAGTAGCTGCAAAGACAGATCATGCGCCGGCTGCGCACGGCCTGTTGCACGAGGGATTCGTAGATATCGAAATCCTTCCATTGCGTGCGGTCGACCCACGCGCAATTTCCGCTCGTGCGAAGGCCTGTATAGCCCGCGCCGAGGGCGTCTTCCTCGGCGCGTATCAGTCCGTCAACGAGCGCCTGGGGTTTGAGCTTCTGCCCGGGAGCGTAGAAGTGATGGACGTCTTGAATTCTGATCTGCCCAAAGGACTCGCGTGCGTCGAAGTCCGACATTGCTCCCCGCAGCGCGGCGCGCGCTTGCTGTGCGTTGAACTCGCCGCCCGTCACCCAAAGGCATCGCTCGTTGTTTTCGAGCCCGGCCTTGAAGTAGGGGACGAGCATGTCGCGTAGATCGTCGCCCGTATTGAAGAAATGCGTGACGTGGGTGCCCCAGGGAAGGGATGGGACGGCATCGAATCCCGACGGTGCTTGCGGCATGCGAGCCTTTTCCAGCGAAACAACATGTGGCTGGACAAATATTCTTCTGCATCCATACGGCGCGTGCAACCGCGTTATTGAGAAATCTAACAAAATTAATATGTGTAAAACCTGGAGGTTCCGCTCGTGTTAAGCAGGCACCGGCGCGGCTTCTTGGAACTCTGACGGCTTGCGGCTCATGCCATTTCGCGATCTCGAAGGCTTCGACGACGACACGCGGCGCGCCATGACGCAGGCGTTCACTGCGGTGTGCGGCCGTCTCAGTCTTGAGCCTGACGATCCTGAGCGGCAGGAAGTGGCGGCGCAGATCATCGAGCTCGCGTCACGCGGCGAGCGCGATCCGGGAAAGCTGTTTGCGCTTGCGATGGAAGTTCTGGACGTTTGAGCGTCGCGGGGACGATCGCGGAGCTTGCTCCGCGCTCAAGACTTTGTGCTCAAGATTTGCAGCTCGACAACAGCCCTTGCCAGCACAGCGCAATGTTGAGCCAGAACTGACGGTCGGTCTCCCTCAGCGCAAGCGACGCGAGGATGCGAGCCTCGGCGATGCGGGCCTGATAGCGCTGATCCGGATCGTTCATGCCGAAGAGACTAGGAGCGAAGTCTAAACGATCTGGTGCGCAAAATTTGCGATGCGGCGGCAAATAAGGCCGTTCACGTCAGCTTTTAAGGCACTGACGCATGAACCGCCAACGTTTGGTCAGATGAAGCTTCTGATCCGCGGCCTGCTGTTCACATGCTGCCCGTTTCTGCTTTCTCATCGCTCGTCGCTTCGGAGACAATTGCCGCTGCAGCTCGGGATTGGCGGTCATCGCAGAATCCGACGGGGTGACCCGAGGCTGCTGGCTCGTGCTTTGGGCACTCGCGGTCGCTCCGACCATCAAGCTCGCAAGTGCGAAGGCCAGCGCCATCATCCGGATGTTTGACATGGAAGCACCTCGCTTTCCGCACCAATGGCCGTGATACAACCGGTTCGGATACGAAGAGTTCCCGCGGCGCAAGCCGCGGATTGCGCAAATGGCATTCGCTCTTGCGCTCTTGTGGGCGGTGATTGCGCCTGCGACCCGGCTTCTCCGGCGAAGCGTCAGGCTATGCCTGACGCTTGTGGAAGCGCTCCGTCACTCGACCTGTCTGTCACTCGACATGGATGTTCGCCTTGCGGGCGATCTCCGTGGCGATTTTTGAATCCGCCTCGAGCTGCTTCAATGCTTCGGCGCCGCGCAGGCCGATCACTTCGACGCCCGCCGTCTCGAAGCGGCTCTTCACCGCGGGCTGCGCGAGAATGGAGAGCACGTCCGCCTCGATCTTGTCGCGAATGGCGGGATCGATGCCCGCGGGAGCGTAGAGCCCGACCCATTGTTTGGAGTCGAAACCGGGGACGGCGCCTTCGGCGACCGTCGGCCATTCCGGGTCGGCCTTCGAACGATGCGCGCTGGTGAGCGCCAGCACGCGGACGCGTCCGGACTGCACATGCGGTAGCGCCGACGAAATGGCGACGAAGCCGAGCGGAATCTCGCCGCCCGCGAGCGCGGTGCCGGCAGGCCCGCCGCCGCGATACGGGACGTGCAGCAGCTTGATGCCCAGCGCGTCGGCGAGCCATTCGCCTGTCAGGTGGTTCCAGGTGCCGACACCGGGGGAGGCCCAGGCGATGTTTCCCGGCTGCGCTTTTGCGGCTGCGACGACGTCGGCCAGTGTCTTGTAAGGAGAGCTCGTGTTCGCAGCGAGGACGATCGGGTTGTTGGTGACCATCGCGATCGGCACGAGGTCTTTTCTGAAGTCGTATTTCGACTTGGCGTTGATGGCCGGGTTGAGAGCCAACTCGCCGTTGGTCGTCATCAGCAGGGTGTAGCCGTCGGGCGTGGAGCGGACCGCCGCCGCGACCCCGATCGATCCGCCGCCGCCAGGCCGGTTGTCGACGACGACCTGCTTGCCCCAAAGCTCGGAGAGACGCTCGCCCAGGAAGCGCGCCGCGATATCGGTGATTCCGGCAGGCGAGGCCGGAACGATCACCTGGATGGGGCGCGTCGGATAGGATTGCGCTGTTGCGGCTGACAACCCGAGCAACAGATTGAGGAAGCCAGCAATCGCAATTCGCATCATGTCCTGTCTCTCCTTGCTTGCAGAGGGTGGCACTCGCGCACTTGAGCCGCAGCGGTATTAGGCGACTGCAATCGTACGCGATGTCTCGGCGCCCAGCTAAAGCAAGAGCCATGCCGGACACGCGAACCTGCTGCGAAGGCTTCGAAGATGACGTGCTACGGAGCGTGTGGCAGGCGTTCAACGCGAGCGCGATTCCGGCAATTTCTTGCGCTCGCGTCGGAAGCGAGGGCGTTTAAGGACGCCGATGTGAAAAGCCCGGCGGCACGAGGTGCTCACCGGGCCTTCCATTTTACACGCAAGCGTCCGCTTGCGGGTTTGTTACTTCTTGCAAGCGTGCCAGTAGCCGTAAATCTTCGTGCCGTCGGTGCCCTTCCAGCACTGGCCCGGGCCGCCGTTCATCGAAACCAGCATCGCGTTGGCCTGAGGCGCCTGAGCCTTCTTTGCCTTGCCGGCCGGCGCGGCGCATTCGATCGCATATCCGTACGGCTTGGTGCCGTCGGTGGATTTCCAGCAGCCGCCTTGCGCCATCGAGGGCGTGGTGAACGCGAGAGTGATGAGTGCCGCCGTCGCGGCGAGTGTGCCTCGGGTCATTTTCTTCTCCTTGGGTTTTTTTGGGACTGTTTTGCCCCAGGAGAGGAAAGCGCATTTTGTAAGGTTCGATGCTGTGACAATTCGGCGGAGGTCATCGGTCACAGCGACCGATTGTCTCGAACGCCTGATCGACAGTAGAGTCGGATGCGAACAACGACACGTTGAATTGAACCTGCCACAGTTCCAAAGCGACAACGTCCTATGGCGACGATTCTCTGGTTCCTTGTCGTGCTGGCTAGCGGTTATGGCGCGTACCGCGCCTTTCGCGGCGGATTCCAACGCTCGCAATCGGACAAGCTGAATGTCTACGGCATCATTGGATGCATCGTGCTGTTGATCATCGCGGCATCGGTGGCCACGAAGCTGCTCGGGTGAGCGCTATTTGCCGTAGTGCATGTAGAGCAGAAATAGAACAGCGCCAGTCAGCAACAGGCTGAGACATTTCCAGAACAGTAGTGGATTGCGCTCGATCAGCGGAACCGGCCGCGCGTTGAGGTCGTTCTTGCTCGGGTTCCGGAGGCTGTAGGTGAACTCCGGCACCTCCTCGTAGCGCTTGTACGGATCGAGGTGCACCGCCTTCTTGAGGATCTCGTCGATCCATGCGGGCAACTCGCGGGTGTCGTCGAGCGCGGTGTCGTAACGCAGCTTGCGCTGTTGCGATTTGGTCCGTGTCTTCGCGATCTCCGCGCCATAGGGCAGGCGGCCGGTCAGCATCTGATAGGTGATGACTCCGAGTGAGAAGATGTCGGAGCGCGAGGTACCGCTCTCGCCGACGAAATACTCGGGCGCTGCGTATTGCAGGGTGCCGAGGATGTCGTCGTGGTTGATGTTGGGTGCGGCTTCGACCACGCCTTTCACCTTGGTCGAGCCGAAGTCGATGATCTTCACCGTGCCGGTCTTGTCGATCATGATGTTGTCGGGCCGGATATCCTGATGGATCATCTCCATCCGGTGGAACGCCAGCAGCCCGCGGCCGATCTGCTCGACGATGCCGCGGATCGTTTCGAGGCTCGGCTTCGGGTTGTCGATCATCCACTGCGTCAGCGTCTGGCCGTCGATGTATTCGGTGACGACATAGAGATAGTTGCGCTTGCGCGATTGTTGCGTCGGCTTCAGCACGTGGGCGCTGTTGATGCGGCGCGCGACCCATTCTTCCATCAGGAAGCGCTTGAGATAGGCCGGGTCGCCACCCAGCTCGACTGACGGAATCTTGATGATGACGAGTTGATCGGTCTCGGTGTCGACCGCGAGGTAGATGTGGCTGCGGCTTGAGCCGTGCACCTCGCGGACGATGCGGTAGCCGTCGAACTCCATCCGCGCTTCGAGAAGCGGGGGCAGGGGCAGCTCCGTCGCGCGGCCGAACAGTTCGCGCGCCTCGCCATCCGGAAGCTCATCGATGCGGACGATCTGGGCGGTCAGGTTGTCGTCGCTGCCATTCTTGTAAGCCTCGGCGACGATGGTCTTGGCGGCGGCGTCGAGATCGGCGGCGTTGTCCTTGATGGTCTGGGCGATGAATTTCTGACCCGCGTGCGCGTAGACGCCGTCGGTCGCGAGCAGGAAGACGTCGTTCTTTTCGAGCGGGACGAGGCGATAGTCGATCTCGATTTGTGGATTGGCGCCCATCGCGCGACCGAGATAGCTCTGCGCCGACGACAAATGAACGCGATGATCTTCGGTGAGCTGCTCCAGGCTCTTGCCGTTGACGCGATAGACGCGGCTGTCGCCAACGTGGAAGATGTGCGCGGCGGCGGCCTTGATGACCATCGCGGAGAGCGTGCAGACGTAGCCCTTGTCGCGGTCGTATTCGGTGGCGTGTTGGCTTCGCCGCGTTTCGGCATGCAGCCAGGAGTTCGTCGCAGCGAGTACGCGTTGCGCCGAGGTTTTCACTGACCAGGATTCCGACGTGCAGTAGTAGTCGGTGAGGAAGCCCTTCACCGCCGACTGGCTCGCAATCTGGCTGACGTTGCTGCTGCTGATGCCGTCGGCAACAACGATGGCGATGCCCTTGACGCTCAGCAGCGGCTCTTTCGGAATGAGCGCGCCGTGAAAGTCCTGGTTGACCGCCTTGCGGCCCTTGTCGGAGCACTGGCCGATCGAGATTTTCAGTTCGCGGGCCATTGATCATGCCAAAGGGAAAAGGCCCCAACCTGGAAGGGTTGTGGCCCCATCATGCCGAGTAAATCAGCCGGCGACACGGGACGGCGCGGTCCGGGCGTAGCCGGCGTCCACAACGCGCTTCGGTGCGGTGCGGGCGTGCGTGGCGTACAGCGTCAGCCCGGTAAAGGCGAGGCCGCCGACCAGGTTGCCGAGCACAGTCGGGATCTCGTTCCAGAAGATGTAGTCGAACCAGGTGAAGTGACCGCCGAGCAGCAGGCCCGAGGGGAACAGGAACATGTTTACGATCGAGTGCTCAAAGGTCATGTAGAAGAACAGCATGATCGGCATCCACATCGCGATCACCTTGCCGGAGACATGCGTGGAGATCATCGCGCCGACCACGCCGGCGGAGACCATCCAGTTGCACAGCATGCCGCGGACGAACAGCGTTAGCATGCCGGCGGCGCCGTGCGCGGCGTAGCCGATGGTGCGAGCTTCACCGATATGGCCGAGCGCGACGCCGACCTTGTCGGGCGGCGAAGAGAAACCGAAGGTGGTGACGACCGCCGCCATCACGGCGACGGTGAAGGCGCCGGCGAAGTTACCGACGAAGACGAGGCCCCAGTTGCGGAGAACGCCCTGAAGCGTCACACCCGGGCGTTTGTCGATCAGGGCGAGGGGGCACAGCACGAACACGCCGGTCAGCAGATCGAAGCCGAACAGATAAAGCATGCAGAAGCCGACCGGGAACAGGATGGCCCCTACGATCGGAACGCCGACGTTGATGTTGATGGTGACGGCGAACCATGCTGCGAGCGCCAGGATAGCGCCGGCCATGTAGGCGCGGATGATGGTGTCGCGTGTCGACATGAAGATCTTGGATTCGCCAGCATCGATCATTTTGGTGACGAATTCCGACGGTGCGAGATAGGCCATTACGATTCCCTCTATCATTGATTGAAGGTGCGAACTGTCTTCACGGAGCGGCGGCGACGCTCATGTCGAGATAGATGCGGCCGTTCTCCAATTTGACCGGGAAGCTGCGTGCGCAGCCCTTGTCGGCGCCGGTGGCTTCGCCATCGTCGAGATTGATGATCCAGTTGTGCAGCGGGCAGGCGACCTTGCGGCCGTGCACGATGCCGTCCGCCAAGGGGCCGCCCTTGTGCGGGCAGCGGTTCTCAAGCGCAAACACCTCGTCACTCGCGGTGCGGAAGATCGCGATCTCGCGGCGCGGGGTTTTCACGGTGCGGGCGCCGCGCGGCGGGATCGCATGGAGCGGGCCGACGTCGAACCAGAAGTCTTTTGACTGTTTCATCACCGTGCTCATTCGGCTGCGACTGCGGTGATCGGCGTCAGTGCCGCAAGCGGCGTGAACTCGTGCAACTCGCGGCCCGCGGCGCGTTCGGCCCAGGGGTCGCGGCGCACGGCGAGCTGCGATTTCCGGAAGCGCTCAAGGAGAGCCTTGCGGCTGTCGTGATCCTCCATGATCTCCTTGCGGGCGCGGTCGAGGCCGTACTTCTCGAGCCACTTCCAGACGCGCTCGAGATAGGCGGCCTTCTCGCGATAGAGCTGCATGAAGGCGGCGACGTATTCGATCGCTTCTTCCTCGGTGTTGACGTGGCCGAGGAGATCGGTGCCGCGCACATGCAGACCGGCAGCGCCCGCGACGTGGATGTCGTAGCCGGACTCCACACAGATGATGCCGATGTCCTTCACGGTCGCTTCCGCGCAGTTGCGCGGGCAGCCGGAGACGCCGAGCTTCACCTTGGCGGGTGTCCACGAGCCGCAGAGGAAGCGTTCGAGCTTGATGCCGAGGCCGGTGGAGTCCTGCGTGCCGAAGCGGCACCACTCGCTGCCGACGCAGGTCTTCACCGTGCGCAGGCCCTTGGCGTAGGCTGCGCCGGACATCAGGCCCGCGGCGTTGAGCTGCGCCCACGCGGCGGGGAGATCGGACTTCTTGAAACCCAACAGGTCGATGCGCTGGCCGCCGGTGACCTTCACGGTCTTGATGTTGAAGCGCTCCGCCACGTCGGCGATGGCGCGCAATTCATCGGGCGTGGTGACGCCGCCCCACATGCGGGGAACGATCGAGAAGGTGCCGTCCTTCTGGATATTGGCGTGGACGCGTTCGTTGATGTAACGCGACTGGGCGTCATCACGGTATTCGCCGGGCCACGCGCAGAGGAGATAATAGTTCATCGCGGGCCGGCAGGTCGGGCAGCCGCACGAGGTCTTCCAGCCGAGCTCCTGCATCACGGCGGGAACCGACTTCAACTCCTTCGAGACGATGAAGCCGCGCACCTCTTCGTGCGTGAGGTCGATGCACTTGCACATCAGCTTGCGAGCGCCGGCGGAATAGCTGTCGCCGAGGGTGAACTTGAGGATGAATTCGACCTTCGAGGTGCATTGTCCGCAGGACGAAGACGCCTTGGTCTGGGCGCGGACGTCGTCGATCGTGGTCAGGCCCTTGGCCGTGATGGCCTGGGCGATCGCGCCCTTGCAGACGCCGTTGCAGCCGCAGATTTCGGCGTCGTCGGAGAGGGCAGCGACGGCCGCCGCGGGGTCCATCGCCGCTCCGCCTTGGAAGGCTTGGCCATAGATCAGCGTGTCGCGCATCTCCGTGATATCGGCGCCCTTCTTCAGCAGGTCGAAATACCAGGAGCCGTCAGCCGTATCGCCATAGAGCACCGCGCCGATGACCTTGTTGTCGCGCAGGATGACGCGCTTGTAGACGCCGCGGCGGGGATCGCGCAGCACGACCTCGTCGTTCTCGTTGCCCTCGGAGAAATCGCCGGCGGAGAAGAGATCGACGCCGGTGACCTTCAGCTTGGTCGAGGTGGCGGAGCCGGTGTAGCCGCCGGTCCGTTCACCGGCGAGCGTGGCGGCGAGCGTCTTCGCCATTTCATAGAGCGGCGCAACGAGGCCGTAGCACTGGCCGCGATGCTCGACGCATTCGCCGACCGCGTAGATGTTCGGATCGCTGCTGCGCAGATGATCGTCGACGATGATGCCGCGCTTGACGTCGAGGCCGGCCTCTTTCGCGAGCAGCGTGTTCGGACGGATGCCAACCGCCATCACGACGAGATCGGCGGGCAGGGTGCGGCCATCTTCGAGCCGGACGCCGGTGACATGCGCGTCGCCGAGGATGGCGTTGGTGTTGGCGCTGGTGAGGATGTCGATGCCGCGCTTCTCAATCGCCTTTTGCAGCAGATAGGCGGCGTTCGGATCGAGCTGGCGCTCCATTAGCGTCGGCATCAGATGCACGACCGTGACCTTCATGCCTTTCATCTTGAGGCCCGCGGCGGCTTCGAGGCCAAGCAGGCCGCCGCCGATCACGACTGCGCTGCCGCCTTTTTGGGCGGCAGCGAGCATGGTGTTCACGTCATCGAGATCGCGGAAGGTGACGACGCCGGGGAGTTCCGCGCCGGGGACCGGAATGAGAATCGGCCGCGAGCCGGTCGCGACGAGCAGATCGTCGTAGTACTCGATAGCGCCAGATTGCGTGCGGATGCAGCGCGTGACCTTGTCGATCGCAACGACAGTCTCGCCGCGCCGCAGATCGACGTGGTGCGTCGCGTACCACGCTTCGTCATGAACGATGATGTCGTCGAATTTCTTTTCGCCCGAGAGCACGGGCGACAGCATGATGCGATCGTAGTTGACGCGCGGCTCGGCGCCGAAAATCGTGACGTCGTATTTGTCCGGCGCGCGCGCGAACAGCTCTTCAAGAACCCGGCCGGCGGCCATGCCATTGCCGAGCACGACGAGCTTGCGTCGAGGCCATCCTGATGTGCGACTCATATGCCGTTCCTGCGTTCCAACCGCGTTCGATCGGGTTCAGGAATTCGCAAAGCCGTTGAGTGGGCATCACGACGACCGCACCAAGCCGACCATCAAGGTCGCTTCGGGCTGTTCCTGAGCTCCAACCGGCAGTGGCTGGTGCAATCCGCCGAACGGCAGTCGTCGTTGACTGGAACGACCCTAAGCAATCGACATGCCAAGGAACCAATTGCGGGAAACGGCTGGAATTGTTCGCGTTTTGGAATCTGCTTGGCGTGGGCTGGTCGCAGCCATGCTGCGAGACTGCACAATCGGTGCCCAGCGGATAAGCAGGCCCCGAAATGGGGCAGCCGCGCTGCCAGCGAGGCTGCTAAGTTGGGAAGTTCCATCAGCCTGCGGCCTCGTTTTCCGCCCGCCCATTCGTAAAATCGATCGATGTGGGGCGGAACCGAGGGCGCTCCGCGGCGTTTATCCGAGCGGTCGGAGCGGTGAAAAGCCTAATGTTTGAAATAACTTATGGCGATATGGCAGACATGTCGCAGGTAAGATTGACGGACGGCTGGTGACCTGCTTCGATTTGGTAAACGGGCGTTTAACAGGGAGGCGTTGCGTGCGTAGCGGGCAGAACAAGTCGTCCAATCGTCGGCCGTCGGATCTGGCAAAAAAGCGCAAATTGGCACCGGCCAAGCGGTCCGTCAGCCTCAAGTCCGAGGCCTGGTATCAAAAAGCAACGCAGGCGTTCGGCATCCGCTCGTCGATCGACAGCCCGAGCATCGCGCCGGACGGCAGCGCCGTCGCGGATTAAGCTCGCGCCACAATTTCAGGGCGGCTGACATTAAGGCCCGGCTCCGCCGGGCCTTTTCATTTGCGGGATGCGGGAACCATCAAACGGCCATCAGCGCAGCGCAGGTTCGAATCGTGCGAGTATGAGCTGAATGAAGATATCTTTGAGAATGTTCAAACGCGCCACGGCGTTGCTGATGGCGGTGGGGCTCCTCGGCTGCGCCGGGGCTTCGAACGATTTCGCGAGCACCATGATGGTCGCGCCAGGCGCTTACAATGCCTACGACTGCAATCAGCTCGATGGGACCACGCGGAGCCTTCGCAAGCGGATTGAAGAGCTGGAACAGTTGATGGCGCGCGCGTCGAAGGGGACGGGCGGTGAATTGGTGAACGCTGTCTCCTACCGCAGCGACTACGAATACACCCGCGGGCAGTACGCCGAGGCGATGAGAGCGGCCGCCAACAAGAATTGCACATCGCAGAGCAAATGGTCGAGCGAGCGCTCGGTGTTCTAGCGTTTCTGCTCGGAGCGCGGCAGGGCGACATCGACGCCTGACAGACCCGCGCGCTTGATCGCCCCCGCGATCAGTCCCGATGAACGCGCGTCGTCGAGCAGCGCATCGACGGCCTCGAGCAACGCCGTATTGCCCTTGAACACGCCGACCGCCTGTTCGACTCCGTAGAAATCGCCGTCGACGATCCGAAGGCCAGGGATGCGCTTCACCACCTCGGTGAGACGCTGGCGGTTGGCGGCAAAGGCGTCGAACTCGCCGCTCCGAAGCATGGCGATGGCGTTGTCGATGTTGGCCGGAGGGACGCGCTTGAGCTCGGCGTTCTTCAGGTTGCGGGTAAGGTAGAAGTCGCCGGCGTCGCGCTCGCCAACGCCAAGCTTTAGCCCCGCCTTGTCCATCTCGTCCGCCGACCGAAGTGGGGATGTGTCCAGCACCAGATAGGTGTTCCAGGCGAGCGAATAGGTCTGCGAGAAGTCGATCTCGTTGGCGCGGACTGGATCGTAAGCCACGAACCCGATGTCGGCTTCTTTCTTCTTCACGCTGTCGATGACGCCCGGCACGCCTTGCGCGCCCTTGATGTCGAACGGAACGCCGAGCTTTTGCGCGAGCGCCTTGGTGATCTCCGCCGCAGGGCCGACGACCTGTTTGCTGGCGGGGTCGATGAGCGCCTGCACTGGGTTGGTTCCGATGTAGGTCGCGCGCAGCGTCCCGGTCGGAACGAGATCGTTCGCAGCCGACGGTAAGGCCAGCAGCGCAGTGAACAGGACGGCGAAGGTCGCGATGCGTTTCATCGTGTCAGTCTTTCAAACAATTCAAGCGAAACGTTGACGCGCCAGCGCCGCGCCCTTGCCGAGCGCTTCGAGTTTTTTCGCCGCGATGTCGCGATGCATCGGCGCCATGCCGCAATTGGTGCCGCAGACGATGCGTTCCTTCGGAACATATTTCATTGCGGCTTCGATGGCGGCGCAGACCGCTTCCGGCGTTTCGATCTCGTCGGTCGCAACGTCGATGACGCCGACCTGTACGTCTTTTCCCTTAAGCAAGGCGAGCAGGCTGAGCGGCACCTTGGAGTTGATGCTCTCAACCGAGACCTGACCGATCCTGCTCGCGGCGAGCGCCGGAAAAATCTTTTCGTACTGCCGCCATTCGCCGCCGAGTGTCGCCTTCCAGTCGATGTTGGCCTTGATTCCGTAGCCGTAGCAGATGTGAACGGCGGTGGTGCATTTGAGGCCATCGATCGCGCGATGCAGCGCCTCGACGCCCCAAGTCGGCACCTCGTCCATGTAGACGTTGAAGGCGGGCTCGTCGAACTGAATGACGTCGACGCCTTCGGCCTCGAGCGCGCGAGACTCCTTGTTGAGAAGGTCGGCGAAGGCGAAAGCCATCTTCACGCGGTCGCCGTAGTGCTGATCGGCGATGGTGTCGATGATTGTCATCGGGCCGGGCATCGTGATTTTCAGTTTGCGTTTGGTGTGCGCGCGGGCGAAGCGCGCTTCCGTGCTGTGCACGCGATCGCGCAATTTCAACGGGCCGGTGACGGTCGGCACCATCGCTTTGTAGCGGTTGTTTCGGATGCCCATCTCGACCTTGTGGCCGAAATCGATGCCGTCCACGAACTCAAGAAAACCGTGTACGAAATGCTGACGCGACTGCTCGCCGTCGGTGACGATGTCGATGCCGGCGTCCTCTTGCAGCTTCAGCCAGATCGCCGTTGCATCGAGCTTGCCGGCGGCGAGATCAGCGCCGGAAAGCCGCCACTGCGGCCACAGCTTGTCGGGCTCGGCGAGCCAGGCGGGTTTCGGCAGGCTGCCGGCAATCGTCGTCGGAAACATGGGCCGCGTTCCTCCGCGCGTCGGTTGAAGGTGTGATTATTGTGGTCCGGCGGGCTTCCAATCATAGAGCCAATCGTAGCTCGCCAGCAGCCGGTTTCCGCCGGTCCGCCGCAGAAAGAAATCGCGGGCGATGGCGCCGAGACCGAGGTGATAGACCTTGGCGTTGCTGCGGGCGGCATTCTGCACCTTCGCGGTGCGCGGACGGCGGGCTTCTTCGTAGAGCCGCATGGCGCGTGCCGGATCGTCGGGAGTTTGCGCCATGTGAGTGGCAATGACTGCGGCATCCTCGATCGCCATGGCCGCGCCTTGCGCAAGGAACGGCAGCATCGGGTGGGCCGCGTCCCCAAGCAGCGTCACGGGGCCGTCGCCCCATCGCGCGAGCGGCGGCAGATCGTAGAGCGACCATTTCGACCAGCGCGCTGGCGCGGCGAGCAGCGCACGGATCGGCTCGGCCCATTGTGATGCGGGAAAATGTGAAAGCACCTCGTCGCGCTGGCCGCTTTCGTTCCAGCCCGGCTGCCCCTGACCATCGCTGATGATAGCGACGATATTGATGAGCGCGCCGGACTTCACCGGATAGTGGACCAGATGCGCGTCGCGGCCAAGCCAAAGCCGCGTCGTCCGTGCGCGGAAGGGCGCGGGCACGTAATCGGCAGAAACCAGCGCGCGCCAGGCGGTGCGATTGCGGAACTCCGGCTGCTCGCGATGGCCGAGCCGCGCGCGCAGCGGAGACCAAAGACCGTCGGCACAGATCAGCGCGATGCCGCGTTCGTCGGCGGCGCGAAAATTCCTCTGCGCGGCGACGGTGACGCCGTTGGCGTGGGTGACGAAGTCCTCGGCCTTGGTGTTGAGCCGGAGTTCGATGTCGGGATGCGCTTCGACCGCGTCGCGCAGCACGGTCTGAAGGTCGGCGCGGTGGATGGCCCAGTAGGGCGCGCCGTAGCGCTGCGCCGCGCCGTCACCGAGCGGGATGCGCGCGAGGCTTCGTCCGTTCGCGGCACCGATCTCGATGGCTTCGGGCGTGATGGCGTGCTCGGCGATCCGTTCGCCCAATCCGAGTGAGACGAGAATGCGCGAGGCGTTTGGCGAAAGCTGGATGCCGGCGCCGGTTTCCTCCAGCCGCTCAGCCTGCTCCATGACGACGACGCGGAAGCCCGCATTCGCAAGCGTCAACGCAACGGTCAGTCCGCCGATGCCGGCGCCTGCGACAATGATGGTGCGGGAGGACGCCATAGCGCATGGTCCGGAAAAGTGGAAACCGGTTTCCGACTAGTGTCCCGAACCCGAAGTTCGCACGGACTGCTCAGCGGATACTTATGCGAACTTCGGGTTCAAAGGGACACTAGAATCATATGGTTTCTAGTGTCGCTTTGGTTCGGAAGTTCGCTTCGGAGCAAGCTGAGAATGCGGGCGAACTTCCGAACCGCGACACTAGACCATGCGCCAAATGAGAAAGGCTAGTCCGCGGAATTAGACCGTCTCGGTCACCGCGCAGGCGGGCGGGCGCGCCACATGCGGATCGAGCGACGGATCGAGGCGGTAGAGCGTCGAGCAGTATGGGCAGATGATTTCGTTGTCGCCGCCCATGTCGAGATAGACGTGGGGGTGATCATACGGCGGCTTCGCCCCCTCGCACATGAACTCACGGGCGCCGACTTCGATCATCGGAACGCCTGGATCGTTGTGGAAGTGGGGAACGACGTGGTCCGCCATGTGGTGCCTTCGCGCCAATCGTTAATGCGATGCGGCGCACCATAGCGATCCGTTCACCCATTTCCTAGCGGAAAGCCGCGACTTGCAAACAGCCGGAACGCGATGGAATCGCAGGCGTTTTCCAGGCTTTGGGGTTGGGCGCCGGAAGCTGATGGGCTTGCAGTGGGGCGACTCGCTTATCATCTGGGACGCGAAGGATCGAAATGGCTTCCCATCGCGTATCGCTGGCCTGGTTTGCCGCCGCAGTTTTTGCGGTGGCAGCGGTCGTTGTCACACCGCTGGGCATGGAGGCGAGCCGCCTCCTGGAAGCCGAAGACGATCCGGCGGCCATCGCTGATCGAGCGCTGGCGAGCGCCTTCGACAAGTCGGTGGCCACGCGGGAGATCGAGACGGCGTTGGCTGCCAACGACGCCGACCTCGCCAAGAGCTATCTCGATCTCGCGGCGGATCGTGGCGTCGAAATTCCGAAAGAGATGGCTGAGCGGGTGAACAAGGCGGTGGACGACGCCAACTCGGCCGCGGCTCACGCGGAAAGCTTCGCGCGCGGGCTCATCACCGGCGAGCCGGATAATATGGTGAGCCTCGCGGGCACGGCGCTCGGCGATCTCTTTGTGTTCGGCGATATCCGCGACGCAGCTCGCGAGAGCGCGAACTACGTCAACGGCGAGAAGGTGGATGAACTGGTGCTCGGCCTGTCGCTGGTCGGCATCGCGGTGACGGCGGGGACTTATGCGAGCCTCGGCGCGGCGGCACCCGCGCGCGTTGGGCTGTCGGTGGTGAAGGCCGCGCGGCGGACTGCCAAGCTGAGCGGGCGTATGGCGGAATGGATCGGCCGCTCGCTGCGCGAGGTGATCGACTGGTCCGCGCTGAAGCGCGCAGGCGCGGCTTCGCTCTCGGAGCCTGCGACTGCGGTGCGCATCGCGCGAGACTCCGTGAAGGCCGAGAAAGCCGGCGGTCTGATGCGGCTCGCGGGCGATGTGGGCCGGGTGCAGACCCGTGCCGGCACGCAGGCGGCGTTTGAGGGCTTGAGGATAGCGGAAAGCCCGCGCGACATGGCTCGCGTCGCTGCGCTCGCGGAGAAGAAGGGCTCGAAGACCCGCGCCATCCTGAAGACACTGGGGAAGGGCGCGATCTTCCTCTCCATGACCACGTTCAATCTGGCCGGTTGGATTCTAGGCGCGATCCTGGCCCTGTTCGGCTTCGTCTCGTCCGCCAAAAGCTGCGCCGAGCGGATGACGCAGCGCCACCTCGATAAGCGCAAGGCTCGTCAGCGGGAACGCTATCTTGCGATGGTGAGTGCGCGGGCCTAGACCTGTTTCCGATCCTGTTTCTTCCTAGCCCGCCTTCTGAGCAGTTCCGCACAATGCCTTCATTTCACAACGGTTCCGTCGAAATCGCCTACCTCGACGAGGGCGAGGGGCTGCCGATTGTGCTGGTCCACGGCTTCGCCTCGACCAAGGAGGTGAATTGGGTCAATCCAGGTTGGGTCTCGACGCTGAAGCGTGCGGGGCGGCGGGTGATCGCAATGGACGACCGCGGGCATGGGCAATCGAGCAAGCTCTACGATCCGGCGGACTATCACACCACGCTGATGGCTGAGGACGTGCGCGCGCTGATGGACCATCTCGGCATCGGACGCGCCGACGTCATGGGCTATTCGATGGGCGCGCGGATCACCGCGTTCCTAGCACTGTCGCATCCGGAGCGCGTGCGCACGGCGATCCTCGGCGGGCTTGGGATGCATCTGATCGAAGGTGTGGGTCTGCCGGAAAGCATCGCCGATGCGCTCGAAGCTCCGTCGCTTGCGGACGTCACTGATCCGCAGGGCCGCACCTTTCGCGCCTTTGCCGATCAGACCAAGTCCGACCGCCGCGCGCTCGCGGCGTGCATCCGCGGCTCGCGGCAGGAGCTTTCGCGTGAGCAGGCGACCTCGATTTCGCAGCCGGTGCTGATCGCCATCGGCACCAAGGACGATGTCGCAGGCTCGCCGCATGAACTCGCTGCCGTCATTCCCGGTTCGCAGGTGCTCGAAATTCCGAACCGCGATCACATGCTCGCGGTCGGCGACCGCGTCTACAAGGACGGCGTCGTGAAGTTCCTCGAGGAGCAGACATGACGCGTTCGGTTTCGCACAAGGCGATCACCTTCAAGGGCGCGTCGGACAACGATCTGGTCGGAGAGGTGTACGGTGGGGAGGGCCCGCCGGTTCTGCTTCTGCACGGCGGCGGGCAGACCCGCCAATCCTGGCGCAAGACCGGCGACACCATCGCGCGGATGGGCCGCGTCGCCTACGCCGTCGACCAGCGCGGTCATGGCGACAGCGAATGGGTGAAGGACGGCGCGTATAATTTCTCGGACTTCGCCGAGGATGCAATCGTGCTCGCCGATACGATCGCGGCGCGCCACGGCGGTGCGCGGCCGGTGACGGTCGGTGCGTCGCTCGGCGGGATGGCGTCGATGCTGGCGGCAGGCGGCGTCACCGAAGCGCCGAAGACAGCGCCGTTCTCCGCGGTGGTGCTGGTCGACATCACACCGCGCGTCGATCTCGACGGCGTCGCCAAGGTTCAGGGTTTCATGCGCGAGCACGCCTATGAAGGCTTCGCGACCATCGAGGAGGCGGCCGACGCGGTGGCGGCCTATCTGCCGCACCGGCCGCGCCCGAAATCCAACGAGGGTCTGAAGAAGAACCTGCGGCACCATCCGGACGGCCGTTGGCGCTGGCATTGGGACCCGCGCTTTCTCGACGGCCGCAGGCGTGTGGGGCCGGGCGGCGGCGAGGTCGAGGAGATGCTGGTGCGAGCGGCAAAGCGCATCAAGGTGCCGGCGCTCCTGGTGCGCGGTGCATCCTCCGAACTGGTCCAGGAGCAGCACGCCAAGGACTTCCTGGAGCTTGTGCCGCACGCGACATACGTGGACGTCAGCGGTGCGCGCCACATGGTTGCGGGCGACAAGAACGACCAGTTTGCAGACGCCATCAAGGGCTTCCTGTCGAAGCTTTAAAGTCCGTCATAAGCCGTTGAAACAATTCTGCAATATTTTGGATTAAGTTGCGGAGGGTTGGCGGCATCCCCACCTGTGCTAGAACCGCGCCCAACGGATTGAAGGGCTCCCGCCGGGAGGCATCCATGGCCAAGTCGAACGTCAAGACGATCCAGAAGGTCGATCCGGTTTGGGCGCGCGTGCGCGCCGAGGCGGATGACATCGTCCAGCGCGAGCCGGCGCTGGCACCCTTCATCTTCTCATCGGTGCTTCATCACGACACGCTCGAAGCCTCGGTGGTCTACCGGCTGACCGAGCGGCTCGACCATCATGACGTGCCGGCCGAGTTGATCCGGCAGGCCTATACCAGCGCGCTTGAGGACGATCCCAAGATCGGCGAGGCGTTCCGCGCCGACATTGTCGCAACCGTGGATCGCGACCCGGCGGTCGATCGTTGCATCGAGCCGGTGCTCTACTTCAAGGGCTTCCACGCCATTCAGACGCATCGCCTTGCGCACTGGCTCTGGAACAAGGGCCGTAAGGACTTCGCGTATTACCTTCAGAGCCGTTCGTCGGCCGAGTTCCAGTGCGACATCCATCCGGCGGCCAAAATCGGCCGCGGCATCTTCCTCGATCATGCGACCGGGCTTGTGGTCGGCGAGACCGCAGTGATTGGCGACGACGTGTCGATGCTCCAAGACGTGACGCTCGGCGGCACCGGCAAGGAAGACGGCGACCGCCACCCGAAGATTCAGTATGGCGTGCTGATCGGGGCGGGCGCGAAAATCCTGGGCAATATCGAAGTCGGCCATTGCTCCCGCATCGCCGCTGGTTCAGTGGTTCTCAAAGCGGTGCCGAACAATGTCACCGTCGCGGGCGTGCCCGCGAGGGTGATCGGCGAAGCGCCTTGCGCGGAGCCGTCGCACACGATGGATCAACTGTTTTCGGAAAACTGATCGTCCAGCCGTTCGGTTCGGATCGATTGCTCGGATAAGGAGACGCCTGTGGACGTTCAGGAAATCAAGAAGCTCGATATTTATCTCAAGAAGCTTTTCAACAATCCGCATATTCGCGTCGTGCCGCGTCCGAAGAAGGACGATTCCGCCGAGGTCTACATCGGCGAGGAGTTCATCGGCGTTCTGTTTGTGGACGACGAGGACGACGACAAGTCCTACAATTTCCAGATGGCGATCCTCGAGACCGATCTCGAGCCCTGACGCTGCGTGTCAGCCGCCGTGCGGGCGGAGACTTCCCAATAGCTTGTCGATGCCGTCGGCGACGGCACGCCAGTCCGCGAGCCAGTCGCGCGGGAAGCGTACCGTCACGTCTGCGGTCATGATGCGGCGCTCGTGCAGGCACATGCCGGGAGCCGCGCCCGTGCGGCGCGTGCAGCGAAGCAGGAAACGCTCCGGCGCGGACGGATCGGTGATCAGCTCCTCGCCGTGATAGGGCGAGCCAGCCTTGAAGTTCGTCACGCTCAGGCCGTCTGAGCCGGTGACGGCTGCGCCCGCGGCGTAGCGCGGATAGATTGTCTTCAGGCGTTCGACCGGGGGCAGCGAGCCATCGCTTGCGGCGATGGTGACGAAGATGCGTTCGCTCAAGTTCGGCGGCGCGGCAGGCGTCGCCTTTGTCGTGAGATCCGGCGGCGTGAGCGACGGCCACAGGAACATCAGGTCGATACGTCCCTGCGTGCCGGGCCGGCGTTGCACCGGCACGCGGATCGCGGCGGGCGGCACGTTGAAGGTGATGCCGCCGATCTGGATCGGAAGCGACGGCGCGTCGGGGGCGACCGGGACCGCCTGCGGCCAGAGCATGTAGGCGACCGGGGCGGCGGTGAGGACGACGCCTGCACCGATCGCTGCCAGCACCAGCATTCGGTGCACAGGGCGGGCCTGCCGCCTGCCGATCGCAAAATCACTCATTCTCGTGGCTTTCCAATGGCTTCCAGCCGCCCCGATTTGCCCCTGCCTTATCTACTACCCAGTCGTTAACCTTTAATTAATCATAAGCTGGCGGGCAGGCCGTCTTTCTGGAAAATCCGGGTCGTTGGGGTACCGGTGGGGCCGTTCCATGTCGCCAGAAGCTTTGGTTTATGCGCTGATTTGGTCGAATTCGGCGCAGTCGTTGATTGCGCTCGCCATCGGCTTTGCGTTCGCCGGCGCGCTGTCGAACGGCTATCAGCTCTTCACCGAGAAGCAGGCAAGCTTCCGCCTCCTGGAGAGCAGCGAACGCAACGAGGCGCTCGCCGCCGTGCCGTTCCTGATTTTCGCGGCGCCTTACGTGATCATGCGCAACACGATCCGCGGCACCCGCATCGAGCGCCGCAATTTCGGTTTCGCCGCGATGGCGACGCTGGTCGCCGGTTTCTGGGCTCTGATGTCCGGCACCATCGTGGTGATGCTGCTCGAAAAGGCCGGCCACATCGTCGTCTAAGGTCTCGCCGTTTAAGGCTTGGGCCTAGGGCGTCGCCAATCCCGATTGAGCGTGGCAATGTCGCCTCCGTCAAAGGAGTGCGCGAATGCCGATCTATGAACTCGACGGGCAGGGGCCGGAATTTCCGGCCGACGGCAACTACTGGATCGCGGAAACCGCGGTGCTGATTGGCCGCGTGCGGCTGAAAAGCTTCACCAGCATCTGGTTCGGCGCGGTGCTGCGCGGCGACAATGAGTGGATCGAGATCGGCGAGCGCTCGCAGATCCAGGACAACGCGACGCTGCACACCGATCCGGGGTTCCCGATGGTGATCGGCAAGGACTGCGTCATCGGTCACAACGTGATGCTGCACGGCTGTATCGTCGGCGACAACAGCCTGATCGGTATGAGCGCGACACTGCTGAACGGCTCGAAGATCGGCAAGGGCTCGCTGGTCGGCGCCGGCGCGCTCGTCACCGAGGGCAAAGAGTTTCCCGACAATTCGCTGATCGTGGGCTCACCCGCGCGTGCGATCCGCACGCTCGATGAGAAGGCGCACAAGATGATCGCTAACGGCGCCGACGTTTATGTGCGTCGCTCGCAGAGTTATGCGAAGAACTTGAAGCGGATCGGCTGAGTCCTTCGCGCTCGTCTTCAATTCGTTCACGAAAAAAAGCCCCGCACATCCAGTGCGGGGCTTTGGATTGGTGCGGCCGGCGTTGGGGGACGCCGGCCGCGCGCGGACCCGGTCTGGGGACGGGGAGGGGTGGGGACGTGACCGGGGACGCGTAGCTCCTAGTACAGTTTGCTCAGGCAGTGCTCAGATCAACAAAGTCTCGGATCAACGGGAAGCAGCAGCGGTGGTGGTGGCAGGACGCGGGTCACCGAGCGCGACCCAAACATTGGGATCGCTCTGCGATTGGCGTTTGACGAAACGGTAGCCGGTGTCCATCCAGAGCAGGATATCCTCGGCCTGGTTGTCGAGAACGAAGTCGCCCTTATCGGTCTTCACCGTCAGGACGGCGTGGCCTTCGCCCTTCTTGTCGCGCACGACGGTGATGAGGAGTGCCTCGCGCGGCCAGCCCGCCTGCATCAGCATGCGGCGCTTGAGCAGCACGTAGTCCTCGCAGTCGCCGCGGCCATCATCGGGATACGACCACTTCTCGACCACGCCCCAGTGATCCATGTCGGTCACCGGCTTGATGGTGTCGTTGACCCACTTGTTGACCCGGACGAGATCCTTCCAGGCCTTGGGCGTCAGAACGACGTCGCGGGGCGAGGTCGGCTGCGTTGCGCATTCGCGCGGGTTCTCGTTGCAGAACTCGACCCAGCCGATCGGCGGGCGCGACGTGTCGCCGACCGACACGTGCATGACCCGCTCCGGCGCCGCGAACGCCGCGGTGGCGGCACTCAGAAAAGCGGCTGTCAGCGTGGCTCCCAGAATTGCTTTTGCCGTTTTCGGCATTTGTGACCCCATCCCTTTGTTGGGGCCATAGTTCCAGAAAGCCTTTGTGTTGCCGCTAATCGGTCCAAGTTGTTTTGAAGAGAACGCGAGTAAAAGTAAGAACGAATACTATTCGAATACTCTGATAATTTGAGTAAAATCCCGAATAACTCGATTTGAGTAAAATTGTATCTTTAATCGGCGGAACGCAGTGCTGATGCGAAGACACAGCGCAAAATCGGCGGCGATTAACCGCGACGGCGCGAGGCTGCGTTCCGCGAACGCGCCCGAAAAGTCAGCTTTGGAGGGGTAAGGGAGCTGCCGCGAAGGCTCGCGGCGCTAACACACCGTTTACTGTGCGTTGGCGTTCTCTTCCAGCGAGTCCGGATGCTGGAGGCGCGTGAACTCGATGGCGAAGCCGTCGTCGAGGTGGCGGACCACCCGGCCCGGGATCTTGCCGAGCGTGATCGGGCTGCCGATTTCCGGCCGGATCGGCGCGGAGATGCCGGCGCCGGACAGCGAAATGTCGATCATGCGCACGCGCACGATGGTGCCGTTCGGCAGAATGACCTGGGCGCCCGGGTTGCGCGGAATAATACGGCCGTGGCGGCGGTCTTCCGGCAGGTTGAGGATGTGGCGGTTGGCGAGCCAGGTGAGCTGGGCCGCGAGCTTGTCCCGCTTGCGCGGGGTCGCCGACACCGTCATCGCGAAGCCATTGTGGAAATGGCGGGCGATTTGGCCCTCCAGGCGGCCCAGATGATCGACGTAGGCAATGACGCGCTCGCCGATATTGCCGATCATCGGGGCAATGATCGCCATGCCGCCCGGCGACATGTTAACGACCTGGCAAGGGAATTCTCGCCGGTCGGAGAGCATGTAACGGCCAAGCAGGTTCACACGCACGCGCTGGAAGCGTCGGCGCTCATGAGCGTGCGGGACGATGTGCGGCTTGGGCTGCAGCAAAGCCATAAGGCCACCGAATCTTGGTCAACGAATTCGTCTTGAAACTATTCACGGATCGTTAAAGGCCGGTTAGCCGCATTTGCTCGCGTATTTTGGAACCAATCAGGAATAATCCGGATCAACTGACCTTGCCGCCGTCATAGACGGTCAGGCCGTGCTTGAGACGCCCCTCGGCCGGGACCAAGCGGGGGGCGAGCGGCGCCTCCACCACGGGTCCGATGTGGCGGAACATGCCGAGCGTCAGCGGGCCGATCGCCTTGGCGCCGAGCCAGTAGGGCGCCGCCATCGGCCCCATGGCGCCGAGCACGCGGGCTTCCGTCCGGCCGTCGCCTTCGAGCGGCAGCAGCATCAGTTCGAGGTTCACCGCGAGGAGTGCGTCGTCCTTGGTGGCGCCGACCGCCCCCGCGACCACGCCGACCTTTTCCTCCATCACGACATGAAGGAGTTCGCGCATCGCGGTCTGGCCCGACTTGTGCCAGAGCTGCGTGAAGCTTTCGCCTTTGAGTTCGCGCGAGAACAATGCGCAGAGCCGTGTGCCGGCAAGACGGAATGAATGGTTGCCGTTGCCATCGGCGGAGAGCACGAAGGCATCGCCGAGAACATGGCGAATGTCGGTGGGCTCGATATCGGCGCGCGAGGGTGCAAGGCGTTCGCCACGCTGCTTGTTCCAATAGGCGAACAGATCCTTGTTTGATGGGTGTTTCATTTCGGCTCCCCCGTATCGCTTTGACGCTTCGGCATCCCGTTTCTGTGTCCGTTCGGGACAAGGTTCCGGCTGTGCCGGCGGTGATGCGGGGGATTGAGCAGGGCGCGTGCCTCTGCGGCCGATGCGCGGGCCAAGCGCGGGGCACTTCGGTGTTAGTGTTAAAGCGGGCGGGCTATTGGCAGGGTGTGAAAGCTTGCGTAGGGTTCGCGCCATCGAATTCGCCCGCGGGGAACGGGCGCCGAAAACTCCGAGGGGAGCGTTGGGACGTGACGGAGGGAGGGCCTTGGCCCTCCCTTTTTCTTTGTGTTTCTTTCTGTTGTTTGCAGTTCCCGTGCGCTTGCCGATGGCCGTTATGCGGCCTATCTAGCGCGCAGAACGGAGCCCGCGTGGATCAGCGCCGAGAACCTATTCTGAATGTACCGGCGGTCGTCGCCCTGGTGCTCCTTGCGCTCGGTGTCATTCATGCCATTCGCATGCTGGTGCTATCGGATGATTTCGACCGCGCGGTCGTCTTCACCTTTGGCTTCGTGCCGGCGCGTTACACCAGCGGCGGTGTCGCCGACATTCTGCCGGGCGGCTTCGGCGCGGAGATTTGGACCTTCGTCACCTACGGCTTGCTGCACGCCGATCTCACCCATCTCGGCTTCAACGCGGTCTGGCTTCTCGCCTTCGCGAGCCCAGTGGCGCGCCGCTTCGGTGCGGTGCGCTTTCTCATTTTCTTTTTCGTCACCGTTGCCGCGGGCGCGGTTGCGCATCTCCTGACGCATTCCGGCGAGCTGTCGCCGATGATCGGCGCATCGGCTGCGATCTCCGGCACGATGGGGGCTGCGACCCGCTTCGCATTCCAGCCCGGCGGCTCACTCGACTTCTTTCGGCCGCATGGCCACGACCCGGATCAGATACCGGCAGCGCCGCTCATGGTGGCGCTCCGCAACCCGCGGGTGTTGACCTTTGTCGGCGTGTGGTTCGGCCTCAACCTCCTGTTCGGTATCGGCTCTTTCGCCTTCGTCGGCGCCGAGCAAAGCATCGCATGGGAGGCGCATGTCGGCGGGTTCCTTGCCGGCCTTCTGCTCTTCTCTGCATTCGACCCTGTCGCGCCGTGGCAGCCTGAGCCCGAGCAGCAGGAGCAACAGCCGACGCTGCATTGAATTGTGGCGGAGGAATTTCGGCGGTGCACAATCCATTCGCCGTGCGGCGAATGGCTGCCGCGACACGGCAGGAACCCTGACCCAACCCACGGCGTTGGTTCGTTACGTTAAGTCGTCGACTCGACACAAGGCTCGATTGAAAGCCGGTGACGTTCGGGTCGGCGGGACTAGGGAGCGACCCATGACCGTAAAAGCCATCCTCGCCGTCAAAGGCGGCGACGTGGTCACCATCGACCCGAACACCAATGTCAGCACTGCGGCCAAGCTGCTGGCTGAGCGCCGTATCGGCGCGCTTGTTGTCACTGGCCCCGACAAGCGCGTCGTCGGAATCATTTCGGAACGCGACATCGTCCGCGCATTCGCCGAACGGGGTCCGTCGGTGAACGACACTCCGCTCACTGAGGTGATGACGCGCAAGGTCGTCACTTGCGCGCCCTCCGATACGATCAGCTCGTTGATGGAGCGGATGACGACCGGAAAATTCCGCCATCTGCCGGTGATCGAGCAGGGGCGGCTTGCCGGCGTCGTGTCGATCGGCGACGTGGTGAAGCACCGGCTGCACGAGATGGAAAGCGAGCAGGCGGCGTTGCGCGACTACATCCAGACTGCCTGATCCGTGTCAGATCTGGCCGGGCGGTCCGCCGCCCGGCGGCCGGCGCAGCTTGAACATGCTCTCGATGACGGCGTACTCGTCGTAGCCGCAGCGTGCGATGGGCTTCATCGCGGCTGTGTTGAGCCGTCCGTTCTCCAGATACTTGTCGTTGATGTAAACGCCGACGACGTGACCAAACACCACGTAGCGGTCCATCGGCTTGCCGTTGATGTCGTCGAAGGTGACCGTCTTCAACCATTTGCATTCGAGCGCGCAAGGGGAGGCTGCGACCCGCGGCGGCTTCACGAGTTGGGACGGCGCGGCCTCGAGCCCGGTCGCCAGCATCTCGCTCTGGCCGCGCGGCAGCGGCGCCGATGTACCGTTCATCTGATCGCGCAGATCGAAGGTCGCGAGGCTGCAGACGAACTCTTTGGTTTCCTCGGCGAAGGCGACCGAGTCCTTCGCGCCTTCACTGGAGAACATCACGATCGGCGGCTTGTCGGTGATGCCGTTGAAGAAAGAATAGGGCGCGAGATTGATCTCGCCCTTCGCGCTCATCGTGGTGATCCATCCGATCGGTCGCGGCGCGACGATGGCCTTGAACGGATTGTGCGGCAGGCCGTGGTCGTTCTTCCGTGTGTCGTAAAACATTCTGGATCAATCCCGATCAGCTAAAGCGGGTAACAATATCGTTGAGCGGCGGTCGCGGGCGATCCTCGGGCGGCTTCACCGCACGGCCGATGTGCACAAAGCCGACGATGCGTTCGTTCGGCGCGAGACCGAGCGCATCGAGCACCTTGCGATCGTAAGCGTACCACTCGGTCAGCCAGTTCGCGGCGTAGCCCATCGCGTGCGCGGCCATGACCAGGCTTGTCGCGGCGGCACCCGCCGACATGATCTGTTCCCACTCGGGAATCTTCACATGCGGCGCCGCGCGGCTCACCACAGCGATCACGAGCGGCGCGCGAACGAGCCGCTTCGATTCCACGGCAACCTGATCGGGCGTGGCATCGGGCCGGTTGGTGCGGAAGATGTCGCCGATGATGTTGCTGGCCTTGGTTCGGGCGTCGCCTTCGAACACGATGAATCGCCAGGGCGTCAGCTTGCCGTGGTCGGGCACGCGGGAGGCGATGGTGAGAAGAGTTTCGATCTCGGCGGCGGTCGGGCCCGGGCCGGTTAACTCAATCGGTTTCACCGAACGGCGGGTTTTGAGAAGGTCTAAGGCTTCAGGCATGCGATTTCCGTGTGAATTCGACCTTACTATAGGGTGGAGGCGCACGTGGGCGATACCCGCTAGTGTCCCGAACCCGAAGTTCGCACGAATGTGGTGCGGGCGCTTATGCGAACTTCGGGTTCAAGGGACACTAGAATCATAGCGTTGCTAGTGTCGCTTTAATTCGGAAGTTCGCTTCGGAATGCGCTGAGAATTCAAGCGAACTTCCGAATTGCGACACTAGGCTTGAATTCGCCGTGATTTCGGTCGAAAACGCGACCTATGTGGGATCTGGGCCTGAGGTCGCTTCGCCCCATTTTTCTGATTGTCGTGGCCGTTGCCTGTACGGGCAACGCGGCCGCGCAATCACGCGCGGGCGGCGGCGTGTCGGCTCCGACGCTGCAAGGGCCGCCGTCGTTGCAGGCGCCTGGACCTTTGACGCCGTCGCCGAACGCGCTTCCGCTGCAATCGCCGGCGACTTCGCCCGGCCCGACCATCGTTTCACCCGGCGGCGGGATCAGCGCGCAGATACCGCAACCTCCGATGCCGCCCGCGACGCCGCTCCCGGCGATGAAAGCGGGCGAGGCTGCGTTGCAAGCCGTGGCGCGCTTCGGCCGTGAGGCGCCCGCCATCACCGCGGGTCTGCATTGGCGCGTCTATGCCGACCGGCCTGATGCGACCGGCGCGTTCCGCATGATCAAGGAAGATCGCTCCGCGCAGCCGACCTTCGTGCTGCCGCAGGGCAATTACATCGTGCATGTCGCGTTCGGGCTCGCGAGTGCCGCAAAGCCAGTGCAAGTGCGCGGCGAGGGCGCGCGTGAGACGTTCGAAATTCCGGCTGGGGGCATCCGCCTCGAGGGTCGCGTCGGCGATGTGAAGATTCCGAACGCGCAGATTTCGTTCGACGTCTACAAGGGCAGCCAGTTCGAGCAGGGCGATCGCCGCCCGATCTCGTCGAACGTGCTCACCGGTGAGGTCGTGCTGGTGCCGGAGGGTACCTACTACATTCTGTCGAAATACGGCGACGGCAACTCGGTGGTGCGCTCTGACATCCGTGTGCAGAGCGGCAAGCTTACCGACGTGTCGGTGACGCACCGCGCCGCCGTCATCATGCTCAAGCTGGTGCCGCAACGCGGCGGCGAGGCGCTCGCCAACACCGATTGGGCGGTGATGTCGCCCGCCGGCGACGTGATCTCCGAATCCAAGGGCGCGTTCCCACGCGTGATCCTCGCCGAAGGCGAATACAAGGTTATCGCGCGCAACGACAACCGCACCTATCAGCACGACCTCAAGGTCATCACCGGCGTCGACGGCGAGATCGAGGTCTTGGCGCGATGAGCGCACGGGCAAGCGCGGTGCTTGCCCTTTTTCTTTTCGCTATGTCGTGCGCGGCGGCCGCGCCCGTGACGGTTCCCCGTAACGAACTGGCTGGACGGGAGCGCGAGCGCTTCATCGATCCGTTCCCGCCGTCCCGTGCGGGACAGGGGCCGGTGATCAATATGCAGACCGAGCCCACGCGGCCCAAACGGACGAAGGGCAAGAAGAAACGCTAAGCGGGCTGACTAGGCCGCTTGCGCCTTCTTCGCGCGCTTGAGATCCGGCGGTGTTGCTTCGTCGGTCAGCGCCTTGAGCGCCTCGTCGAGCGAAACGACCTGCTGGCCTTCCTTGCCGAGACGGCGGATCGAGATGGTCCGTTCGGCAGCTTCTTTCTTGCCGGCGACCAGCATCACCGGCACCTTCGCCAGCGAGTGCTCGCGCACCTTGTAATTGATCTTCTCATTGCGAAGATCGATCTCGGCGCGGAGTCCCAGCCGCAGTGCGGCAGCCTGAACCTCCTTCGCGTAGTCGTCGGAGTCTGAGGTTATCGTGGTGACGATCGCCTGCACCGGCGAGAGCCACAGCGGCAGATGGCCGGCGTAGTTCTCCAGCAGGATGCCGAGGAAGCGCTCCATCGAGCCGCAGATGGCGCGATGGATCATCACCGGCGGGACCTTCGAACCGTCGGGCGCGATATAGAAGGCTTCGAACCTCTCCGGCAGGTTGAAGTCGACCTGCGTGGTGCCACACTGCCAATCGCGGCCGATGGCGTCGCGCAGCACGTATTCGAACTTCGGCCCGTAGAACGCGCCTTCGCCCGGATTGATCGCGGTCTTGATGCGGTTGTTGCTCTGGGCGATCCGCTTGAGCACATCCTGCATGATTCCTTCGGCGTGATCCCACGCCTCGTCGGAGCCGACGCGCTTTTCGGGGCGTGTGGAAAGCTTCACGGTGAGGTCGCCCTCGAAGCCGAAGTCGGCATAGGTCGACAGGATCAGATCGTTGATCTTCAAGCACTCGTCAGCCATCTGGTCCTGCGTGCAGAACACATGAGCGTCGTCCTGTGTGAAGGCGCGCACGCGCATCAGCCCGTGCAGAGCGCCGGACGGCTCGTAGCGGTGCACGATGCCGAACTCGGCCATGCGCAGCGGGAGTTCGCGGTAGGAGCGGAGCCCGTGCTTGAAGATTTGAATGTGGCCCGGGCAGTTCATCGGCTTGATCGCGAAGATGCGCTCATCTTCGGTGTGGTCACCGGCCGACTGCGCCATGAACATGTTCTCGCGGAACCAGCCCCAGTGGCCTGAGGTCTCCCACAGCGATTTGTCGAGTAACTGCGGCGCGTTCACCTCGCGGTAGTCGCCCTTCAGGCGGCGGCGCATGTAAGCGACGATCTCCTGGAAGATCGTCCAGCCGTTGGCGTGCCAGAACACCGTGCCGGGGCCTTCCTCCTGGAAGTGGAAGAGGTCCATCTCGCGGCCGAGTTTGCGGTGGTCGCGCTTCTCGGCTTCCTCGAGCTGATGCAGGTAGGCGTCGAGTTCGTCCTGCTTCGCGAACGCGGTGCCGTAGATGCGCGTCAGCATCGGGTTGTTGCTGTCACCGCGCCAGTACGCGCCCGCGACCTTCTGAAGCTTGAAGGCGTTGCCGACCTTGCCGGTCGAGGTCATGTGCGGACCGCGGCAGAGATCGAACCATTCGCCCTGGCGATAGATTTTCAAGTTCTCGCCGGGCGGGATCGCGTCGACCAGCTCGACCTTGAAGTTCTCGCCCTTCTCCTTGAACACGCGCTTGGCTTCGTCGCGCGGCCAAACCTCCTTGGTGAAGGGGGCATCCTTCGCGATGATCTCGCGCATCTTCTTTTCGATGACGGGCAGGTCTTCCGGCGTGAACGGCTGGTTGCGATAGAAGTCGTAGTAGAAGCCGTTCTCGATCACCGGGCCGATGGTCACTTGCGTGCCGGGCCAGAGCGATTGCACGGCCTCCGCCATCACGTGCGCGGCGTCGTGCCGGATCAACTCCAGCGCGCGCGGATCCTCGCGATTGAGGAATTCGATCTTGGAGTCCTTCTCGATCGGATCGGCGAGGTCTGCGACCACGCCGTCGAGCGCCATCGCGACCGTGCGCTTGGCGAGCGAAGGGGAGATGCCCTTCGCGATGTCGAGACCGGTGATGCCGTTGGGGTAGTCCCGACGCGCGCCGTCGGGAAAGGTCAGCGCGACCATTCCATTCTCCTTTGCTCACTCGCTGCCTACGAATGCAGGTAAGCGCAGGCGAGGGATATATCAGCGAATTGGGGCTGTGCAAGCCGCCCGTATGGAGCCGATTTCTCAGGGACTTTCGGTGGTTTGGCCCGTTGCGCGATACGACCGGCGGTGCGACGCTTGCCGAAAGTCTTACGAATAAGGTTCTTGGGGGAATCACGTGACCACGCGCCGCTCTGTTCTCGCGCACTCTGCTGCCGCGCTCGCGGCGCTGTCGCTTCCGCGCGGCGCTCTCGCGCAGGCCTATCCGGCAAAGCCGATCAAGATCATCGTGCCGTTTCCGCCGGGCGGGCCGGCGGACACCGCAGTGCGGATCGTGCAGCCGGGCATGGAGAAAACGCTCGGTCAGCCGATCATTGTCGAGAACGTGGCGGGTGCGGCGGGCGCCATCGGCGCACAACGGGTGAAACAGGCGGAGCCCGACGGCTACACGCTGTTGCAGGCCGCAAGTCCGCACACCACCAATGCGGCAGTGAAGCCCGAAGCGAACTCCGATCTCTTGCGCGACTTCGCGCCGATCGGCCAGACCGGCGACAGCGTCTATACGCTCTGCGCAAGCAAGGAGTTGGGCGTGAAGACGCTCGCCGAGGTGATCGCGAAGGCGAAAGCCAAGCCGGGCGAACTCAAGATCGGAAGTGTCGGCATCGGCTCGGCGCATCATTTGATCGATGAGATGCTGAAGTCGGCCGCAGGTATCGAACTCACGCACGTGCCTTATCGCGGCGAGGCTCCGTCGATCCCCGATCTCATCGCGGGCCGCATCGATCTGATGTTCCTCACCACGGCGAAGCCGCTGGTGGACGAGGGCCGTGTCGTCGGTCTCGGTCACACCGGGCGCGGCTTCTGGTTCAACCTGCCGGGATTGAAGCCGCTTACCGAGCTCGGTCTTAAGGGTTTCGTGGTGCCGGGTTGGAACGGCCTGATGGCGCCGAAGGGCACGCCTCCGTCGGTCATCCTGCGGCTCAGTCTTGCGCTCGACGATACGCTGAAGACCGAAGCCGCGATGAGGGCTTTCAACGCGATGGGATTCAATCCGGGGATCGGGACGCCCGAGCAGCTCACCAAGCTGATCGAGAACGACATGCGGCTGTTCACCACGGTGATCCGCGAGCGGAATCTGAAGTTCGACGGCTGAACCGAAACTTACTGGGGCTCAACTTGAGTTCCGCGCCAGCGTGCGTAACGCCAGGGCAGGTACCAGCGCGACCGTTGCGGCAGTTCTTCGCAGACGAAGTCGAGACCGGAGGTTCCCCACGGCTGGCAGCGACACAGCCGCGCAAGTGTCATCCACGATCCGGCCCAAAGGCCGTGCCGTGCGAGCGCCTGGTCGGCGTAGTCGGAACACGTCGGCAGATGGCGGCAGTGGAACCCGATCAGCGGCGAAAGCGTGTAACGGTATCCTTTGACCAACGCGCGGCCGAACGCGCGCGGCGCGAGCGACAGCACATTCGACTTTTGATTTGGTAGCGCGTTACGCGGTTCCATCATCCGAAGCGATTCCTAGAAACCGCGCGTGTGCGCGCATGGAACTTTGTGTTGTTGCGATGCCGGACATAGTGGTGGCGCAATTTCGAACATATGTGTCCCGGCGCAACGTCTTCCCGCGTTGCGAAAATACACTAGACCCGAATCCGGCCCGTCGCTAAAGAGTCATAAACGGCGACTGAGTCGGTCCGATCTTTGCTTCTACGCGAGGGTCAACACTCGCGAACGGTAAAGACGTGTGCGGGGAACTGTCGCGGACATGGCGTCCGCGTTCGGGGGACTACCGGAATGAATCGACTTCTCGTAGGTGCAGGTGCGTTGCTTCTGAGCGCGCTGCCCGCCTTCGGCCCGACAACCGTAGCTGCACCTGATACCCGATCGCTGCCGATGCGGTTCGAGCTCCGTCAGGAGGGGCCGCGCGACGCGTGCGCGCAGAATTGCCGGACATGGGTGTCTGCGACCGGTGCGATCACCGCAGAGACGCCGCGGGATTTCGACGATTTCGCCAGAACCCAGAATTTGAACGGCGCGACCATCGCGCTCGACTCCGATGGCGGCTCCGTGCTCGGCGCACTCGCGCTTGGCCGATCGGTCCGCAAGCTCGGCATGATCACGACGGTTGGAAAGAGCATCGACGCTCCGTCCGACGGCGGCGAGAAGCGCTCGCAGTTGCTGCCGCGCGCCTATTGTGAATCCATGTGCGCTTTCGTGCTGCTTGCCGGCGTGCAGCGTTACCTGCCGTCCGAAGCGCGTGTGCTCGTCCACCAGATCTGGCTTGGCGACCGGCGTGACGATCCGACCGCTGCAAACTATTCCGCCGAGGACTTGGTGCTGGTTCAGCGCGATATCGGCCGGCTCGCGCAATACACGGTCGAGATGGGCGGCGCGATCGACCTTCTCGAAATCGCGCTCAAGATTCCGCCGTGGGAGCCGATGCGGCTTCTGTCACGCGACGAATTGCGCGGCATGAACATCGTGACGACCGATGACGCTTTGGAGACGGGGGCGGTGGCGACCGCCGCGTCCGCCTATGCACTGGCGAACGGCGCGCGTGCTGGATTGCCGGAGCGGAGCTGGATCGCCGCCGAGAAGGCGGGGCAGTTCATGCTTACCCGCAAGCATCCGCTTACGGTCGAAGGCGACGAGATCGGAACCTTCGAGCTCAGCTTCGGATGCGGCGAGGCCGGCAAGGACTACACGGTCACCTACGTCGAGCAGCGCCGAAGCTCCGGCGACACAGCGCCTGCGCCGGACGCGCCCACCGATGTCGAAATCTCGCTGTCGGGGAAATCCGTGCCGCTCAAGATCGTATCTTCGGATGCGAAGTTGGCGGAGCGTACCTCGATTGCAAACGGCCGCATCGCCGCTGATCTGTTCAAGACGTTCGCGGACACCCGCCATCGCTCGCTGATGGTTGAGACCGCGAATGACGACACCTCGACCGCGATCCGCATCGGCAATGCCGGCGTGTCGCGCAGCTTCGCGCAACTCGCATCAAGCTGCGGCGGTTCGAACACGGTGGTGAAGACCGATACGACGCGCAACGAGCCGCTGCGCCGCGAGGCGGGCGTTCAGCCGCGGTAGGGCTTGATGGCGGGCTTGCAGCCCTTGCTTGAGAACTGGGCTGCGTAATTCGATCCGGTCTTGGCCCAGGTTTCCGCGCTCTTCGCATAAGGCGAGCGCGGGCATTGCTGCACATGCGCGGCGAGGCGGCGTGCGAACAGCACGTTGGTCTCAAGCGTGATGCAGACAATCTGCCGGTCGTTCGGCGGCGCCACTTCAAGCTTCGGCAGTTCGGTTTCGGCGCGGCGGAGCTTCGCCGCATCGGCGTTGCAATCGGCGGCGGATGCGGCTTGCACCGACACCGCGGTGAGGAGGATGCCGAGGAGGATGCCAGAGGGGCGGATCACAGGCTGAGCCTATTCAGCCGCCGTGGCGCGGCGCTTGTTTTCGATCTGGCCGATGGCGTCCACCACAGCGTCGAAGGTCAGCATCGTGGAGGCGTGCCGCGCCTTGTAGTCGCGCACCGGCTCCAGCACTGCAATATCGGCCCACTTGCCGTCCTTCGGGGGCTCACCGTTCTCCTTGAGCATCTTACGGACGGTTTCGCGCAACGAGCGCAATTCGTCGGCTTTGGCCCCGATCACATGGTGCGCCATGATCGAGGACGATGCTTGGCCGAGTGCGCAGGCCTTCACCTCGTGGGCGAAGTCGGTGACGATGTCGCCATCCATTTTGAGATCCACGGTTACGGTTGAACCGCATAGCTTGGAGTGCGCCGTCGCCGAGGCGTCGGGCTTTTCCAGCCGTCCGAGTCGCGGGATTCCCCCCGCAAGCTCCAGGATTCGGCGGTTGTAGACCTCATTCAGCATGGATTTCCCCGTCCACGGGG
>BFBZ01000011.1_pt49 | contig 71978 bp, 66 predicted proteins | sample 1888401 | NCBI WGS metagenome assembly BFBZ01 (sample SAMD00112614, study PRJDB3348) | symbiont metagenome | host: Chara braunii
AGGCGGGCAGCAGCGCCGCCGGGAGCGTCGCCGCCTCGTGGCGGCGGGCTCCGGCGTGGAGGGTCAGGCCGCCGTCCGCCCCGTGGTCGCGGCCGGTCTCGTACCCCGCGAACGTCAGGTCGATCGTCCCCGACGCCTCCGGCGACACCCACAGCGCGCCGAGCCCCTCGGGCCCCAGCAGCCACTTGTGCGCCGGGAACGCCACGGCGTCGGCCCCGAGCGCGGCGGCGTCCACCGGGATCGCCCCGACGGACTGTGCGGCGTCGACCAGCACCGCCGCGCCGGCCCGGCGGGCGGCGCGCACCGCGCCGGCCACGTCGAGCAGCGCCCCGGTCGACCACGACACGTGCGACACCACCACCAGCCGGGTCCGCGGGCCGGCGACGCCGTCCAGCGCGGCCTCGAGGTCCTCCTCCGTGCCATCCGGGTCGATCAGCCGCAGCGTCGCGCCCCGCCTGCGGGCCAGGTTCGCCAGCAGGACGAGCGTTCCGGGGTACTCCAGGGCGGGCGTCACGATCTCGTCGCCGGGCCGCAGGTCGACGCCCCACGCGGCCCGGTTGAGCCCGTCGGTGGTGTTGCCGGTCAGGGCGATCCGCGCGCCGTCGGCGTCGCCCAGCAGGCGGCCGAGGTCGTCGCGGAGCGCCACCGACGCCGCCTCGGTGCAGCCGAACCCCGCCATGCTGCCGCGCCCGTGCGCCATCGCCTCGGCGGCCCACTCCCCCAGCGCGTCGGCCGCGGCCCGCGTGAGGGGGCCGCACCCGCCCGTGTTGAGGTAGGCCTCCGAGGCAAGCGAGGGGAGGTCCGCGTGGAGCGCGGCGGCGGTCAGGCGCACCCGGGCGATGCTACCCGGGCATCGGGTGGCACCACGGACCGTCCCGTTGCGCGCCATGCGCGAGGCTTGGTAGAACGGCCTGGCATGAGGCTCCTACGCATGATGCCGGGGTACGGCGAGACGCTCGTCGCGGAGGGCGACCCCCGCCTGGACGAGGAGCGCGAGGCCCTCGTCGAGGCGTTCCACCGTCAGCTGGACGAGGGCATGTGGGCCGCGGTCCCGGTCACCGACTCGGGCAGCGGCCGCCGCGAGGCCGTCCTCGTGACCGACTTCTCGGACATCCCCGAGGACGCGGAGCGGGTGCTCTTCTGGCCGCGCGCGGCCGGGGGCGCCACCCCGCCGGCGCGCTAGCGCCGACTCGCCGTGGCCGGCCTCGGGGTGATCGTCCTCGTGGTCGCCCTCGGGATGCTCGCGACCGTGATGGCCCTCCCGGCGCGGGCCGCCCACTCCCGCCGCCGGGCGGTGCGGGCGATGCCGTCATGGGTGCACGAGCCGCCCCTGCGGGGCGACGAGGCCGACCGGCGCTCGCTGGAGCTGCTGCGGTCGGTCGTGAACCCGGACGAGTGGGACCAGTTCTGCGAGTTGGGCTTCATCTGCGTCACGGGGCGCCGGGGCCGCCGGCCGGGGAGCCCGCCGGACAGCCCGCCCCGCTACCGCTACCTGATCTACCCCCACCTCCCGGTGGTGGCGCTGCTGCCGCGCTCCATGGCGCCGGTGCGCGAGTACTGCGTCCAGTTCCCCGACCGCACCGGGATGCCGGGCGGCCCGCTGCTGCCCGTCGGCGACGACGTGCTGGCCAAGTGGATGACGCTCCGCGCCGACGAGGACCGCCTGCTCTCCTACGCCAATGTGGGCGGCGCCGGGTGCCAGGTGCCCCTCTCGACCATCGAGCGCGACCTGGAGCGCCTGGAGCGCTGGCGCCGCCGGCGCGAGGAGGCTCAGAACGGCTCGTCGGTGGAGGCCCCGGCGGGGCCGGCGGGCGGCGGACCCTCGGCGGTCAGCTCCTCGATCCGCTTCTGAGCGGCCGCCAGCCGCTCGCGGCACACCGCCAGGTAGCCCTGGCCCCGCTCGAACAGCGCGACCGCCTCCTCCAGGCCCACGTCGCCGCTCTCCAGCCGCGCGACCACCTCGTCGAGCAGGCGCAGCGCCTCCTCGAACGTGGCCGGCGGGGGCGTCCCCTCCGTCTCGCTCACCGCGACACCTCCGTCGCCGTCGCCGCCACACGCCCGTCGCGCAGCTCCACGCTCAGCCCCTGGCCGGGGACGACCGCCTCCGCCGACGCGATCACCGCCCCGCCGTCGGCGTCGCGCACGATCGCGTAGCCGCGCGCCACGGTCCGCCGCGGCGACAGAAGGCCCAGCAGGCCCTCCGCGCGCGCCAGGCCGACCTCGGCCCGCTCCCGCCGCACCGCCGCCGCGCGCGCGAGCGCCCGCACCGACTCGTCCACCCGCCCTGGCGCGCGGGCGGCCGCCCGCGCGATCGCCGACCGCATCCGCGGCTCCAGCCGATCGAGCCGGTCGCGGCCGACCGCCTCGGGCCGACGCAGCGCCGCCCCCAGGGCGGACGTCCGCCGCGCGACCGCCGCCTCGGCCTCGGCCCGCGCCCGCACCAGCCCGCGGCGCACCGCCAGGTCGGCGTCCCGGAGCTGCGCCTCGAGCACCTCGGCGCTCGGCACCACCGCCGCCGCAGCGGCGGTGGGCGTGGCGACCCGCAGGTCGGCGACCTCGTCGCAGAGGGTCACGTCCCGCTCGTGCCCGACGGCCGACACCACGGGGACCCGTGACGCCGCCACCGCCCGGCAGACGACCTCGCTGTTGAACGCCATCAGGTCCTCCAGGGAGCCGCCCCCGCGGGCGAGGACGATCACGTCCACCCCCTCCACCGCGTTCAATTGGAAGATCGCGCGTTCAATTGAACGCGGCGCCGCGTCGCCCTGGACCGGCACGCCGGCGAGGACGACATCGGCGGGGAATCGCGCCCAGAGGGTGGTGAGGACGTCGTGGCGGGCGGCGCCGTCCGGGGCGGTCACCAGGCCGATCCGGCGCGGCAGCATCGGCAGGGGGCGCTTGCGCTCGGGCGCCAGCAGGCCGTCGGCGGCGAGCAGGCGGCGCAGCTCCTGGATGCGGGCGAGCAGCAGCCCCTCGCCGGAGGGCTCGAGGCGCTCCACCGCCATCGTCACCTCGGCGCGGCCGCGCCAGAACTCCATCTTCCCGAAGGCGTGGACCTGGTCGCCGCGCGCCGGCTTCTGCGGCAGGCGGTCCCAGACGGCGGCCTTCATCGACGCCCGGATGACGTGCTCGCCGCGCAGGTTGAAGTAGACGCGGGCGCCGCCGGTCCGGACGTCCTCGATCTCGGCCTCCACCCAGAACTGGCGCAGCCCCTCGAACATCTCGGCCAGGCGGCCCGTGACCTCCTCGACGGAGAAGACCCGGCGATGGCCGACGAGCTTCACGGCAGCAGCGCGCCCACGATGTCGGCGGCCCGGGCCCCGCTCGACACGGCGCCCTCGATGGACGGGTGCGTCGTCAGGTCGCCGGCCAGGATCAGGTTGTCCACCGCGGTCCGCGGGCCGGGCAGCTCGCGGCGCACGCCGACGCGCGGGCGGTACTGGGCGAAGGTGTGCTCGTAGACGCCGATCGGCTCCGCGAGGCCCGCCCAGTCGAACCGCGGGGCCCACCGGGCCATGAGCCGCCCGACCGACTCCACCAGCCCGTCGGCGGACCCGCCGTCGGTGGTGATGGTGGTGGCCAGCACGATGTGCGGCCCGTCGGGGGCCCCGGGACGCGTGATGTTGGTCGTCTGGCACACCAGGTCCACCCGCGGGCCGTCCGCGGGCCCGGACGGGACGTTCACCAGGATCGTCCGGCCCCGGTAGAGCGGCGCCCGGAGCGCGAACGCGGCCGTCGCCGACGACGCCGGCTCGGTGGGCAGCCGCTCCGCCGCGACCGGGTCCAGGGGCTCGAGCAGCGGCCGCGCCGCGGGCGCTTCGACGGCCAGCACCACGTGCCGCGCCGTCAGCCGCCGCCCGTCGGAGGTCCGCACGGCCACGACCCGGCGGCCGGCGGCGTCGGGCTCGAGGCCCTCGACGCGCACGCCGAGCTCCACGGCCCCGCCCGCCTGCCGGACGGCCGCCGACGTCCACTCGGCGATCATCCCCAGGCCGTCGCTCGGAATCACCGACGAGCCCTTCCCGAGCATCGCCAGCAGGAAGCGGAAGTAGCCGGGGTCCGCGGCCAGGGAGCGGTCCTGGAACACGACGCTGAAGAACGGCCGGAAGAACCCGTCCAGCGCCTGCTCCGAGAACCCCTGCGACCGCAGGAAGGCCTCGGTCGACGGCGCGTCGTCGCCGCCCGCCAGCAGCACGTCGGGCGGGGTGGCCATCGCGGACGCCCCCAGCTTCGCCAGGCGGACCCGGTCGGCGGGCGGGAGCCCCCGGAAGGCGAGCGCGGCCAGCGGCGACGTCCCGAACCGCGGGTTCTCGGCCCCGTTCATGAAGACGGCGCCGCCGCTCACCGGCCGCAGGTCGCGGCGAGGCAGCCCGATCGCGCGCAGCAGCGCCTTCGTGCGCGGGTAGGCGGTGAACAGCACCTGGAAGCCGCGGTCGACGGGCCGGCCCCGGTGCCACACGGTGCGCGCCCGCCCCCCGGGGGCCTCCTCAGCCTCGAGCACGACCACCGAGCGGCCGGCCGTGACCAGGCCGTGGGCGCACGCGAGGCCGGCGAGGCCCGCGCCCACGACGATGCAGTCGACCCCTTCGGCGGTCCCCGGCCCGGTCATCGCCGCGATGCTACCGGCCGGTCCCGGACCGCAGCCGCTAGCCCCCGACCGCCTCTCGGAGGGCGGGCCGCGCCAGCTGGGCGCAGAGCTCCTGCGCCAGGGCGATGAAGGCACGCGCGGCGGGCGACAACACGCGGTCGCGGTGCCAGGCGATCGCGATCCGCCGGTCGGGCACGTCGCCCTCCAGGCCGAGCAGCGCCACCGCGTCGTCGCTCTCGTCGGCGGCCAGCAGCGGAACCAGCGCGGAGGCCATGCCGGCGCCCACGAGCCCCTGCACGGTGCCGTTGTCGTCGCTGCGGAAGACCACCTTGCCCTGCACGCCGCGGTCGCGCAGCCAGCCGTCGATCCGCTCGCCGCACACGCAATGCCGGAACCCGATCATCGGCAGCTCGTGGAGGTCGCGCAGCTCCGCGATGCCCTTCCGCGCGAGCGGCGAGTCGGACGCCACCATGAGGTAGTAGGGGTCGCGCAGCAGCTCGACGGCCTCGAACGGCCCGTCGTCGACGGGGAGCACCGCGAACGTCAGGTCCAGGTCGCCCCGCTCCAGGTGGTCGAGCAGCTCGACGTCGGATGCGCTCTCGATCAGGTGGATGTCGAGGCCCGGCCGCTCCACGACGAGCCGGCGCATGAGCTCCGGGAGGATCTTCGCGCCGACGCTCTGGTAGGTCCCCACGCGGATCGTCCCGGCGTCGCCGGCCGCAAGCGCCGCAAGGTCGGCCCACGCCGCCTCCATCCCGGCCACGAGCCGCTCCGCGTGACGGAGCAGCACGTCCCCCGCCTCGGTCATCGACACCTTGCGGGGGCCGCCGGGCCGGTCGACGAGGCGCTCCCCCACCGCTCGCTCGAGCGTCGCGATCTGCTGCGAGACCGCGGACTGCGTGTACCCCAGCTTCGCCGCGGCCGCGCCGAAGGAGCCCTCCTCCGCCACCGCCCGGAGGGCCGCGAGGTGCCGCACCTCGACTCGGAGCCAACCATCACGTTCCATGATCGATAACCACGCTAATCCGATTTGTGCTGATCGTCCACCCCTGAGACCATTTGTTTCGACACTGATCGAACGTCAGATGGGAGGGGCCGAGATGAACTACCGCAACGAGCTCACCGCGGTCCGCATGCACGGACGGGAGGGCGCGGAGACCGAGCGCCGCCTGGCCCACATGGCGGCGGCCCGCCGCGCGCGCCCGTCGCGCCTGACGGTGCTGCTACGCGCGGCCATAGACCGGTACCGCGGCCCCCGTCACGGCGGAGGCGCCCTCGGACAGCAGGAAGGCGATCGCCTCGCCGATCTCGGCGGGCCGCACCCAGCGCCCCGGGTCGGCGTCGGGCTGCGCGGCGCGGTTGGCCGGCGTGTCGATCACGCTGGGCAGCACGCAGTTGACCGTGACGCCGTCGTGCTTCACGTCCTCCGCGGCGGCGCCGACGAGTGCCAGCAGCCCGGCCTTTGACGCTGCGTAGGCTGCGGAGCCGGCGAACGGCCTGAGCGCCACCCGGCTCGACACCGCCACGACCCGCCCTCCTCCCCGGGCCACCATGCCCGGGAGGACGGCGCGCATCATGTACGCCGCGCTGGTCATGTTGAGCGCGATCTGCTGCTCCCAGCCGGCGGGGTCGAGTTCCGCGACGGGCTCGCCGTCGCGGTAGCCGCCCACCAGGTGCGCGAGGCCCCACGCCCCGCCGGCCTCGTCGAGACGCGCGCCGAACGCTCTCGTCGCCGCTGGGTCCGTCACGTCGAGCTGCTCGAGCCGCACCTTCGACCCGTACCGCTCCTCGGTGGCGTCGCGCTCCCGTTCCACCACCCACGTCACCACCGGCGCGAAGCCGGCCCTGAGCAGGACGTCCACCACCCCGGTCCCGAGCGCACCGGTCCCCCCGGTCACCACCACGGTCCGCGCGTCCGGCATCGTGCCCATCCTCCCGTCGACGACGAAAGCCGCCGGCGATGCGGCGGCTTCCAACGTATCGAACTAATCCCGGCGGCGACCTACTCTCCCGCGAGTCTTCACTCGGAGTACCATCGGCGCAGAGAGGCTTAACGACTCTGTTCGGAATGGGAAGAGGTGTTTCCCTCTCGCTAGAGCCACCGGGAACCCTTGAGGTTCGTACCCTCAAGACTGCATAGCGGCGGAATGGTGTGCTCTGAAAAGAGGTCAAGCCCTCGGCGGATTAGTACGGGTCTGCTGAACGCATTACTGCGCTTACACATCCCGCCTATCAACCAGGTGGTCTACCTGGAGCCTTACCCCCTCGAAGGGGTGGGAGATCTCATCTTGAGGTGGGCTTCCCGCTTAGATGCTTTCAGCGGTTATCCCTTCCAGACGTAGCTAGCCAGCAGTGCCGTTGGCACGACAACTGATACACCAGAGGTCTGTTCATCCCGGTCCTCTCGTACTAGGGACAACTCCCCTCAAATCTCCAACGCGCACCGTAGATAGGGACCGAACTGTCTCACGACGTTCTGAACCCAGCTCGCGTACCGCTTTAATGGGCGAACAGCCCAACCCTTGGGACCAACTCCAGCCCCAGGATGCGACGAGCCGACATCGAGGTGCCAAACCCTCCCGTCGATGTGGACTCTTGGGGAGGATAAGCCTGTTATCCCCGGAGTACCTTTTATCCGTTGAGCGACGGCAATTCCACTCTCTACCGCCGGATCACTAAGACCTACTTTCGTACCTGCTCGACCTGTCAGTCTCGCAGTCAAGCTCCCTTGTGCCTTTACACTCTACGCACGATTTCCAACCGTGCTGAGGGAACCTTTGTGCGCCTCCGTTACAATTTGGGAGGCGACCGCCCCAGTCAAACTGCCCACCTGACACTGTCCGAGAGCCGGATCACGGCCTCCCGTTAGAGGCTCAGAACATCCAGGGTGGTATCCCAAGGTCGGCTCCACCGCAGCTGACGCCACGGTCTCACAGCCTCCCACCTATCCTGGACAGGATGTCCCAAACACCAATATCAAGCTGCAGTAAAGGTTCACGGGGTCTTTCCGTCTTACGGCGCGTAATCGGCATCTTCACCGATACTACAATTTCACCGAGTCCCTCGTTGAGACAGCGCCCAACTCGTTACGCCATTCGTGCAGGTCGGAACTTACCCGACAAGGAATTTCGCTACCTTAGGACCGTTATAGTTACGGCCGCCGTTTACCGGGGCTTGGTTTCAAAGCTTCGCCGAAGCTAACCTCTCCACTTGACCTTCCGGCACCGGGCAGGCGTCAGCCCCTATACGTCGTCTTACGACTTCGCAGAGACCTGTGTTTTTGGTAAACAGTCGGTTGGGCCAATTCTCTGCGGCCCCCTCGAGCTCGCGGCGCGAAGCCGGTCACTCTACCGGGGCGTCCCTTCTCCCGAAGTTACGGGACAATTTTGCCGAGTTCCTTAACGAGGGTTCTCTCGATCACCTCGGTATGCTCTACCTGCCCACCTGTGTCGGTTTTGGTACGGGCGCGTTCCCACTCCCTAGAGGCTTTTCTCGGAGGCATGGGCTCGACGACTTGCCGGCTTACGCCGACCGACATCCCCTCTCGGCGTTGATGGACCCCGGATTTTCCTAGGGTCCCGCCTACCGGGTTGTCCGTGGTCAACCATCGCCACGGTTCGCCTACCCTTCCCCGTCCCCCCATCGGTGATAGCGCGGAAGACGCGGTACAGGAATATCAACCTGTTGTCCATCGCCTACGCCTGTCGGCCTCGGCTTAGGTCCCGACTAACCCTGAGCAGATTAGCTTTACTCAGGAAACCTTGGGCATCCGGTGGAGGAGTTTCTCACTCCTCTTTCGTTACTTATGCCTGCATTCTCACTTCCCCGCGCTCCACGGACGCTTGCCGCGACCGCTTCACTGCACGAGGAACGCTCTCCTACCGCTCCATCCGAAGATGAAGCCCACAGCTTCGGGGGCTGGCTTGAGCCCCGTTACATTATCCGCGCACGAGCACTTGACCAGTGAGCTATTACGCACTCCTTAGACGAATGGCTGCCTCTAAGCCAACATCCTGGTTGTCTGTGCACTCGCACAACGTTTTCCACTTAGCCAGCGCTTAGGGCCCTTAGCTGGTGGTCTGGGCTGTTTCCCTCTCGACTACGAAGCTTATCCCCCGCAGTCTGACTCCCCTGCTCTAAAGTCATGGCATTCAGAGTTTATCTGACTTCGGTAACCTGGTAGGGCCCCTAGGCCAAACAGTGCTTTACAACCACGACTGAACGCAGGAGGCTATACCAAAATATATTTCGGAGAGAACCAGATATAACCGAGTTTGATTAGCCTTTCACTCCGATCCACAGGTCATCCCCGCCGTTTTCAACCGACGTGGGTTCGGTCCTCCACGAGGTCTTACCCCCGCTTCAACCTGCCCATGGATAGATCACTCGGTTTCGGGTCTACCGCGTCCGACTGAATCGCCCTATTCAGACTCGCTTTCGCTACGGCTCCGTTTCCTTAACCTCGCCGGACACGAGTAACTCGCAGGCTCGTTATGCAAAAAGCACGCCGTCACCGGACAAAGCCGGCTCCGACCGCTTGTAGGCACGCGGTTTCAGGTACTATTTCACTCCCCTCCCGGGGTACTTTTCACCTTTCCCTCACGGTACTAGTTCGCTATCGGTCGTCAGAGAGTACTTAGCCTTACGGGGTGGTCCCCGTGGATTCGGACCGGGTTTCCCGTGCCCGGTCGTACTCAGGTGGTGACAGGGGAGGGCGTGAGCTTCCGTCTACGGGGCTCTTACCCTTTGTAGCCAGCCGTTCCAAGCTGCTCGACTAGCAAACGCCTTTGTAACTCCCCGACCGTCCTGTGGAACGGTCCAGTCACTCCTACAACCCCGATCGAGCTAAGCCCACAGGCATGGCACCCGATCGGTTTGGGCTGATCCCCTTTCGCTCGCCACTACTCAGGGAGTCGAGATTTCTTTCCTTTCCTCCGGCTACTGAGATGTGTCACTTCGCCGGCTTGCCTTCTCCCGCCCTATGTGTTCAGGCGGGGATACGCGCGCATTACCACGCGTGGGTTCCCCCATTCGGAAATCCGCGGATCAAAGGTTGTTCAGCACCTCCCCGCGGCTTATCGCAGCCGTCCACGTCCTTCATCGGCTTCTGACGCCAAGGCATCCACCGCGTGCCCTTAATATCTTGACCAGATATTCAATAGAGCACACCTACTGCCGCTATGCAGTTTTCAAGGTACGTGCCCCCGCAGGGGCGACGCGAGCGGCGCCGACCCGCATACTGCCGGGCCGGCGCTCCCTCAAAGCTGAACAGCATGACCACGCGGGGCGCTGATCCGCTCGCCACGAACCCCTTGAATGGATGAGGTGCGCGCGGGCGTCCCGTGCGGTGCCAGGTCGTCGACATTGTTCTAGGGCTTCGCTCGCCCGGCCCTCGAGGGGCGCGGGGGAGCTCGACGGTGTCCCGAGGGACTCCGGAGCCCAGGTGGCGCTCAGCGCCACTCCCTAGAAAGGAGGTGATCCAGCCGCAGCTTCCGCTACGGCTACCTTGTTACGACTTCACCCCAATCGCTGACCCCACCTTCGACGGCTGCCTCCCTTGCGGGTTAGCCCACCGGCTTCGGGTGTTGCCAACTTTCGTGGTGTGACGGGCGGTGTGTACAAGGCCCGGGAACGTATTCACCGCGACGTTGCTGATTCGCGATTACTAGCAACTCCGACTTCATGGAGGCGAGTTTCAGCCTCCAATCCGAACTGGGACCGGCTTTATGAGATTCGCTCCACCTCGCGGCTTTGCAGCTCTTTGTACCGGCCATTGTAGCACGTGTGTAGCCCTGGACATAAGGGGCATGATGACTTGACGTCGTCCCCACCTTCCTCCGGTTTGTCACCGGCAGTATCCTATGAGTCCCCGGCCGAACCGCTGGCAACATAGGACAGGGGTTGCGCTCGTTGCGGGACTTAACCCAACATCTCACGACACGAGCTGACGACAGCCATGCACCACCTGTATCCGTGTTCCCGAAGGCACTCCCTCTTTTCAGAGGGACTCACAGTATGTCAAACCCTGGTAAGGTTCTTCGCGTTGCGTCGAATTAAACCACATGCTCCGCTGCTTGTGCGGGCCCCCGTCAATTCCTTTGAGTTTTAGCCTTGCGGCCGTACTCCCCAGGCGGGGCACTTAATGCGTTAGCTTCGACACGGACGGAGTCGACACCGCCCACATCTAGTGCCCATCGTTTACGGCGTGGACTACCAGGGTATCTAATCCTGTTCGCTCCCCACGCTTTCGCGTCTCAGCGTCAGTACCGTTCCAGAGAGCCGCCTTCGCCACCGGTGTTCTTCCTAATATCTGCGCATTTCACCGCTACACTAGGAATTCCGCTCTCCCCTCCCGGACTCTAGCTCGACAGTATCCAGTGCAGGCTTGGGGTTGAGCCCCAAGGTTTCACACCGGACTTATCGAGCCGCCTACACGCGCTTTACGCCCAATGATTCCGGACAACGCTCGCCCCCTACGTATTACCGCGGCTGCTGGCACGTAGTTAGCCGGGGCTTCTTCTGGGGGTACCGTCACCCCATGGGCTATTAACCCTGGAAGCTTCGTCCCCCCTGAAAGTGGTTTACAACCCGAAGGCCGTCTTCCCACACGCGGCGTTGCTGCGTCAGGCTTCCGCCCATTGCGCAAGATTCCCCACTGCTGCCTCCCGTAGGAGTCTGGGCCGTGTCTCAGTCCCAGTGTGGCTGATCGTCCTCTCAGACCAGCTACGCATCGTCGCCTTGGTGAGCCGTTACCTCACCAACAAGCTAATGCGCCGCGGGCCCATCCCAAGGCGGAGGCCGAAGCTACCATTTGCCGCCGGCACTTGAGTGCCGTCGAATCATGCGGTATTAGCCCGAGTTTCCCCGGGTTGTCCCGCTCCTTGGGGCAGGTTGCCCACGTGTTACTCACCCGTTCGCCACTCTACTCGGCTCCGAAGAGCCTTTCGCGTTCGACTTGCATGTGTTAAGCACGCCGCCAGCGTTCGTCCTGAGCCAGGATCAAACTCTCCATGAAGAAAATCATGGATTACCGAGGCTCCGAGGAGCCAGGGTGATCCGAGCTGTTTGGACAGCTACTGCTCCGAAGAGCAGGCGCGATCCGAACTTGTTGTCTCCACCGAGCGGTGCGGCTCGCGCCGGACCGTCGGCATCGACGGGGTTCGTGTAAACCTGGCCATCCCGACCTCCGCGTCGCCGCGGGGCCTGGATGCATGCTGTTCAGTTTTCAAGGATCGCGCACGGCCACGACCGTGACCGGCCATCCGACCTGATCTCTCCACCTTCGCGGCCTCCGCCGAGGCGAAGGCCCTCACGCGGGCGCATTGCGCGCCTCGCTACGTGAGCGTCTCCGTCTGTGGGAGGTCGAGGAGGTGTCTCAAGCGATCAGGTGCCGCGCAGGCGGGATTCCGTCCTCCGCGGTCGGGGGAGTATAGCGCCCCGGCAGGGGCGGTCAAGGGAGCTCAGGGACCGATCCGCACGCGGGCGAACCGCCTTTTTCCCGCACGGAGCACACGTCCGTCCAGGGCCGCCGCGTCGAGGTCCAGATCCCGAACGGGCTCGCCGTCCAGGGACACGCCGCCGCCGGCGATCAGGCGGCGCGCCTCGCTGCGCGACGGGACGCCGAGCGACTCGGCGAGGAGCGCCGGCAGGTGCACGGTCCCGGCAGCGACGGCCACCTCGGGCAGGTCCACCGGTGCCTCGCGGTCGCGGACGACGCGGTTGAAGTGGGCCTCGGCGGCCTCCCCCGCGCCCGGGCCGTGGAAGCGGTCGGCGATGAGCCTGCCCAGGCGGCGCTTGTCCTCCGCGGGGTGCCCCTGCGGCGCCGGCGCGTCCGGGGCAAGCAGGCGGTACCACTCCGGCAGCAGCGCGTCCGGGATGCTCATGGTGCGGCCGAACTGCTCCTCGGCCGCGTCGCCCACCCCGATCTGGTTGCCGAGCGACTTGCTCATCTTCTTCTCGCCGTCGAGCCCGGTGAGGATCGGCATCGTCATGACGACCTGGGGCTCCTGCCCCCAGCCCGCCTGGATGTCGCGGCCCAGCATCATGTTGAAGAGCTGGTCGGTCCCGCCGATCTCGACGTCCGCCCGCAGCTGCACCGAGTCGTACGCCTGCATGAGCGGGTAGAGCAGCTCGAGCACGGAGATCGGGCGGTCGTCGCCGATCCGCTCGGCGAAGTCGTTGCGCCGCAGCAGCTGGTTGACCGTCGCGCGGCCGGCGAGCGCGAACACCTCCTCGAGGCCCATCCCCTCGAACCACTCGCCGTTGCGACGGATCTCGGTCTTCTCGGGGTCGAGGATGCGGAACGCCTGGTCGCGGTAGGTGTCCGCGTTGCGCTCGATGTCGTCCGCGCTCAGGACCGGGCGGGTGCTGGTGCGGCCCGAAGGGTCGCCGACGCGCGCGGTCCAGTCGCCGATGATGAGCACGGCGGTGTGGCCCGCGTCCTGGAACTCGCGCAGCTTGCCGAGCACGACGGTGTGGCCGAGGTGGATGTCGGGCGCCGTCGGGTCGACCCCCAGCTTCACGCGCAGCGGCGTGCCGCGCGCCAGCTTCCGCGCCAGCTCGCCGGGCGGCAGGACGTCGACCGCGCGCGCGGCCAGGCGGTCGGCGTCGCTCACCGGGGCTTGAACGGCTTGGAGAGGTACGGGGAGCCGGCGACGCCGAAGCGCCACGGGCGGTCGGCCGCCTGGGTGATCCCGATCCGGGGGCCGCAGACCACCTCGACCGGCTGGACGCGGCCGGACAGCGCGACCGGGCCGCCCGGGCGCAGCGCGTCGGCGCCGTCCAGGTGGCGGTCGATGGCGAGGGCCGAGCACAGGCGGCCGGGGCCGGCGCAGAGCAGGCGGTCGCGCACGCCGTGGCGGCGGGCCCGCATCGCCGGGATGCCGTGCATCGGGGCGAGCGCCCGCAGGAGCACGGCCGCGCCCGAGCCCTCGGGCTCGCAGACGAGGTTGGCGCACCAGATGTGTATAAGAGACAGCGCCGTGGCGGCGGGCCCGCATCGCCGGGATGCCGTGCATCGGGGCGAGCGCCCGCAGGAGCACGGCCGCGCCCGAGCCCTCGGGCTCGCAGACGAGGTTGGCGCACCAGTGCAGGCCGTACGAGCGGTACACGTACATGTGGCCGGGCGGGCCGAACATGACGGCGGCGCGCCCGCGCGGCCCGCGGAAGCTGTGGGACGCGGGGTCGTCCTGCTGGTAGCGCTCGGTCTCGACGATCATCCCGCCGACTCCGCCCACGGTGATGATGCAGCCGAGCAGGTCGACGGCGACCTCGCCCACGGGGCGGGCGAAGAAGTCGCGGTCCAGCCGCGCGCCCGTCCCCGCCGGCGCCCTGGCGGCGATCACCACGCCGCCACCCGCTCCCGCGCGGCGGCGAGCTGCTCGGCCACGGCCGCGCGGGCCGTTCCGCCGGGCGCCCGCTTCGCCTCCACCGAGGCCTCGGCGGTGAGGGACGGCATCGCGACCCCCTCGAGCCCCGCGGCGGCGATGTCCTCGGGGGTCGCGTCCTCCAGGCCGACGCCGCGGTCGAGGCACGCGCGCACCAGCCGCCCCACCGCCTCGTGCGCCCGGCGGAACGGCCAGCCGAGCGTGACCAGATGGTCGGCCAGATCGGTCGCGGCCAGGAAGCCGCCGGAGCTGGCGGCCGCCATCCGGTCGGCCCGGAACCGGGCGCCGGCGACCATGCCGGTCATCGCGGGCAGCAGCAGGTCGACCGTGTCGATCGCGTCGAACAGGTACTCCTTGTCCTCCTGCATGTCCTTGTTGTAGGCGAGCGGCAGGCCGGACATCACGCCGAGCAGGCCCGACAGGTCGGCGATCAGCCGCGGCGCCTTGCCGCGCGCGAGCTCCGCCGCGTCGGGGTTCTTCTTCTGCGGCAGCATCGACGAGCCGGAGCTGAACGCGTCGTCGAGCTCCACGAACCCGGCCTCCTCCCCCGCCCACAGCACGATCTCGGCCCCCAGGCGCGACAGGTGCACGCCGAGCTGGGCGGCGAAGTGGAGGTAGTCGGCCAGCGCGTCGCGGCTGCCCACGGCGTCCAGGCTGTTCGGGCTGGGGCCGGCGGTGAAGCCGAGCTCCTCGGCGGTCATGTCCCGGTCGATCGGGAAGCCCACGCCGGAGAGCGCCCCGGAGCCGAGCGGCGAGGTCAGGGTCGCCTCGATCGCGTGGCCCAGCCGGACGCGGTCGCGGTCGAGCATCCACACGTACGCGAGCAGGTGATGCGCGAGCCGGACCGGCTGCGCCCGCTGGCCGTGGGTGTAGCCGGGCAGGATCGTGTCGAGGTGGCCCTCCGCCTGGGCGAGCAGCGCCTCGCCGAGGACCTTCAGGCCCTCCGCCTGCCCCACCCCCGCGGCCCGCAGGTGCAGCAGCGTGTCGGTGATGACCTGGTCGTTGCGGCTCCGGGCCGTGTGGAGGCGTCGGCCGGCGTCGCCGATCAGCTCGGTGAGGCGCCGCTCGACGGCCGTGTGGATGTCCTCGTCGCCGGGCGCGAACGCGAACGTTCCGTCGGCGAGCTCGCCGGCGATCCGCTCCAGCCCCTCGTCGATCGCGGCGGCGTCGGCGGCGGGGATGATCCCCCGGGCGCCGAGCATGCGGGCGTGCGCTTGCGACGCCGCGACGTCCTGCGGCCACATGCGCCGGTCGACCGCCAGCGAGGAGTTGATGCGGTCGAAGGCCTCGTCCGGGCCGGCGCCGAAGCGGCCGCCCCAGAGGCGCCCGCGCCCGCCCCCGGTCACGCCCGCGCGCCCGCCGCGGACCGGTGCCCGGCGATCGCGACCGCCAGCGCCCCGCACACCCGCTCCACCTGCGCCTTGCTCATCTCCGGGAAGAACGGCAGGGCGATCGTCGACGAGCTGATCGCCTCCGTCACCGGGAACTCGCCGGGCCGGTGCCCGTGCTCGTCCTGGTAGAAGGGCTGCAGGTGGATGCAGGGCAGGTACGGCTTGGCCGACACGCCCACGGCGTCGAGGTCGCCGATGATCCGGTCGCGGTCCAGGTCCGGGTCGAGCCGCGGCGCGTAGACGAACCATGACCGCGTCTGCGGGCCCTCGTACATGGGGGTCACGCCGTCGATCTCCCGCACGCGCTGCTGATACCACCCGGCCACGCGGGCGCGGCCGGCCATCATGTCCGACAGCCGCTCGAGCTGGGCGACGCCGATCGCCGAATGAACATCGGAGAGGCGGTAATTGAACCCCAGGCGGGAGTGGACGAGCCAGGCGCCGTCGTCCGAGCGCCCCTGATTGCGCAGGCTGTCGAGCTTTCCCGCCAGGACGGGGTCGTCGGTGAGCACCACCCCGCCCTCGGCGGTGGTGAGCTGCTTGTTGGCGTAGAAGCCGTACACCGCGGGGTGGCCGAACGTGCCGAGCTTGCGGCCGTCGTAGGCGCCGTCGATCGTCTGGCAGGCGTCCTCCACCCGGGCCAGGCCGTGGCGCTCGGCGATCTCCACCAGGGCCGGCACCTCGGCCGGGTAGCCGAAGATGTCGACGATCAGGATCGCCTTGGTGCGCGGCGTGATCGCCGCCTCGACCGCCGCCGGGTCCATGTTGAACGTGAACGGGTCGACCTCGGCGAACACCGGCGTGGCGCCGGTGAACAGGATCGCGTTGGCCGACGCGACGAACGAGAACGAGGACGTCACCACCTCGTCGCCCGGCCCGATGCCCAGGGCGTGGAGGCACAGGTGCAGGCCGGCCGTGCCGCTCGAGACGGCCACCGCGTGCTTCACGCCGATCCGGTCGCACCACGCCTGCTCGAACCGGGGCACCATCGGGCCCAGCGACAGCTGCCCCGACCGGAGCACCTCGTCGACGAGCTCCCGCTCGCGGTCGCCGATGACCGGCTTGGCGAGGGGGATGCGCTCCTGCGCCCCGCTCACCTCGCGGCCGCGGCCCGGTTGCGCGCGATGCGGCGGACGCCGTGCTCGAGGCTGTCCACCAGGGCGCCCCACGACGCCTCGATCACGTTCTCGCTCACGCCGATCGCCCCCCACCGCTCGGTGCCGTCGCTCGAGTCGAGGAGCACGCGCGTCACGGCGCCGGTGCCCTTGGTCTCGTCGAGGATGCGGACCTTGAAGTTGACGAGCTCGATCTCGCGGAGCTCCGGCACCCGGGCGTCCAGCGCCTGGCGCAGCGCCCCATCGAGCGCGTGGACCGGGCCGTTGCCCTCGTGGGTCGCGACGATCCGCTCGCCGTTGTGGAACACCTTGACGGTGGCCTCCGTCTCGACCCGGCCGTCGGCGCGCTTCTCGGTGATCACCCGGAAGCTCTCCAGCGTGAAGAGCGGCTCGTAGACGCCGGTCTCGCGCTCGATGAGCAGCTCGAAGGAGCCGTCGGCGGTCTCGTAGTGGTAGCCCTCGTGCTCCAGGTCCTTCACGCGGGCCAGGATCGCCGCGACGCGCTCGGGGTCCTCATCGACGTCGAGCCCCAGCTCGCGGGCCTTCGCCAGGATCGTCCCGCGGCCCGACAGCTCGGAGACCAGCACCCGCCGGTCGTTGCCGACCACGGTCGGGTCGATGTGCTCGTAGGAGCGGGCGTCGGCGTTCATGCCCTGCTGGTGCATCCCGCCCTTGTGGGCGAACGCGTTCATCCCCACGTAGGGGGCCCAGTCGTCGGGCTGGAGGTTCGCCGTCTCGGCCACGAAGTTGCTGAGCGCGGTCAGCTCCCCGAGCCGCTCCGGGTCGAGCACCTCGAAGCCCATCTTCAGCGCGAGCGACGGGATGATCGACACGAGGTTGGCGTTGCCGCAGCGCTCCCCGTAGCCGTTGACGGTGCCCTGCACCAGCCGGGCGCCCTCCTCCACCGCCGCGAGGCTGTTGGCCACCGCGCACTCGGCGTCGTTGTGCGTGTGGATGCCGAGCGGGGTCGAGGGGATCGCCGCCCGTACCTCGCGCATCACCTGCGCGACGCGGCCGGGCAGCGTGGCGCCGTTGGTGTCGCACGGCGTGAGCCACGCGGCGCCGCCGGCCTCGGCGGCGCGGACGCAGTCGAGGGCGTAGTCGGGGTGGGCGTCGAACGCGTCGAAGAAGTGCTCGGCGTCGTAGACGACCTCCTTGCCCTGCCGGACGAGGAACGCGACGGACTCCTCGATCATCCGCAGGTTCTCCTCGCGGGAGACCCGGGTGACCTTCTCGATGTGGAGGTCCCACGTCTTGCCCACGATCGTGATGACCGGGGCGAAGCTCTCCGCCAGGCCCCGCATCGCGGGGTCCTGCTCGGCGGGGGTGCCGCGGCGGCGGGTCATGCCGAACGCCGCGAGGCGGGTGACGCCGAGGTCCTCCTGCTCGAGCAGCCGGAACAGCTCCCCGTACTTCGGGTTGCTGGCCGGGAAGCCGGCCTCGAGGTACTCCACGCCGAACTCCGCGAGGCGCACCGCGATGGCGAGCTGCTCGCCCACGGTCAGGCTGAGCCCCTCCCGCTGCAGCCCGTCGCGGAGGGTCGTGTCGTAGATGGCGACCCGTTCAGGCATGCGGTGCCGGCTGCGGCGCCGGCGCGGGGGCCTGCGCCTCCGCCCCCACGTAGTCGAGCCACTGGGCGGACAGGGGGTCGCGCCCGGCGACGGCGGCGAAGAAGCGGTCCTGGAGGCGCGTCGTGACGGGTCCGGGCGGGCCGACCGGGTGGTCGTCGACCTCGTTGACCGGGCAGACCTCGGCGGCGGTGCCGGTGATGAACACCTCGTCGGCCGTGTAGAGCTCGCCGCGCGCGACCTCGCGCTCGACGACCGGGATGCCCTCCTCGGCGGCCAGGCTCATGATCGTGGCGCGGGTGATCCCCTCGAGGATCGATGCCTGGAGCGGCGGCGTGATGAGCGTGCCGTCGCGGACGATGAAGATGTTCTCCCCGGAGCCGTCCGCCACGAAGCCGGCGTCGTTCAGGAGGATGGCCTCCTGGTAGCCGGCCTTGTGGGTCTCGATCTTCGCGAGGATCGAGTTGAGGTACTGGCCGCCGGCCTTGGCGGTCGCCGGGATGGTGCTGGACCCGATCCGGCGCCAGCTCGAGATCTTCGCGCGGATCCCGGTCTTCAGGCTCTCCTCGCCGAGGTAGGCGCCCCACTGCCACGCCGCGACGGCCACGTCGACGGGCGCCTCCAGCGGGAAGAGGCCCATGGTCCCGTAGCCGCGCATGACGATCGGGCGGATGTAGCAGCCGCCGAGGTCGTTGGACGCGACGACGGAGTGCACGGCCTGCCGCATCTCCTCGCGGGTGTACGGGATGGGCATGTGGTACATCGCCGCCGACCGCTCGAGCCGCGCGAGGTGGTCGTCCAGCCGGAATACGGCGGTCCCCTCCTCGGCGTCGTACGCCCGGATGCCCTCGAAGACCGTGGTGCCGTAGTGCAGGCCGTGGGACAGGACGTGCACGCGCGCGTCCGGCCAATCGACCAGCTCACCGTTCATCCAGATCTTCTCGGCTTCCTGCATGTGAGTTCCTTTGCGACGGACGGCGGGCACCCTGCTGACCGCCGGACGGAGTCACGCAAGGTTACCGGGCCGGTCCAGGTCCCAGCGAGGCCCGAGGGAGCTCCCGCGGGTGGACGCGGACGCCGCGACGGTGGGAGCCTCCCCCCACCTCGACCACGGGAGGACGGATGAGCGTGCCCGCGCCAGCCGATCGGCTGCCGGTCTACTTCGCGACGAAGACGGCGTGCGACGTCGACGGGACCATGGCGTTCTTCTCGCCGGAAATGGCGACGTACATCGACGCCACCCTCGGATGGGACATCGCGAGCTGGGACGCGCTCCACGGCGTCTTCACGCAGTACATGCCCGGCTGGGGTCCCTCCGGCCGCTCGTACACGACCGCCAGCCACTGCGGCGAGGCGAGCGCCCTGGTCCACATGGTCGACACGCCGGAGCTGTTCGGCGGCGAGTTGCGGATCCTGGGGGCGATCGACTTCGACGACGACGGGCGGATCGTGCGGTGGGTCGACTACTGGGACAGCTCGTCCTTCGACGACGGCCTCTACGCCCAGATCCGGACGCCCGCCGACGCCTTCCCCACCGACTTCCGCGAGGCGGACGTCCCCTCCCGCGCCGACGCGGACCTCACGGCGACCGCGTCCGCCCTCCAGGCGGCCTTCGCGGCCGGCGACGCGGCGGCGGCGGGGGCCCTCCTGCACACGGACGTGGTGCTCATCGACCGTGCCCTCCGAGTTCATTTGATCGGCGCCATCGAGACCGCGGCGTTCCTCGGGCGGGCCCTCGACCTCCTGGGCTACGGGGCCGGCAGCCGCCTACGGCACGTGGTGGGCGGCGCGGCGGGCGGCGCGTTCGAGTGGACGGCCGCGGACGGCCTGGTGGGCATCACCGCCGTCGAGCGGGACGCCGACGGGCTCGTCACCTCGATCACGTCCACCTACGACTCGCGCGTCCTCGCACCGGACCGCAAGGCCGCGCTGATCGGCCGTGCGTTCGCGTGACGGCGCGGCTGTTCCACCGCCGCCGGGCCACCGGGGCCGCCTGGTGGGGCCGGGGCGAGCTGTACACCTGGCTGGTGACGGGCGCGGAGTCCGGCGGCGCGTACTGCGCCGTGCTCGCGACCGTCGCGCCGGGCGGCGGGCCGCCGCCGCACGTGCACCGCCGCGAGGACGTGACCTTCTACGTCCTCGAGGGCACGCCGACGTTCCGGCTCGAGGACGAGCGGGTGGTCGCGATCCCCGGGGACTTCGTGAACGTGCCCAAGGGCACCCGCCACTGCTTCCGCAACATCTCCCTCGAGCCGGTGCGGATGGTCCTGACGTTCACGCCGGCGGGCATCGAGCGCTGCCTCGAACGCATCCTGGAGCCCGTCCCCGGCTCGGGCCCGCCTCAGGCCACCGCGTAGAGCCGGTACGCGATGAGGGTCGCCCCGTTCGAGCGGCCCTTCATCACGGCCTGGGTGGTGTTGAGCCAGGCGTAGCGCGGGTCACCGGTCTCGAACCGCGGCGCCGTGAACACCGGGCCCGGCGCGGACATGTCGGAGAAGTCGACGCGGCCGTTGTACTGGACGAAGATCAAGGCTCCGTCGTGGGTCTCGAGGGTCGCCCGCACGTCCAATTGGACGACGCCGTCCGCCGAACGGGAGCCCCAGTCGGCCGCCGCGGTGCCCACCATGCGGGCGTTCAGCCGCGGCCCCTCGATGCGCATGTCGGTGACGTTGACGATCACCCGCGTGCCGAACGGCGCGCCGTCCAGGATGTGCCGCTCCCCCAGGTCGGCGACGAGGGTGCCTATCTCCTCCAGGCCCGCCGGGCCCACGTCGTCGAGCAGGGCCTGGGCCTCCGCGCTCACCGTCATGGCGATCCCCTCTCCTCGGGCCGCGGACGGGGGCGGCGCGAGGCCGGCCCGTGGCCGCGGCGGTAGACCATCAGCGTGCGGGTGAAGGTGATGACCACCACCCCGTCCTGGTTGGAGCCGGTGGTCCGCACCCGGACGATCCCGACCTCGGGGCGGGAGCGGCTCTCCCGGACCTCCAGCACCTCCGACTCCGAGTAGATCGTGTCGCCCTCGAAGACGGGGGCCGGCAGGCGCACATCGTCCCACCCGAGATTCGCGAAGACGTTCTGCGAGACGTCGGACACGCTCTGGCCCGTCACCAGGGCGAGCGTGAACGTGGAGTCGACGAGCGGCCGGCCCCACTCGGTGCCCGCCGCGTAGTGGGCGTCGAAGTGGACCGGCGCCGTGTTCTGCGTGAGCAGCGTGAACCAGGAGTTGTCGACCGGCAGCACCGTCCGGCCGAGGCGGTGGACGTAGACGTCCCCGACGGCGAAGTCCTCGAAGAAGCGACCCTCCCAGCCGGGGACCTCCGGCACGGCTATCCCCCCAACGCCCCGAGGATGAGGTCGCCGACCGCGCGGGTGCCGAGGTCGCCGCCCAGGTCGCGCGTGCGGTGGCCGGCGTCCAGGACGGCGTCGACGGCGCCGTCGATGCGGTCGGCCGCCTCCGGCGCGCCCAGCGAGTAGCGGAGCATCATCGCCGCCGACAGGAGGGTGGCGATCGGGTTGGCGATCCCCTGGCCCGCGATGTCCGGGGCCGAGCCGTGGACGGGCTCGTAGAGCCCCAGGGTGCCGGGGCCGAGGCTCGCCGACGGGAGCATCCCGATGGAGCCGGTGATCATCGCGGCCTCGTCGCTGAGGATGTCCCCGAACAGGTTCTCGGTGACGATCACGTCGAAGTCGGCCGGGCGGCTCACCAGCTGCATCGCGGCGTTGTCGACGAGCATGTGCTCGAGCGCGACGTCGGGGTGGCCCTTCGCCGTCTCGATCACCTGCTCGCGCCAGAGGCGGCTGGTCTCCAGGACGTTGGCCTTGTCGACCGACGTGACCTTGCCGCGCCGCCCCTTCGCGGCGGTGAAGCCGACCTCCGCGAGCCGGGCCACCTCCTCCAGGCTGTACACGCACGTGTCGAACGCCGAGTCGGGCTCGCGGCCGCGGGCCCCGAAGTAGAGGCCGCCGGTGAGCTCGCGCACCACCAGGAGGTCGGTCCCCTCGATCCGCTCGCGGCGCAGGGGGCTCGCCTCGTACAGCGCCGGCCACGGCCGCACCGGGCGGAGGTTGGCGTAGAGCCCGAGCCCCGCGCGGAGGCCCAGCAGGCCCTGCTCGGGGCGCGGCTTGTCGGGGTCGGTCGTGTCCCACTTCGGGCCCCCGACGGCACCGAGGAACACCGCGTCGGCCCCCTGGCAGGCCGCGAGCACCTCGTCCGTGAGCGCGGTCCCGTGCGTGTCGATGGAGATCCCGCCGACGAGGTGCTCGGTCCAATCGATCGTGAGGTCGTGGTCCGGTGCGACCGCGTCCACCACCCGCCGCGCCTCCGCGACCACCTCGGGGCCGATCCCGTCCCCGCCCAGAACCACCACCGACGCCTCGCGCAACCCGTCCCCCTCGTCCGTAGCCTGCTCCGCTCGACGGCGGAGCAGGCTACCAACGGGCCTCAGGCGAAGGGGCTGGTGACGGGCCCTTCGCGCTCGCGGTCGTTCTCGTACGCCGTGATGTGGTGCTCGTGGGCGAGGGTCAGCGCGATGTCGTCCCAGCCGTTGAGCAGGCGCTCGCGGATGACCGGATCGATCTCGAACGGCACCTCGCGGCCACCGGGCATCCGGACGACCTGCGCCTCCAGGTCCACCTCGGCGCGCGCGCCCGGCTCGCCCTCGGCCGCCTGGATCAGCTCCTGCACGTCGGCCTCCGGCAGCTGCACCGGGAGCATCCCGATCTTCGTGCAGTTGGTGCGGAAGATGTCGGCGAAGCTCGGGGCGATGACCGTGCGGTAGCCGAAGTCCTCGAGCGCCCACGGAGCGTGCTCGCGGCTCGAGCCGCAGCCGAAGTTCCGCCCGGCCACGAGGATCGGGGAGCCGTCGTACTCGGGGCGGTCGAGCGGGAAGCCCTCCTCGCCCCGCCAGTCCCAGAACAGGAACTCGCCGAACCCGGTGCGCTCGATGCGCTTCAGGAACTGCTTGGGGATGATCTGGTCGGTATCGACGTCGGCCCGGTTGAGCGGGGTCACGACGCCCTCGACCTGCCGGAACGGCTCCATCAGTGCACCTCCGCCTGGACCGCGTCGGGGTCGAACTCCCGCACGTCCACCAGGTGGCCGGCGATCGCCGCCGCGGCCGCCATCGGCGGGCTGACCAGGTGGGTGCGGCCGCCCTTGCCCTGACGGCCCTCGAAGTTGCGGTTGCTGGTCGAGGCGCAGCGCTCCTCCGGCTGGAGGACGTCGTCGTTCATCGCCAGGCACATGGAGCACCCGGCGTCGCGCCACTCGAACCCGGCGTCGCGGAACACCTTGTCGAGGCCCTCCGCCTCGGCCTCCGCCTTCACCTGCATCGAGCCCGGGACGACCATCGCGCGCACGCTGTCGGCGACCTTGCGGCCGCGCACGATCTCGGCGGCGGCGCGCAGGTCGGGCAGCCGGCCGTTGGTGCAGGAGCCGATGAAGACGGTATCGACGGCGATGTCCTCGATGGCCTCGCCGCCCTGCAGGCCCATGTACTCGAGGGCGCGGCGGACGCCGTCGCGGTCGGCGGGGTCGTCGTAGGCGTCGGGGGTGGGGACGCGACCGGTGACCGGCGCGACCATCCCAGGGTTGGTGCCCCACGTGACCTGCGGCGCGAGCGACGCGGCGTCGACCGACACCTCGGTGTCGAAGCGCGCGTCCCAGTCGGTCGGCAGCTCCCGCCACCGCTCGACGGCGGCGGCGTAGTCGGCCGGCGCGCCCGGGCGGCCCTCGAGCCACGCGAACGTCGTCTCGTCCGGCGCGATCATGCCGGCGCGGCCGCCGCCCTCGATCGACATGTTGCAGACGGTCATGCGGCCCTCCATCGAGAGCGCCCGGATCGCGGACCCGGCGTACTCGATGACGTGGCCCTGCGCGCCCGCGACGCCGATCTGGCCGATCGTGCCGAGGATGATGTCCTTGGCGCCGACGCCGACGCCGAGGTCGCCGTCGACCGTGATGCGCATCGTCTTCGGCATCGCCTGGGTGAGCGTCTGGGTGGCCAGGACGTGCTCCACCTCGCTGGTGCCGATGCCGAACGCCAGGGCGCCGAACGCCCCGTGCGTGGAGGTGTGGCTGTCGCCGCACACGATCGTCATCCCCGGCTGGGTCACGCCGAGCTCCGGGCCGATGATGTGGACGATCCCCTGCCGGGCGCTGCGGATGGAGAAGAGCGGGATGCCGAACTCCTCCGCATTGCGCTCCAGCGCCTCGATCTGGGCCCTCGAGAGCGGGTCGGCGATGCCCTGGTCGCGCCCGATCGTGGGCACGTTGTGGTCGACCGTCGCGAGGGTGCGATCGGGACGGCGGACGGCGCGGCCGGCGAGGCGGAGGCCGTCGAACGCCTGCGGCGATGTCACCTCGTGGACCAGGTGGAGGTCCACGAACAGGATCGCCGGCCCGTCGGGCCCCGCAGGGCGGACGACGTGGTCGTCCCACACCTTCTGGAACAGGGTCCTGCCCATCTCACACTCCCCCTGCGACGCGCTCGCCGTGCTCGGCGTGCCGGCTCGCGTTGACGGCTCTCACGTAGGCGATGGCGCTCGCCTCCAGGACGTCGGTCGAGACCGACTGGCCGGCGAACCGGCGCCCGTCGATCTCGCACACCACCCGCGCCTCGCCCAGCGCGTCCTTCCCGCTCGTGACCGCCGAGACCGAGTACTCGAGCAGCGTGCCGGAGCTGCCGGCGGCGGCGTCGATCGCCTTCATCAACGCGTCGACCGGGCCGTCGCCGTCGGCCTCCGCCTCGTGGCGGGCGCCCTCGGCGTCGACGATCACCACCCGCGCGTGCGGGGTCTCGTGGGTGGCGCCGGCGAAGTGGAGCTCCTCCAGGGAGAAGCCGGCGTCGGCGCTCTCGACGCGCATCTCGTCGCCCACGATCGCCTCGAGGTCGGCGGCGGAGATGCGGCCCTTGCGGTCGGCCAGGTCCTTGAACCGGGCGAACGCCTGGTCGAGCTCCTCCTTGTCCAGCTCGTAGCCCATCTCGAGCAGCGCGTTGCGCAGGGCGTGGCGGCCGGAGTGCTTGCCCAGCACGATCTCGCTCTGCGCCAGCCCGACGGAGGCGTAGTCCATGATCTCGTAGGTCAGCGGGTTGGCCAGGACCCCGTGCTGGTGGATGCCGGCCTCGTGGGCGAAGGCGTTGCGGCCCACGATCGCCTTGTTCGGCTGGACGACGTAGCCCGTCATGCGGCTCACCATCTTGCTGGTGCGCATGATCTCGGGGGTGTTCATGCCGCACCACAGGCCGCCGAGCTCGGCGGCGCGGGTGCGCAGGATCATCGCGAGCTCCTCGATGGAGGCGTTGCCCGCGCGCTCGCCGATGCCGTTGACGCAGCCCTCGACCTGGCGGGCGCCGACCTGCACGCCGGAGAGCGAGTTGGCCACCGCCAGGCCCAGGTCGTTGTGGCAGTGGACCGAGAGCGTCACGCCGTGCAGCGGCGGGCACAGCTCGTAGAGGTCGAGCAGGTAGCGCTGGAACTCGGTCGGCATCGTGTAGCCGACGGTGTCCGGGATGTTGATCGTGGTGGCGCCCTCGGCGATCGCGGCGCCGACGACCTCGGCGACGAACCGCACGTCGGAGCGGGTGGCGTCCTCGCAACTGAACTCGACGTCGTCGACGATCGAGCGGGCCAGGCGCACGGCCTCGGTGGCGGCGGTCAGCACCTGCTCGCGCGTCATCTTCAGCTTGTACTGGAGGTGGATGTCGCTGGTGGCGATGAAGGTGTGGATGCGCGGGCGGCCGGCGTCGCGGACGGCCTCGCCGGCGACGGTCACGTCCTTCTCGTTCGCGCGCGCCAAGCCGGCGACGACGACACCCTCGACCTCCTGCGCCACCGCCCGGGTGGCCTCGAAGTCGCCGGGTGAGGCGATCGGGAACCCGCCCTCGATGATGTCGACACCGAGTCGCGCGAGCTGCTGCCCGATCTCCACCTTCTCGCGCGTGTTGAGGGTGATCCCCGGCGCCTGCTCGCCGTCGCGGAGCGTGGTGTCGAAGATCAGTACGCGCTTCTCGGGGTCCTGCGGAGCTGGGGTCGCGCTGTCGGCGGTCACGGAGAGGTCCTCCTCACGAAAGGGCTTCGAGGCATCGGCTGCCCGGCGCATCCGGGCGTGGGTGTCGGCAAGCTCCCCCTACCGGGGGAGGAGCCCACGAAGCCCCAGGAGCGCGCGCCGCGACAGGTGGAGATGGGCGCAGGTCCCAGGCATGGGGCGGAGGATACCGGTGCGCGCCGGAGCGCACAAACCCCCGCTGCGCGGCGGGATCTTGACGGGCGGGGACGGCGGTGGGAGCGTCGCGCAATGCGTGCCTCCCGGATGCTCGCCGCGGCCCTCGCGGGGGCCGCCCTCTCGCTCGTGGTGCCCGCCCTGGCGCAGGGCGCCCTTCGCGCCGACCGCCTGACGATCGCGAACACGCCCGCGAAGGTGCGGGTGGTCGTTCATTTCAGCGGGAGCCCTTCGCTCAGTGGACTGGAGCGCCAGGTGGACGCGCCCGACCCCGACCCGATCGACGGCCGGTCGAGCGTGCGGATCAACGGGACCGGGATCTCGACGGGCGCGGCGCAGGTCACGGGGGCGGGCGTGACGGCGCGGGTCCAGGGGCTGCCGGGCCGGATCGTGGTGCGCATGCGGTCCGGCGCGAACGAGCTGAAGTTCCTCCAGTACAAGGTCTCCGTGCCGCGGAACGTGGTGGTCATCGACCTGTGGAAGGTGACGGCGGCGGCGAAGGCGCGGATCCTCTCCGACGGATGCCTGAAGATGACGTCATGGTCGGGCAAGGGCGGCCGCGTGAAGGCGAAGGGCCTGGAGCTGCAGCCTTTGTTCGAGCACGGGCTGGTGCTGACGCTGCGCGGCTCGGACGGGGGCGCGATCTCGGAGAAGCCCCTGACGGCGACCGAGGGCGTCTTCAAGCCGGACTTCTCCGGATACTCGTCGCCGGGCCACTGGAGCGGATCGATGACCGTGCCGGCGGCGTCGCAGGGGGCGCGGGCGATGTTGGAGGCGTGGTCGGCGTCGGCGAAGGACGGGTCGCTGGAGTGCCTCGTCCAGACCCCGGTGCGCGTGGCGCCGTAGCGGGGGCCGCGCCGTGACGGGCGCGACCGGCTTCGGCGCGCCCGCGGAGGCGTACGACCGGTTCGTCGGGCGCTACGGCCCGCCCCTCGCGGCGGGCCTGATCGGGTTGGCGGGGGTGGCGCCGGGGATGCGGGCGCTCGACGTCGGCTGCGGGCCGGGGGCCCTGACGCGCGCCCTGAGCGACCGGGTCGGTTCAAATGGATCCGTGGCCGCGGTCGATCCGTCGGACGGGTTCGCCGCGGCCTGCCGGGATCGGGTCCCGGAGGCGGACGTCCGGGTCGCCGCCGCTGAGGCCCTCCCCTTCCCGGACGGTTCATTCGACATCGTGGTCGCTCAATTGGTCGTGAACTTCATGGCCGATGCGGAGGCGGGGGTGCGCGAGATGGCGCGCGTCGCCCGTCCAGGGGGCGCGGTGGCGGCGTGCGTGTGGGACTACGCGGGCGGGATGACGCTGCTGCGGGCCTTCTGGGACGCGGCGCGGGAGGTGGAGCCGGAGGCGGCGTCCCGGGCGGACGAGGGCGTCGCGATGCCGTGGTGCCGCGAGGGCGACCTCGAGGCACTGTGGACCGCAGCCGGCTTGGGGGACGTGCGGGGCGGCTCGATCCAAGTGAACGCCGCCTACCGCGACTTCGCTGACCTCTGGGCCCCCCTCCCCGCCGGCATCGGCCCGGCGGGAGCGTGGTGCGCCTCCCTGACCCCGGACCGCCGGGCGGCGGTGAAGGAGGCGCTCCGCCGCCGGCTGGACGTCGGAGACGGGCCGTTCACCCTCACCGCCCGCGCCTGGGCGGCGGTCGGGAGAGCCTGAGCCGCCCGAGCACCGCGCCTTCGTCGCGCCACTCGGGTCGTGGGTTGGAGGGCCGCCGGGACGAGGTTGGGGCCGGTGAGTGGTCGACGTTCATTCGAACGCCACCCCCACCCTGAAACGCACCCCCAACGACACGAACCCGGCGGTGGTCGGTGTGGGTTGGGTGTCGATCCGTCACCGGCATCGGCGGGATCGTCGGNGACGTGGTCCGTCACGTTCCCGAGCCCGCCCCCGGGGCTGGTGTCGGTGCGCGCCGTGGACCGGGCGGGGAACTCGCGGGGCATCCGGACGAGCATCCCGGTGGTCACGCGGACGCCCCTCGTCCCGACCCGGGCGGTCCACATGACGGCGATCTCGTGGCAGACGGACTACCTGCGCGAGCCGGTGCTGGCGATGCTCCGCAAGGGCCTGATCAACACGATCGAGCTCGACCTGAAGGACGAGTCGGGGATCGTCGGCTACGACAGCAAGGTCCCGCTGGCGCACGAGATCGGCGCGGTGCAGCCGAGCTACGAGATCCACGATGCGGTGAAGGAGATCCACTCCCTCGGCGGCCGGGTGGTCGGGCGCATCGTGGCGTTCCGCGACCCGGTGCTCGCGAAGTACGCGTGGGACCACGGGGACCGCGACCAGGTGATCCAGACCCCGTCCGGTGACCCCTATTCGGGCTACGGCGGCTTCACCAACTTCTCGAACCCCGTGGTGCGGAAGTACAACGTGGACATCGCGCGCGAGGGCGCCGAGGCCGGGGTGGACGACATCCTCTACGACTACGTCCGCCGGCCGGACGGCCCCATCGAGACGATGGTCTTCCCGGGGCTGAAGGGCGGTGCCCAGGGGTCGATCGTGAGCTTCCTCGGGGAGGCGCGCGACGCCCTGGAGCCGACGGGGGCGTTCCTCGGGGCGAGCCTGTTCGGCATCGCGGCGTTCCGGCCGGAGGAGGTGGCCCAGGACGTCGGCCGCATCGCGCGGAACGTCGACTACGTGGCGCCGCTGATCTACCCGAGCCACTGGGGCCCGGGCGTCTACGGGGTCGCCGACCCCGAGAGCGAGCCGAAGATGATCATCGAGGAGTCCCTGAAGCGCTTCAACGACCTGGTGAAGGGCTCCGGCGCGAGGGTCGTCCCGTGGCTCCAGGACTTCTCCCTGAGGGTCCACTACGGCGCGAAGGAGGTCTGCGCACAGGTGAAGGGCGCGGAGGCCGAGGGCGTCAAGGAGTGGATCATGTGGGACGCGAACGTCACCTACACCCAGGCGGGCTGCCTGAAGGAGTAGCGGGTCGGGAGTCCCCCGGGTCCCTGATGGCGCCTGGGTGGTTGGAGGGCCGCCGGGATGGGGCTCGGGCGGTGAGTGGTCGACGTTCATTCGAACCCCACCCCCACCCTGAAACGCACCCCCAACGACACGGGGCCGGCGGTGATGGGTGTGGGTTGGGTGTCGATCCGTCACCGGCATCGGCGGCATCGTCGAGGTCGATGCCGCGGAGCTTCTACAAGGGGGAGCGCCTGGGGAAGGCGCCGGCGTGTGCGATCTGCATGGGCCGCGGCCACGGCCCGCGCGCCCTCCTGCACCTCCCCCTCGGCGTGTCGGTCTGGCTGTGTGCGGGGCACCGGGACCCTGGGTGGCTGGCGGCCCGCGCCGGCCGGGACCTGGTGGTGTCCTTGCAGACGGTGTGGAACGCGGCCAACTGCATGACCACCAGGCGTTCCCGGGCCCTTGATCTGTTCCGGGAGGGTCTCCTCGCCTCACACCGCACCCGGACCCTGCCGGGGTCCTACTCCTGGAAGGCGCTCCGGCGGGAGGCGGAGACCAGGTTCGCCGCCGGTGAGCCACCCGGCGTGGTCATCGACCAGCTCAGGCGGCGGGAGCTGGAGCGTCCGGGGCCGCAGGACCCACCGTCGGTGCAGACGATGCGGCGATGGTTCCGCGACGGACGGTGGCGCGACGGGCGGGGGCCGGGTTCCGGCCCCGGGTCAGAAGAGCCCCGGCTGCCCGACCTCGGCGGGGGGACGCAACCCCAGGTGCCGGTACGCCCTCGCGGTGGCGACCCGCCCCCTCGGGGTCCGCTTCAGAAGCCCCTCCTGCAGGAGGTACGGCTCGTAGACGTCCTCGATCGTGTCCGCCGCCTCCCCCACGCTGTCGGCGAGGGTCCCCAACCCGACGGGCCGGCCCTCGAAGGTCTCGGCGAGGCGGCGGAGGATCTGGCGGTCCAGCTCCTCCAGTCCGAGCGCGTCCACCTCCAGGAGGTCCAGCGCCTCCTCCGCCACCGCCCGGTCCACGCCCGGCGCGCCCCGCACCTGGGCGACGTCGCGGACGCGGCGCAGCAGACGGTTCGCGATCCGCGGCGTCCCCCGCGAGCGCTCCGCCAGGGTCGCGGCGCCGTCGTCGTCGATGTCCACGTCGAGCAGGCGGGCGGAGCGGCGGACGATCGCCGCGAGCTCCGTGGCGTCGTAGTAGTTCAGCCGGTGGTGGACCCCGAACCGCGCGCGCAGCGGCGTCGTCAGGAGGCCCGTCCTGGTGGTCGCGCCGATGAGGGTGAACCGCGGCAGATCCAGCCGGAGCGTCCGCGCCGACGGCCCCTGGCCGAGGACGACGTCCAGCTGGAAGTCCTCCATCGCCGGGTAGAGGACCTCCTCGATCGCCCGGTTCAGCCGGTGGATCTCGTCGATGAAGAGGACGTCGTGCGGCTCCAGAGCGGTGAGAACGGCGGCGAGGTCGCCCTTGCGCTCCAGCACCGGCCCACTCGTGACGTGGAAGCCGACGTTCATCTCCGTGGCGACGATCCCCGCGAGCGACGTCTTGCCGAGCCCGGGCGGGCCGGCGAGGAGCACGTGGTCGAGGGCCTCGCCCCGCTGGCGGGCGGCCTCCAGGAAGATCGACAGCTGCTGCTTCACGCCCTCCTGGCCGATGAAGTCGTCCAGCCGCCGCGGGCGGAGGGAGCGGTCGAGCTCGTCCTCCGCGCCGAGGTCCTCCCCGCTCGCCAGGCGCTCGTCGTCCATCACTTCCGCCTCAGGGCGGCGAGGCCGTGGCGGACCAGGCCCTCGGCGTCGAGGCCGGCGGGCGCGTCGGCGAGGGCGGCGTCGGCCTCCTCGGGCCGGAAGCCGAGGGCGACGAGCCCGTCACGGGCGGCGATGTGGGTGTCGGCGGCGCCCACGACGACCGGGTGCGCCGCGCCGTTGAGCGAGCCGAGCCGGTCCTTGAGCTCCAGGACGATCCGCTCGGCCGTCCGCTTGCCGACGCCGCTGGCGGCCTGCAGGCGGGCACTGTCGCCGCGGGCGACGGCGAGGCGGAGGTCATCCGGACCGGCCACGCTGCAGATCGCCAGCCCCAGCCGCGGCCCGACGCCGTTGACCGAGGTGAACGCCTCGAAGAGCGTGCGCTCCTCCCCCGTCGCGAACCCGTAGAGGTCGAGCGACTCCTCCCGCACGACCAGGACGGTCAGGAGCGACGCCTCGGCGCCCACGGCGGGCAGGGCCTGGGCCGTGGTGGCGGAGACGCGGACCAGCATCCCGACGCCCCCGACCTCGATCACGGGGCCCTCGGGTTCGTGCACGAGGACGCGTCCCCTGACGGAGCGGATCACGCGGCCAACGCTAGCGCGCTCGGCGGATGGCCCCCCGCAGCGGCGACGAGCTCAGATGGCAGATCGCGGCGGCCAGGGCGTCGGCCGCGTGATCGGTCTCCGGCTCGGCCCCCGTGAGGCGGCGGACCATCGCGCGGACCTGGACCTTGTCGGCGCTCCCCGACCCCGTCACCGACTGCTTGATGGTGTTGGGCGAGTACTCGACCACCTCCACGCCGGCGCGGGCGAGGGCGACGATGATCGCGCCGCGGGCCTCCGCCATCGCCATGGCGGAGCGGCTCATCGGGTGGATGAACCAGGACTCGATCGCGGCGGCCTCCACCCCGTGCTCGCCGATGAGGGCGGCGATCCCGTCGTGGAGGTCCCGGAGGCGCTGCGGGTGCGGCTGCCGGGGGGACGTCCTGAGCGTCCCGACCGCGACGGCGCGCGGCCGCTGCGGCGGCCCGGCCAGGAGGGCGTACCCGGTCGACGCGAGACCGGGGTCGACCCCGATCACCACGGCGCGACCATGCGGGCGTGTTCGCGGCGCGGGGCGGCGCTCCTGCGCGGACGGGTCCACCGCGTCAGTCAACCGGCGGCCCCGGACGGCGCGGGGCCCGGGATAGGCTCCGCCGCGACCGACGAGGGGAGGAGCCGATGGGGTCGCAGGCGCCGGACTTCGAGGCGATCACGGCACAGCAGCGGGCCGCGTGGTCCGCGGGTGGGTTCCAGCGGGTGGCGCTGACGGTCATGGAGGTCGCCGAGCACCTCGTGGCGACCGCGGATCCGGCCCCCGGCGACCGGGTGCTCGACGTGGCGTGCGGCACCGGCAACGCCGCGCTGGTCGCTGCGCGGCGGTTCACCGAGGTCGTCGGATTGGACTTCGCGCCCACATTGATTGAAACCGGGCGGCGGCGGGCGGCCGCCGAGGGCACCGACATCACGTTCGTGGAGGGCGACGCGCAGGCGCTGCCGTTCGAGGACGCGTCGTTCGACGTCGTTCTCTCCGTCTTCGGCGTTCAATTCGCACCCGACCAGGAGCGGGCGGCCGCCGAGCTGCTCCGCGTGACCCGGCCCGGCGGGACGATCGCGCTCGCCAACTGGGTCCCAGGCAGCTCCGCGGACGCCTTCTTCCGGACGACGGCGAGGTTCGTGCCGCCCACGCCCGGCCTCGCGTCACCGTGGGGCTGGGGCACCCCGGAGGGGGCGACCGCGCTCCTGGGACGCGGCGCCGACGTGACCGTCCACCCGCGGAGCTTCCTCCAGCGCTTCCCGTCGCCGCAGGCGATGGTCGACACCTTCCGGGAGACCTTCGGGCCCGCCAAGCTCATCTACCAGGCGGCCGGCCCGGACCGCGCGGCGGAGGTCGACGCCGCCATGCTGGAGACGATCGTCCGCTACGACCGGGCCACCGACGGCACCCTCGCCATGGAGGGCGCCTACGCCGAGGTGGTCGCCCTCAGGCGCTAGCCGGCGACGGCCTCCAGCAGCTCCTCGGAGATGTCGAAGTTGGAGTAGACGTCCTGCACGTCGTCGTTCTCCTCGAGCGCGTCGATGAGCCGCAGGATCTGGCGCGCCTCCTTCTCGGAGGGCTCGACCGTCGACTTCGGCACCATCGTCAGCTCCGCGGAGACGTAGCCGATCCCCGCCTCCTCGAGCGCGAGGCGCACCGGCATGAAGTCGGCCGGCTCCGTGGTGATCTGCCACTGGGTGCCGTCCTCGGAGATGTCCTCCGCCCCACCGGTCAGCGCGACCTCCATCAGCTCGTCCTCGTCCACGCCCTCGCGCTCCACCAGCACGACGCCCTTGCGGTCGAACTGCCAGGCGACGCTGCCCGGGGTGCCCAGGGAGCCGCCGTTCTTGGTGAAGATGAAGCGCAGGTCGCTGGCGGTGCGGTTCCGGTTGTCGGTGAGGATCGTGCAGATCACGGCGACCCCGCCGGGGGCGTAGCCCTCGTACAGGATCGACTCGTACTGCTCGCCGTCTCCGCCGCCGGCGCCGCGCTGGATGGCGCGCTCGATGTTGTCCTTCGGCATCGAGTTGTCGCGCGCCTTCTGGATCGCGGTGGCGAGCGCGGCGTTGGACTCCGGGTCGGGCCCGCCCTCCTTCGCCGCCACGAGGATCGCCCGCGACAGCTTCGAGAAGAGCTGCCCGCGCTTCGCGTCGGCCGCGCCCTTCTTCCGCTTGATCGTCGCCCACTTACTGTGCCCGGACACGGTCCCTCCTCGTCGTCACACCACCGCCGTCGCGCCGCTCTCGGGCCCGCGCGACCAGCCACTCGTGGAACCGCCGCTCACCCGACAGCTCCGGGTGGAACGCGGTCACCATCAACATCCCCTCGCGCGCGGCCACCGGGTGGCCGGCGTGCTCGGCGAGCACCTCCACGCCCGGGCCCGCCTCCTCGATCCACGGCGCCCGGATGAACACCGCCTCGACCGGCTCCGGGCCCATCGCCGGCACGTCGAGCATCGTCTCGAACGAACTGCGCTGGCGCCCGAAGGCGTTGCGCCGCACCACGATGTCCATGCCGCCGATCAGCGGCTGGGCGCCGCCGGTCGTGCCGCGGGCCAGCACGATCATCCCCGCGCAGGTGCCGAGCACGGGCAGGCCGTCCGCGACGGCCCCGCGCAGCGCCCCGAGCAGCCCCGAGTGCTCGGCGACCAGGCCGAGCGTGGTGCTCTCGCCGCCCGGCAGCACGATCGCGTCGAGCCCCTCCAGGGCCTCCGGCGTGCGCAAGTCCACCGGCTCGGCGCCCGTGGCGGCGAGCACCTCCGCGTGCTCCGCGAACGCCCCCTGGATCGACAGGACGCCCACCCGGGGGCGGCCCAGACCGCCCGTCGCCGTGCTCACCACCCCCGGCCCTGGAGCATGTCGCCGGCCCCCAGCGCGCTGATCTCCAGACCGGGCATGGCATCCTTCAGCCCCGTGGACACGCGCGCGAGCACCTCGGGGTCGCGGTAGTGGGTCGCCGCCTCGACGATCGCGCGGGCCCGCTTCGGCGGGTCCTCGCTCTTGTAGATGCCCGAGCCGACGAACACGCCCTCCGCCCCCAGCTGCAGCATCAGGGCCGCGTCGGCGGGCGTCGCGATGCCGCCCGCGCTGAACAGCACGACCGGCAGCCGTCCGTCGGCCGCGAGCTGCGCGACCAGGTCGTAGGGGGCGCGCAGATCCTTCGCCGCCGCGTGGATTTCCTCGGACGGCATGGATTGCAGCCGGGCGATGCCGGAGCGGATGCTGCGCATGTGGCGGACCGCCTCGACAACGTTCCCGGTGCCGGCCTCGCCCTTCGACCGGATCATCGCCGCGCCCTCGGAGATGCGCCGCAGCGCCTCGCCCAGGTCGGTGGCGCCACACACGAACGGCACGGTGAAGCCGTGCTTGTCGATGTGGTGGGCCTCGTCGGCCGGGGTGAGGACCTCGGACTCGTCGATGAAGTCGACGTCGAGGGCCTGAAGGACCTGCGCCTCCACGAAGTGGCCGATCCGGCACTTCGCCATGACGGGGATCGAGACCGCCTCCTGGATCCCGGCGATCATCTCCGGGTCGCTCATGCGAGCCACGCCACCGTCGACGCGGATGTCGGCCGGGATGCGCTCGAGCGCCATCACGGCGCACGCCCCGGCCTCCTCGGCGATGCGCGCCTGCTCGGGCGTGGTGACGTCCATGATGACGCCGCCCTTCAGCATCTGCGCCAGGCCGGTCTTCACCCGCGTCGTGCCCGTGCGGCCGTTGCCCTCTGCCACCCTGTCCCCTCGTCGTTCGCCAGCGGAGGGCCTGATTCTAGCGAAGGCCCCCGCCGCGCCGGTCGCGGCAGATTGGCCAGGGGGCCAAAGTGCGCGCGGGCGTCCACCCCCTACCGTCCGTGACGATGGAGCGAGATCCCGAGATCCGGTTCCTCCAGCGGCTCGCCCTCACGGCGGCGTCGACCGCCACCATGGGCGACCTGGTGCGGCTGGTCATCGCGGAGACGACGGAGGCCACCGGCGCCGACGTCTGCTCCGTCTACCTGATCGACCCCGCCGACGGGAAGCTGGTGCTCACGGCGACCAACGGGCTCTCCCAGGAGGGCGTCGGGCAGGTGCGCCTGGCGGTCGGCGAGGGCGTGACCGGCTGGGCGGCGGCGGAGCGGCGGCCGGTGGTGGTCCCCGACGTCCGCGACGAGCCGCGCTTCCGCTGGATGGAGGACGTCGACCAGGCGCGCTTCGTGTCGATGTGCTCGATCCCGATCCTCGCCGCCGACCACCTCGTGGGCGTGCTGAACGTGCAGAGCGACGCCCGCCGCGAGCTGAGCGACGGAGACGTCGGCTTCCTCTCGGCCATCGCCGCCCAGGTGGCCGGGGTCCTCGCCCGCACCGAGCTGCAGGAGCGCCTGGAGCGCCGGGCCGCGGAGCTGCGCCGCTCCGAGGAGGTCCACCGCCGGCTCGGGGAGCTGGCGCTGGCCGGGTCCGGCCCCGCCGCCGTGTGCGCCGCCATCGCCGCGCTGGCGGGCGCGCCGGCGGCGGTCTACGACCCCGAGGGGCTCCGTATCGCCGCGGGCGGCGCCGGGATGCCGGAGCGCCTGCCGCGGGCGGTGACGGACCGCTCCCTGTCGGTCACCCCGATCCGGGCTGGTGACGAGCCGCTCGGCTGGCTGGCGATCGCCACCCGCGGGGTCGGGACCGCGGCCGTCCGCCAGGTGGCCACGCACGGCGCCACCGTGCTGGCGCTGGAGCTGGTGCGCCGCCGCGCCGACCGCGAGGCCGAGCGGCGCCGCCGCGCCGACCTGGTCGAGGAGCTGCTGTCGTCGCGGCTGCGCCGCGAGGAGGCGGAGGACCTCGCCGACCGCGCCGCCCGCCTCGGGCACCCGATCCCCGACCCCGCGTGGGTGATCGCGTTCGAGCTGGACGACCCGGGCGACGGCCACGTGGTGGCGTCGGCCCACGCCCCCCACCGCCTGGCCGACGAGCTCCGCGCCCTCGCCGCGGCGCGCGGCTCCAATGCCTTCGTGGTGGAGCGCGGCGGCGGCCTGGTGGTCCTGGCGTCCGGGCTGCCGGAGCTGGAGGCGGCCGAGGAGTTCGCCGGCGCCGCCCGCGACCGCGTGCAGGGGCTCGTCGGGGCCGCCGCGGTGTCGTGCGGCATCGGGGCCCGGTCGTGCGCGCCCGCTGACCTGCGCCGCGGGGCCGAGGAGGCGCACCAGGCCCTGCGGGTCGCCCGCCGGCTGGGCGAGCGGGGGACCGTCGCCTCGTACCGTCGGCTCGGCATCGAGCGGCTGCTGCTGGGCATCGACCCGCCGGAACTGCTGGAGGAGTACGTCGAGGACTGGCTCGGCCCCCTCATCCGCCCCGGGCAGGGTCGCGGCGCCCCGCTGATCGAGAGCCTGGAGGCCCTCGCCCACGAGGGGTGGAACATGCGCGCGACGGCCCGCCTGCTGGGCGTGCACGTCAACACGCTGCTCTACCGGGTCGGCCGGATCGAGCAGATCCTGGGCCGCAAGCTCGACGACCCCGAGGTGCGGATGGCGATGGCCGTCGCGCTGCGGGCGCGCCGACTGGTGACCGGGATGGAGGGCGTGATCGAGGGCGCCCGGGCCGCTCCGGACCGAGCGCCGACCCTCCGGAAGATCCCGGGGGCGGCCTCCTAGGGCGTCCCGGACGGACGGGAGACGCTCGCCGAGACGCCGGCGCGACGGACGTGCCGCAGATTCCCTCCTGAGAGACGATCCGCGCCGGGATCCCCGGCGCGCCGAGAGGGGGGACGATGGGTACGACGTCGCTTCACGACGGTACGGCGCTCTGGTTCGAGCAGCGGGGCTCGGGCCCCGACGTCCTGCTGATCGCCGGCCTCGGCGACCCGCTGGAGGCGTGGCGGGCGCAGCTCGACGGGCTCGCGGGGCGCCGCCGGCTGACCGCGTTCGACAACCGCGGCGTGGGCCGMACCCCGCTGCCCGACGCTCCGCTGTCCGTGCCGGCGATGGCCGACGACGCCGCCGCCGTGCTCGGGGCGGCGGACGTCGCGCGGGCTCACGTGGTGGGGTTCTCCGGAGGCGCCGCGATCGCCCAGGAGCTGGCGCTCCGGCATCCCGGGCTGGTGCGCAGCCTGGTCCTGGTGAGCACCTGGGGCCGGGCCGACGCCCACTTCCTGGCGATGCTCGACTCATGGCGGCGGCTCGTGACCGCGGCGACGGACGACCGCGCCATGCTCGAGGACTTCTACCTCTGGGTGTACACCCGCCGCGCCCACTCGGACGGCACCGTCGCCGCGATGGTCGAGGGCGCGCTGGCCTTCCCGCACCCGCAGTCCGCCGAGGCGTTCGTCGCCCAGGTCGACGCGTTCGCCGCGCACGACGCGCTCGACCGGCTCGGGGCGATCCGCGTGCCCGCGCTCGTGCTGGCCGGCGGCGCCGACATGATCGCGCCGCCGTTCATGGGACGCCTGGTGGCGGAGCGCATCCCCGGCGCCGTCTTCGAGGTGATGGACGGGGAGGCCCACCAGCCGTTCCAGGAGGTGCCCGACCGGTTCAACCGCCGGGTCGAGGCGTTCTGGCGGGGGGTCGAGCGGGAGGGGTGAGCCGGCGCCGCGGCCGTCAGGCGGGGATGGCGGCCAGGTCGGCCCGCGCCCGCACCGGGGCGAGGGCGCCGGCCAGCGCCTGCGCGACCGCGACCATCGCCACCAGCGTGGGGGCGCCGTCGCGTGCGTCGGCGGGGACCACCCGCGCCAGGGGGCTGCGGGCGAGCGGGTTGAGCGGGGAGTCCACCAGGACCGCGGCGGGGACGCCGGCCTGGCGGGCCGCGGCGACGGCCGCCTGCGCGACGCGCGACTCCCGCCCGATCGCCACCGCCAGCACGGCGCCGCCGGGGCCGAGGGCCTCCAGCCACGCGCGGGCGGCGGGGTCGAGCGAGGTCACGGCGGCCACCGGGCGGCCGGCGCGGGCGAGGCGCTCCTCGATGAGCGTCACGACGGTGCGGGCGTGCCCCTCCCCCGCGATCACGAGCGGGGTGCGGGGCGCCAGGGCGGCGACGATCGCCGCGAGCCCCGGGGCGTTCAATCGCTCGGCCGCGTCGTCCAATGCGAGCCGCTCGGCGGCCAGCGCCAGGTCGAGCCCCTCCGCCGAGACCGGGACGCCGATCTGGCGGTCGCCCGGGCGCGGCGGCAGGCCGGGGCGCTGGGCGCGCCGCACGATGCGCTGCATCTCCGGGTAGCCGGAGTAGCCGAGGGCCTGGGCGAAGCGCACGACGGTGGCCGGGCTGCAGTGCGACAGCCGGGCGACCTCGTGGGCCGAGAGCAGCGGGATGTCCGCCAGGTGGTCGGCCAGGTAGCGGGCGAGCGACTGCTGCGCGGGACTGAACCGCTCGTAGTCCCGCTTGAGCCGCTCGGCGAGCGCGTGGACATCAGGTGGCACGCGCCACCTGTTCGCCGTCGGGGCCCGGTCCCCTACCGGCGACGTGCGGCGAGCGTGATCGACGGCTGCGGACCGGCCGACATCGCAACCGACGCGATCTCGTCCGCGCTCGCGTCGCGCAGCACCAGATAGGCCACCCCGGCGCCCTCCGCGGGGATGCGCGACGGTACGGTCCGCAGGCGCGCCCGGGCGAGGCGGGCGGCCGGGCCGCGGGCGCCGCGCAGCGCCTTCGTCGCGGGCTCGAGGATCACCGCGCGGCCGCTCTCGAGGATGGCGACGAACCGCGGCGCGTCGAACCCCGACGCGGTCTCGTTGACGATCGACGCGATCCCGACGTCCGGGACGTCGCCGGTGGGGCCGACCTCGGCGACCAGGGCGCGCTCGACCGACCGCGACACCGGGTCGTCGCCGAGCATGTCGAGCGTCGCGCCGATCCCGTCCTCGGAGCCCACGAAGTAGCCGGTGCCGCTCGCGGGCGGCGGCGGCGCGGTCTCGGGCGGCCGCGTCCCCTCCCCGCAGCCGGCCAGCGCGAGCAGCAGCGCGGCGAGCGCCGCCGCGGCGAGGGCCCTCACCCGGCGCCGAGGCGGGCCAGCGGCCCGGCCAGCTCCTGGCGGTCGGTGAGGAGGCCGGCGGCCAGGTCGCCCTCGCGCTCCACCCGCCGCGCGACCACTCCCATCGTGAACTCCCGGGGGTCGAGCCCGGGCAGCACCTCGTCCCATCGCAGCGGCGTGGCGACCGGGGCGCCGGGCCGCGGCCGCACCGAGTACACGCCGGCGATGCTGCGCCCCCGGCCGTTCTGGAGGTGGTCGAGGTAGACCTTCGGGCCGCGCCGCCGCACCTCGCGCTCGACGGTGACGAGGTCCGGGCGGACCTTCGCGAGCCCCTCGCTGACCACCCGCGCGAACAGCCGCACATCGTCGAACGTGTGCCCGGGCGTCACCGGCACCAGGATGTGCATCCCGCTGGCCCCCGAGGTGCGCGGGTAGCCGCGGACCCCCAACGCCTCCAGCGCGTCGCGCACCATGAGCGCCGCCTCCACGACGCGGCCGTATGGCACGCCCTCCGAGGGGTCGAGGTCGAACAGCACCCACACCGGCTCGTCGGGCGTCGACGCCGTGCTCTGCCACGGGTTGAGGTCGATGTTCCCGAGGTTGACGAACCACAGCAGGCCCATCGGGTCGTCGATCAGGACGTAGCGGCTGGTCTTCTCGTCGTCGCGCCCGCTGCGCGACAGGTCGGCGGTGCGCATCCACGGCGGCGCGTCGTTGACGGTGTGCTGGAAGAAGAAGTCCTCCTCGATCCCGTTCGGGTACCGCTTGTGGATCATGGGCCGGTCGGCGAGGTGCGGCACGAGCACCGGGGCCATGCGCAGGTAGTGGTCCAGGAGGTGGCCCTTCCGGATGCCCTCGCCCGGCCAGTAGACCTTGTCGAGGTTGGTGAGGGTCACCCGCCGCCCGCCCTCCTGCACCGCCTGGTCGCCGGCGACGCGGGAGAACGGCCCGTCCGGGAGGTCGGGGCCGGCGTCCTCCTCCTCCGCGAGGCCGCGGAACACCGGCGCGCGGAGGCGGTTGTCGGGCGTGCGCTCCACGAAGCGCACCTCGGCCCGCAGCTCGGGGCGCACCCAGTGGGGCGGCTGGGGCGCCTTCGGCACCGTGTTCGCGAACGGCGACTCCGGCACCTCGATGGCGCTGAGGCGGTCCCAGMGCGCCCGCGACATCGGCCCGGTCAGGCCGGAGCCGACGTGCGACAGGTACGTCAGGCCGTCGTCGCCCGCCTCGCCGACCAGCAGCGCGCCCACCGTGCCGCGCCGCGACCCGGCGCCCTCCGTGAACCCCCCGATCGTGACGGTCATGTCGTGGCGCGCCTTCACCTTCACCCACTCCCGCACGCGGCGGCCCGGGCGGTAGGGCGCGTCCACCCGCTTGCACATGATCCCCTCGATCTCGCTCGCGCGGGCGGCCTCGAAGAGGGCCTGGAGCCCCTCGCTGACGTGGTCGCTCAGCAGCAGCACGGGCGGGGCCTCCGGCGGGACGATCCCGGCGAGCAGCGCCCGACGCTCGGTCCACGGCAGGTCGCAGATCCAGCGACCGTCGAGGTAGAGCAGGTCGAACGCCACGTACGTGAACGGGCCGCGGCCGTTCTGCAGCGCGTTGAAGTCCGACCGGCCCTGCGGGTCGACCACGACGACCTCGCCGTCGAGCACCGCCTCCTGGCAGAGCAGGCGGCGGCGCAGGTCGCCCAACCCGGGGTAGGACGGGGTGAGGTCGCGGCCGGTGCGGGAGCGCAGCTCGGAGCCCTCGGATGTCACGAGGGCCAGCGCCCGGTAGCCGTCCCACTTCAGCTCGGCGGCCCACCCGTCGCCCCGGGGCACCTCGTCGGACGAGCTCGCCAGCATCGGCCGCAGGGCGCGGAAGCGGGCGGCGGGGTCCTCCGGCCCCGGCGGCCCCTGGGTCGAGCGGAACACGAGCCACTCGTCCTTCCCGCCCCGCCGCCCGGTGCGCACCAGGTGGTAGTTCCCGTCGACGATCCCCCCGTGGAGCACGAGCTTCCACTCGTCGTCGCTCCGCAGCTCCTCCTCGAACGTGCCGGTGTCCCAGATCGTCATCCGGCCCGCGCCGTACTGGCCCTCGGGGATCACGGCCGAGAAGTCGAGGTACTCGATCGGGTGGTCCTCGGTGCGGACGGCCAGGCGCTTGGGGCCCTCCCGCAGCGGCAGCCCCTTCGGGACCGCCCACGACGCCAGCGCGCCGTCGACCTCGAGCCGCAGGTCGTAGTGGAGGGCGCGTGCATCGTGGCGCTGCACCACGAACCGGGGCGCGCCGCCGGGCGTCGCACCCTCGGACGGGGCCGGCTCGGGCGTGGCGCCGAAGTCGCGCTTCGCCCGGTACTCGCGGAGGTCGGACTCAGGCGTGGAAAGCCTCCAGGATGCCGGCCTGCCATCCCGCGATGGCATCCGGCGACTGGCCGTGGTGGGGCGGCGTGGCCCACAGGCGGTCAGCCAGGCCCTCCCATCCCCGCGCCTTCTCGCGCACCTGCCGGGGCGTGCCCGCGGCGGAGAACGCGTCGGCCATGTCGGGCCCGACCGCGTCGATCAGCCGCTCCGTGTCGCCGGCCATGAACGCGTCGCGGATCGGCGGCAGGCGGTCGGCGAACCCGTGCTCGGCGAACATCCCGGCGTAGGTCCGGACGGTGGCGTAGAAGCCGACGGTGGCGGCGGCCGCGCGGCGGGCACCCTCCGGGTCGTCCGCGCTGACGGCGCAGATCACCGACCCGCCGATCTCCGGCAGCTCGCGTCCGGCGCGCTCGGCGCCGGCGCGGAGCTCGGGCAGCGTGGCCTCGCGCAGCCACCCGGGGCTGGTGACGGGGTGGTCCAGGAAGCCGTCGGCCACCTCCCCCGCCAGCCGGGTCATGCCGGGAAGCACCGCCGCGATCCAGATGGGCACCTCGGGCCGCGGCGGGCGCGTGGCGCGGCGCAGGCCGCGGACCTCGATGTCGTACAACCGCCCCGGCGCGCGGGCGTCGCGCCCCGACGTGAGGGCCAGCATGAGCTCCCGGACGGCGGCGATCATCTCGCGCATCCGGCGCACCGGCGGCGCGTACGGAGCGCCGTGCCACGACGCGTTGAGCCGCCGCACGCCCGCGCCCAGCCCCAGCGTGAACCGGCCGCGGGAGGCGTCGTCCAGGTCGAGGGCCTCCAGCGCCGTGACCATGGGGCTGCGGGTGAACGCGAGCGCGATGCCGGTCGCGAGCTCGATCCGCTCCGTGGCCCCGGCGGCCAGGGCGAGGGGGATGGTGGCCGAGCGGTACAGCTCGGTCGCCCACAGCCGGGCGATGCCCGCCTCCTCGGCCCGGCGGGCGAACGCCGCGATCTCCGCCCCGTCCTGACCGATGAGCTGCACGTCGACCGGGATTGCGAGGGGCCCTGCCACGTGTGCCAGTATCCCAGCCCTGTCTCTTATACACATCTAGATGTGTATAAGAGACAGGTACAGCTCGGTCGCCCACAGCCGGGCGATGCCCGCCTCCTCGGCCCGGCGGGCGAACGCCGCGATCTCCGCCCCGTCCTGACCGATGAGCTGCACGTCGACCGGGATTGCGAGGGGCCCTGCCACGTGTGCCAGTATCCCAGCCCGTGCCCGCGACGACCCCCGTGCTCCCGGTCGCCCGCCTGGTCACCGAGCTCAGCATCACCGGCGTCGGTCAGCTGGCGGTGGGGCTGGCCGTGCTGGCGGGTGGTCTGACCGCCGCGGATGTCGACGCGGTGCGGATCCTGGTGCCGTTCGCGGTGGTGTTCGTCCTGATGTGCGGCCTGAGCATCTACCAGTCGCGCTGGCTGCGGCAGGCGCCGACCCCGCCGGTGAACCCGGACGCCCGCGTCGAGGAGCCGTCCGGCACCTGGCGCCGCAGCATCGTCCACATCCTGCCGGTGATCGCCCTGGTGGCGGTCTGCACGTTCGTCTCGCCGGCCGTCGGCGTGATCGTCGGCGGCGTGGTCGCCGCGGTCGGTCTGATCGACCTGCGGAACCGCGCGTGGGCCCAGGAGCGCGAGCGCGAGGCCGGCGCGGAGCTCATGCGCGAGCTGGGCCGGTCGCCCTTCACGAGCGGCCGGCGCCCGCTCTACACCCTCCCGCGGAAGGCCAGCACGCTCCGGACGTAGTCCTTGGTGTCGTCGTAGGGGCCGATGTCCGCGAGCGAGGCGAGCCCCTGGTAGTACGCGCCGATCGTCTGGCGCTCACCCGTGGAGCGGTGGGACAGCCACGCGAGGTACGCGACGCCGCCCTCGATGTTGTCCTCGAGCCGCGCGGGGTCCAGGTGCCGGCCGACGACGTCCTTGCCGAGCCAGCGGGCGGTCGCCGGCATGAGCTGCATCACGCCGATCGCGCCGGCGTGCGAGCGGGCGGACTGGTTCCAGCGGCTCTCCTGCCAGGCGATCGCCCGCGCCAGGCTCGGGTCGACGCCGTAGCGCGACGCGTGCTCCCCCAGCAGGTACGCGACCTGGCCCGCCGAGGCGCCGCCGCCGCCGGAGGAGGGCAGCGAGCCCGGAACCCGGAGCACCTTCCCGATCGAGAGGACGTTCGGGTTGGTGATGCCGTTCAGCGTCGCGAGGGCGTCGGCGCTGGTGCCGTAGCGGGCGGCGATGCCCGCCAGCGTGTCGCCCGCCCGGACGGTGTACGCGCCGCCGGACGACGACGTCCCGGTGGAGACGGGGGTCATCGTCGCGCCGCCGCCGCCGGAGGGGACCGTGAGCCGCTGCCCCACGTGGATCAGCGCCGGGTTGGCGATGCCGTTCGCGCTCGCCAGGGCGCTCACGCTCGTGCCGTACCGCGACGCGATCGCGCCGAGGGTGTCGCCGGAGCGGACCACGTAGCCGCCGCCGGAAGACGAGGTCCCGGTTGACACCGCGGTCATCGTCCCGCCGCCGGAGGGGACGGTGAGGGTCCGGCCGGCGCGGACCACGTTCGGGTTCGCGATGCCGTTGGCCTCCGCGAGGGCCGCGACGGTGGTGCCGTTGCGGGCGGCGATCGCGCCGAGCGTGTCGCCCGGGCGGACGGTCACGGTCTGGGCGGATGCGGTCGCGACCCCCGCCGCGAGGCCCAGGAGGAGGGCGGCGACGAGGGCGAGGAGGACGGTGCGGATGGCGGTGCGGGGCTCGGTCACGCGGGGCATCATCGGCGTTTTTGCGGCAGTTTCCAGCCCTCCCCACCCCTCCCCGCCTCCCTCTTTTTCGGGGCCCCCTCCCCCCCGCTCCCCGGGGCCCCTCCCCCGGCCTCCCCCCAGCCCCCGCCGCCGGGCAAGATGGTGCGATGGAGGCCGCGGGGACGCTGATCGTGGGTGCGGGGCTCGCCGGAAGCGCCGTCGCGATGCACCTGGCCGAGATGGGCCACGGCGGCGTGGTGGTCGTCGACCCCGACCTGGCGGGGGTGCGGTCGTCGTCGGAGCTCAACGCCGGCGGCGTGCGCGCGACGTGGTGGCAGCCGGTGAACGTGGAGCTGTGCGCGGCGACGATCGACTGGTTCGCGGAGCGCCCGGAGGAGTTCGGGCTGCGCCAGCGCGGCTATCTGTGGCTGCACGGCCCGGAGCGCTTCGCCGAGGCGGCCGGCCGGGTGGAGATGCAGAACGGGTTCGGCCGGGAGATCGAGCTCCTGTCGCCGCGGGAGGTGCGCGACCGCTGGCCGGTCATCGACGAGGTCTCCGATCTGGGCGGCGCGACGTTCTCGCCCCACGACGGCCTGGTGAGCCCGAACGCGGTGCGCGAGCACTACCGCGACCGGGCCCGTGCGGCGGGCGTGCGGTTCGTGGACCGGACGGTGGTGACCGGGGTGCGCCGCGACGGCGACCGGGTCACGCACGTCGAGGTGCGCGACGTCGGGGACGGGGACGAGGCGGCCCACGTGCTGGAGGGCGACCCGCCCCACGGCCCGCGCGACGCGATCGCCTGCGAGCGGGTGGTCAACGCCGCCGGCCCCTGGGCGGTGCAGGTGGCCGACCTGCTCGGGGTGCCGGTGCCGTGCCGGGCGGTGCCGCGCCAGATCTGCGTGGTGGCGTCGCACGACGTCGACCTCTCGGACCAGGGGATGATCGTCGACTCGAGCGACGTCTACTTCCACCACGAGGGCGGCGAGCTGATCCTGGCGGGCTACTCGCCGCCGGACGACCCGCCTGGCTACGACTTCCACTACGAGGGCCAGGCGTTCTTCGAGCGTGAGATCTGGCCGCGGCTGGCCCACCGGATCTCGGCGTTCGACCGCCTGGCCCACGTCCGCGGCTGGACCGGCCTGTACGAGCTGTCGCCCGACCACTCCGCCCTGCTCGGCCGGGTCGACGGGCTCGACAACGCGTACGAGATCCACTCGTTCTCGGGCCGCGGCGTGATGCAGTCGTGGGCGGCCGGGCTGTGCCTGGCGGAGCTGATCGTCCACGGCCGGTACGAGACGTTCCCCCGGGCCGTGGACCTGGCGGGCAGCCGCTTCGCCGAGGGACGCCTCCAGCCCGAGGACCTGCACATCTAGGAGGCCGCGAACACCTCGTAGCCGGGGGTCATGACCCCGCGGGGGTCCCAGCGGTGGCGGGCGGCGGCGAGCGGCGCGTGGGCCGGGCCCAGGTGGCGGCGCCAGTCGTCCGGGGACATCGGGAACGCGCTGACCGGGTAGAGGGTTCCGCCCGCCTCCCTGATGCGCTCGTACGCGGCCCGGTTGGCGGCGACGGATTGCGCGGCCTCCCCCGGGTCGGCGGTCGCCGGGAAGCGGATCACGTTGAACGTGTGCGCCAGGTCCCCGTCCGGCATGCGGACAAGGGGGGTCCGGACCGCGCCCGGCCGCACCGGCCCGATCGCGACCTGCCCGAACGGGCCCAGGCCGGCGGGGTCGAGGCGCGCGAGCTCGTCGGCGGCCACCTCGGCGATCGCCGCGTCGCCGACGAACGTGGTCAGCCAGGGGTGCGGGTTCCCCCACCAGCCCTTCGCGCGCAGCGCCTCCTCGAGCCGGGCGAGGCGGGCGAGGTCGTCCGCGAACGGGGCCGTCGCGGCCTCGGCGCGGTCGCGGTCGTCCGAGAGCCCCGCGAGCAGGCGGGCGTCGTCGCCCGGGCCGGCGTGGGCGGCCGCCGCGTCCAGCCGGAACTCCCACCCGTCCGGCCCGGGCGCGACGACCGCGCGGACCGAGGCGAAGCGCCCCTCCCGGGCCAGCGCCCGCTCGTCGGCGAGGAGCGCGGCGAGGGCCGGGTAGGTCAGCGTGTACCGGCGCACCGCCGCCGGCGCGGGCCTGAGCGCCAGCGTGGCCCGCACGATCATCGCCACCTGGCCCAGGCCGGCGCGGACCGCGTCGAACAGCGCGGGCTCCCGCTCGGCCGAGCAGACCACCCGCTCCCCCGTGCCGGCCACGACCTCCAGCGCGAGGACGTGGTCCGACTGCACGCCGTCCCGCCACGTCGTGGGCCCCACGCCGCCGACGACCAGGGTCCCGCCGACCGACAGGCGGAGGTAGTCGGGCAGCACCGGCGGAGCGAGGCCGCGCGGGAGCGTCGCGGCCAGCACCGCCTCCCAGGTCGCCCCCGCCCCGGCGTCGACCGCGCCGTCGCGCACCTCGCCGACGGCGGCGAGGGCGCCGGTGTCGGCGACCGTCCCGCCGGGCGCCTGCGCGCGGCCCCAGACCGAATGGCCCCGGCCGCGCGCCGCGAACCCGCCCGGGCCGGCGCGGAGGAGCGCCTCCGCAGCCGCACCCGGCGAGTCCGGGTGCACGACCTCCCGCGGAGCCCGGTGGAGCAGGTGACCGAAGTCCTCCACGGCCCCTGGCTTCCCACCGGGCAGGGGTGGCGAACCCCCGCGGAACACCGCCCCCGCGGCTACAGCTTCGGCATCAACTGCACCTTGATGTGGAGCTTGCCGTTCTTCCCCTGCTCACCAGGGAACTTCAGCTTCACCTGGTACCGGGCGGCCGTGGCCGACGTGCTCGTGATGATCACCGACGCGGTGTTCCCGCCCGAGAGCGTCGCGAAGCCCTGGAGGACGACGTACTTCGACGGCGGCTTGATCGTGACCGTCTGGAAGCCGTCGAAGCCCTTCGTGCTCGTCGGGTTCGGGCTGATCGTCCGGTTGATGACCTTCAACCCCGCCGCCTTGGCGTCGGTCGGGTTGGTCGCCGGCAACGACGACCCGCTGCTCGCGCCCGTCGCGACATACGCGGTCGCCGCGCCCGCGGCGAGTGCGGCGACCAGGCCGGCGACCGCGGTCCGCCCGAGGCGGCCGTTGAACGTTCCCATGTCATCGCTCCTGTCCGAGTGTTGGGGCACGCCATCCTCCCCCGGGTCGGCGCGGCTGCGATAGTCCCCGCGTGCACGAGGGCAGCAAGCGGGCCATCTTCGCGGCGTTTCTGGCCAATCTCGGGATCGCGATCGCGAAGTTCGTCGGCTTCCTGATCACCGGGGCGTCCTCGATGCTGGCCGAGGCGATCCACTCGGTCGCGGACACGACCAACCAGGGGCTCCTGTTCCACGGCGGCCGTCAGGCGGCGCGGCCGGCGACGCCGGAGCACCCGTTCGGCTACGGCCGTGACCGCTACTTCTGGTCGTTCGTGGTCGCCTTGGTGCTGTTCTCGATCGGCGGCCTTTTCGCCATCTACGAGGGCGTCGAGAAGCTGCGGGAGCCGCACGACATCGACTCCCCGGCCGTCGCGTTCGTGATCCTGGGCGTCGCGGTCGTGCTGGAGGCGTTCTCGCTGCGGACCGCGATCCGCGAGTCGAACCACGTCCGGGGCTCGCTCGGCTGGTTCCAGTTCGTCCGGCGCTCGAAGACGCCCGAGCTGCCGGTGGTGCTGCTGGAGGACCTCGGCGCGCTGTTCGGGCTGTTCTTCGCGATCGCCGGGCTGACGCTGGCCGTGACCCTGGACGAGCCGCGCTGGGACGGCGCCGCCACCGTCGCGATCGGCGTCCTGCTCGTCTCGATCGCGGTGATCCTGGTGGTGGAGATGAAGAGCCTGCTGATCGGCGAGTCGGCGACCGGCGAGCAGCAGCGCGCGATCCTCGGCGCCATCGAGGAGACGCCGGGCGTCCGCCGCCTCATCCACATGCGCACCCTCCACCTCGGCCCCGACGAGCTGCTGGTGGCCGCGAAGGTCGAGCTGGCCGGGTCGCTCAGCGTCCGGGAGGTGGCCGACGCGATCGACGCCGCGGAGGCGCGCGTCCGGACGGCCGTACCGATCGCCAGGGTGATCTACATCGAGCCCGACCTGTTCAGCCCCGACGAGGCCGAGCCGGCGCCGGAACCCGCCTAGCCCATCCCGGCCGTGGCCGGCGGCTGGATGATGATCGCCGCCAGCACCCGGTGGGCCCTGAGCGTCGCCTCCCGGTCGTCGTCGACGTGCAGGTCCGGCGACCACCGCAGGGCGCGCCGGTCGCTGCGCCGGTTGTCCGGGAAGAGGATGGCGAACGCGATGCGGTGGAGCACGTAGTCCTGCTTCACGAGCCACACGAGGAGCGCGGACCGAGACTCGCCCGCGTGGCGCTCCTCGATCGCGGCCCGCGTCGCCGCGATCGCCGCCGCCGTGCTCTCGGGGGTCCGCAGGGCCCGGACGTACGCGCCGAGCCGGTGCGCCGTCCCGCCCGGGGTGGCGTAGTCGGGGCGGTGGGCGACCCGGTCGCGCCCGCCGTCGAGGGCGGCGTGGCCGGTGCTGCGATCGGCCACGACCAGCGCCTCGCGCGTCGGCGCGTCGGCGCAGCCGCGGAGCGCGAGCTCCAGGAGCATGGACATGCCGTCGAGCTGCCGCGCCTTCCGCGGCTCCACCCCGGCCGTCATCGCCAGCCACCTCGCCGGGAGCGAACCCATGGGGAGCCCCGCGCGCTCCGCGTCACTCGGCGGCGCATCCTCGGCCGTCGCCTCCAGCGGGCGCGGCCTCCGCCTGCCGCTGACGCCGTCACCGTCGACGACGGGGACGGCGACCGGGATGGACGGGAGGCCCATGTGCCGCCGCTCGGCGACGAGCACGGCGACCACCCAGCGACAGTCCTCCGCCTCCAGTCGGACGCGGTGGACCGCGCCGCCGGCGCCCTCGATCGCGATGACGTGCTCCGGAAGCCCCCGGTCCGCCGAGTCCGGGCCGACCCGCTCCAGCTGGGATCCGCTGACGGCGAAGAGGGGCCGGGCGAAGGGCGTCTTGACGAACGCCAGGCCCCCCTCGTCGATCTCGAGCATCCCGGGCACGGCGTCCGCCGTGCCCGGGACGAGCCATTCACCGGGCCGCCAGGCCACGGTCCCGCACCTCGGTCAGCCGCCGAGCCGGTCCCCCGGACTGATGTCCGGGATGTCGACACCGCCGCCCACCAGCTCGCGGAGCGCGGCCGGCGTGCCCGCCAGTGCGGGGAAGGTGCCGAAGTGGCCGCACAGGATCTGCGGTGCCTTCAGCAGGCGCACGGCATGGGCCGCCCGCTTCGGGCCCATCGAGTAGAAGTCGCCGATCGGGAGGACGGCCACGTCGAGGGGGTCGATCTCCGCGATGAGGGCCATGTCGCCGAAGACGTCGGTGTCCCCCGCCTGGTACACGACCAGACCGTCCGGGAACCGCAGGACGTAGCCCACCGGGACGCCGCCCTCGACCATCGCGCCGTCGTCGCCGGTGATGCCGGCGGAGTGGACGGCCTGCACCATCGTGGCCGTCACGCCCGCGACCTCGACGGAGCCGCCGATGTTGAAGCCGGTGACCTCCACGCCCTTGCCGCCGAGGTAGACGGCGACCTCGAACAGGGCGAACGCCGGGGCCCCGCTGCCCTGGATCACCCGGACGGCCTCGGCGGCTCCCTGGCCGACGTGGTCGAAGTGGCCGTGCGTGATGAGGATCCCGTCCAGGTTCAGGGAGGCCGGATCCTTGTACTCGTCCGGAGTGGCGGGGTTGCCCTCCAGCCAGCAGTCGATGAGGAGCCGCTTCCCCTCGGAGGTCTCCCACAGCCATGTGCCGTGGCCCAGCCAGGTGACGGCGTTGCCCTTCAGATCCATCGTCCCTCCCCCTCGGTCGGTCTCGCGCTTCCAGCGCGAGCCTATTACCGCTCAGGGGCGGGGAGGTGACCCTCTGCCACGGCGCGCTCGAGCGCCTCCACGACCACGGGCCAGAACTGCGCCCCGGAGCACCTCCGGCACTCCGCCAGGGCGTCCTCCCTGGAGAGCGGCGCGCCATACGGCCGCGCCGACGTCATGACGTCCCACGCGTCGGCGAGCGTCAGGATCCGGGCGCCCTCCGGCACGTCCTCACCGGCCAGGCCGTCCGGGTAGCCGCGGCCGTCCCACCGCTCGTGGTGGCCGCGCACCCACGACACCTGCGCGGGCGAGAGCACGTCGGCCACGATCTCCGCCCCGAGCGCGGCGTGGGCGGTGACGCGGTGGAACTCCTCCGCCGTCAGCTTGTCCGGCTTGAAGAGGATCGCGTCCGGCACGGCGATCTTGCCCACGTCGTGCACCAGCCCGGCGTCGCGGAGGGCCGACGCGTCCTCGGCCGTCCACCCCAGGATGTCGGCCAGGACGCGCGCCACCTCGGCCACGCGCTCGGAGTGCTGCCGGGTGGAGCGGTCCTTCGCGTCCACCGCGCGGGCCAGCACGCGGATGCTCTGGAGGGCCTGGAGCCGCGTGAGCCGCTCGGCGTTCTCCGCGTCGGACAGGACCTCCACCACCTCGGGCGAGTAGAGGAACGCGACATCGCGGCCGTGCTGCTTCGCCCAGTAGAGAGCCCCGTCCGCGAGGCGGAAGAGCTCGCTCTGCTGCGGCGCCTGGTCAAGGTCGCAGACGCCCGCGGAGATCGTGATGTGGCCGATGCCGGGGAAGTCGTCGGCCGCGATCGCCTCGCGGGCCCGGTCGGCGGCGCGCCACGCCTCCATGCCGCCGGCCTCCGGCATGAGCCACGCGAACTCGTCGCCGCCCACCCGCGCCATCAGGTCGCCGGCCCGGGTGAGGGCGTTCAGGCGGCGGGCGGTCTCGCGGATCACGGCGTCACCGGCCTGGTGGCCGAGGTCGTCGTTCACGCGCTTGAAGTGGTCGATGTCGAGCAGCACCAGGGAGAACCGGCGGCCGTGGCGGGACGCGCGCACCACCTCCTGCGCCAGCCGCTCCTGGAACGTCCGGTGGTTCGCGAGCCCCGTCAGGTGGTCGGTGGCGGCCAGGGCGGCCAGCCGGGCACGCGCCTCGGCGTTGCTCACGGCGATCCCCACCAGCTCGGCGAAGCGGCCCAGGCGCTCCGGCGCGTCGGGCATCGCGGCCGGGTCGATGGCGCCCAGCACGCCGATCGCGCCCCACAGGCGGTCGCCGGCCCGCACCGGCGCGGCGATGGCCACGCGGCGGCCGGTCTCGTCCGGGACGTCGATGCGGGCGGCACGGCCGCTGCGGCGCACCGTCCCGGCCAGGCCGTCGCCGTCGAGCCGCTCGCCCTGCGCGAACGCCGGCGGCGCGCCCACCGCGCCCCACGCGCCCATCCGCGTGGCCGTCCCTTCCTCCTCGAACCGCACCAGCCCGCCGCTGGCCGCGCCGAGGAGGCGCACGGCCTCCTCGCACACCAGGTCGAACGCGGCCTGCGGGTCGTCCTCCTGCGCGACTGCGGTCGCCACCCGGCGCAGCGCCCCCTGCTCGGTGGCGAGCCGCCGGTTCTCGGCCTCGCGGCCGCGGAGCTCCAGCTCGGCGGCGTGGCGGGCGGTGATGTCCTGCACCACGGCGGCGATTACCGGCGGGCTCTCCGAGCCCACCAGCTGCATGCGCATCTCGACCGGGTAGGTCGAGCCGTCGCGGCGGCGGTGGATGGTCTCGAACTGGACGCGGTCGACATCGCCGCTGCGCAGCGGCTCGACGATCGCGGTGAACGCCTCGGCGTCGAGCTCCGGCAGCAGCTGGAGCGGGGTCAGCCGGTGGAGCTCGTCCATCGTGTAGCCCGTGTTGCCGACGGCGCTGCGGTTCACCTGGACCAGCGCCAGGGTCCGCGCGTCGAACACGTACACCTCGTCGCGGGACTGCTCGAGGATGCGGCCCAGCCGGTTGACCAGCCCCTCGCGGAGGCGGCGCACGGAGATGTCGGCGAAGCTCGCGACCACCCCCGCGGGGCGGCCGCCGTCGGCCAGCACCGGCTCGGCGTTGACGCCGACCCACAGCAGGTCGCCGCTCCCGAGGTGCAGACCCATGACCGCGTCGGTCTGGGGCCGCCCGGTGGCGGCGGCGAGCGCCGCAGGGTCGTCGTCCGCGCCGACGGGGGTGCCGTCCTCGCGGACGGGGCGCCAGTGCGCCCAGGTCCGCCCCACGATCGCGGTGGCCGGCGCGCGGAGGATCCGCTCGGCGCTCGGGTTGCAGGAGCGGATGACGCCGTCGGGCCCGTGGGTCACCACGCCCTCGTGGATCGCCGCCACCACGGCCCGGTGCTCGTCCCCGCCGGCGGGCAGGCCGGGGGCGACCGGCGCGCGCTCCACCACCACCACCGTCCCGCTCGGGCCGCCCTCGTCCAGGGTGACGGAGCGGACCGTCGCCGGCATCGTGGTGCCGTCGCGGCGCACCAGCACGGCGGCGCCCTCGCGCACCGGCCGCGCCGGGAAGCGGCGGCCCCCGCTCGTGATCGAGGGCTCCACCCACCACGGGTGCGGCGGCCCCTGCCCCACGATCTCGCCGCGGGAGTAGCCGAGCATGTCGCAGAGCGTGTCGCTCGCGTCCAGGACCACGCCGTCGCCGTCGAGGACCAGGATCCCGTCGGCCTGTCTCTTATACACATCTAGATGTGTATAAGAGACAGCCCCTGCCCCACGATCTCGCCGCGGGAGTAGCCGAGCATGTCGCAGAGCGTGTCGCTCGCGTCCAGGACCACGCCGTCGCCGTCGAGGACCAGGATCCCGTCGGGCACGGCGGCGAACAGCGCCGGCTCGGCGGCGCCGGCGGGCAGGTCCGTGAGGCGCCTCATCGCCATCGGCGCAGGGTAGGACGGTCGTCCCCCCGACTCCAACGCAACCTGGAGCCTTTGTCAGCTTTGCGACGCGTCGGGCCCACCGGCCCCCTCCGCATCCGCGCGTTCCGCCGCCGCGGCGAGCACCTCCGCCGCCCGGCGCGCCTGCTCCGGCGTCATGCGCAGGAACAGCGGCCGCAGGCCCTCGCTCACCCGCACGTCGACCACCGGCCGCCCCCGGAACGCCGGTCCGGCGACCACCGCCTCGGCGGTGATGCGGGCGTCGCCGTCGCCGTAGCGGACCGACTGGGGGTCGGGCGTCAGGGCGACCTCGTCGCGGGAGAGCACGCGGGCGTCGATGTCGTGGCGGCCGAGGCCGTCCTCCCAGATCGACCCCGCGTCAGGCTGATCGGCCACGTTCTCCTCGTTCATCGGTGCGCCTATTTCGGCGGGAACGACCCCATGTCCTCCGGGACGAGCGAGAAGAGGACCATGTCGCTGCGGCCGCCACCGCGGTACCACGATCGGCGCATCACTCCCTCGCGAACGAAACCGCAACGTTCCGCCACCCTAAGTGATGCAACATTGGCGATCGCCGCCTGAAGGTCCAGTCGTTCGAACCCCCCGTCCGTCACGGACCAGCGCGACAGGAGGGCCAGCGCGCGGGTCGCGACGCCCCGCCCGCGGGCGTCCGGGGACACCCAGTAGCCGATCTCCGCGCGCAGGGCGTCGTGCCGGTCGGCGATGAGGCCGATCATGCCCAGCAGGCGGTCGTCGCTGCGGTCGGCGATCACCAGCTCGAGCGACTGCCCCAGGATCCGTCGGCCGGCGGCGCCGCCGATGAACGCCCGCCCGTCGGCCTCCTCGTACGGCGTCGGCACGCGGGTGAACCGCTGCACCATCGGGTCCTGGCACGCCGCGACCACGGCGCCGAGGTCACGCGCGGCGGGCTCGCGGAGCCGGACGACCTCGTCGGACAAGGGCGGGTCGGGGAGCACCAGCACCGTCGGCCCCTCGGACACGGCGCGCCGCGCCGTCAGGCGCGGATCGCGACCGGCGTGCCCGGGGTCGCGAGGCGCGCGAGGCGCACGATGTCGTCGTTGCGCATCCGCATGCAGCCGTGGCTGGCCTGCGTCCCGATGAGCGCGGGGAGGCTCGTGCCGTGGATCGCGACGCGGCCGTCGCCGCCCGCGAACTCGTTGAGGGTCTCGGAGAAGCCGGTGAGGGGTAGCACGATCGGGCCCAGGAACCCGCCGGGCATGTTGGTGTCGATCCGCTCCGCGATCGCGAAGTTGGGACCCGTGGGCGTGGGCGTGGCGGGCTTGCCGATCGCGATCGACGCGCTCATGACCCGCTTGCCGGCCCTGAACACGCGCAGCTTGCGCTCGCTCAGGTCGATCGCCACGCGGATCTTCGTCCGGCTCACCACGAGCACGTCCTGCGGGACCCACCCGCGCGTCCCGTTCGGGCGCATGGGCAGCAGGACCTCGACCCACGGGACGCCGTCCACGACGGTCCGGCGGGTGACGAGCAGGACGGTGCCGTTGCCGGAGAAGGGCGCGGTGGTCTTCAGGACCATGCGCTTGCGGGCCGTCGGCTTCGGGGCGGTGCGCGCCGTGACCGTCGCCACCACGCGGCCGGTCCACGCCTCGGTCGCGGTGGGCGCGCCCGGCACGGGGGCGGCCGGGCCGGCCGCGGCGGCCTGGCCGGCGAACAGCGCGAGGCCGGCCAGGAGGACCGCCGGCGTGAGAGTCCGGATCCGCATCGTCGCCGAGGCTATCGGCGCGGGCGGAGCAGACCCAAGATCAGGGGCACCTCGCCGACCGCGACGACGGCGCGGAGGTTCACGGCGCGTCGCGGCAGCGCCTGCTGGCCGGCGCGCGCCGGGGACCGCAGGGCGCCGTTCAGCGCCATCTCCCGGGTGATCCGCAGGCCGATCTTCGGGCCCGCCTCCCGCGCGACGTGCGTCACGCCCGGCAGGTCGAGGGGCCCGTCGAGCGTCCCCACGACCACCAGGCCGGCCGACTCCAGGTCGGCCCGCGCACCGGCGGCGGTGAGCGGGTGGATCCCCGCCTTGGCCAGGTCGTCGCGCACGTCGGGCGTCGCCCCCTCGCCCCACGCCAGGTCGTGGACCACGACCCGGCCGCCGGGTCGCAGCACCCGCGCAGCCTCGGCCAGGACCCGGCGGCGCGCGTCGGCGTCGGGCAGCGTGCAGAGCAGCGAGTCGACGAGCACCACGGTCTCGTTGCCGTCGGGCAGGCCGGTGTCCGTGACGGGGGCCTCGACCACGTGGCGGGTGTGGGTCGGCCCCTCGCGACCGGGGAGGGGCAGGCCGCCGCGCGCGGCGCGCGACTTGCGCAGGTGCTCGGCGGCGAGCGGGTCGGGCTCGACGGCGGTCCACGTGCGCGGGGAGCGCGCCAGCACCGTCTCGGAGGCGAGCCCGAGGCCCGGCGCCAGCTCCACGACACGGCTGCCCTCGTCGAGGCCGCCGGCGTCGAGCGCGCGGTTCGCCAGCCGGGGGCCGCCGGGCTGGGTCAGGCCGACGACGATGCGCCGCGCCAGGGGCCAGGGGGTCACGGCCGTCTCGTCCTGCACGCGCGTGGTCATCGCCCTCCTCGGTGGCGCCGCCGGTCAGCGGCACATGGAATCAGCCGTGGCGGCTGATTGAAACCCTGGCTCAGCGCAGGACGCTCGCGCGCACGCCGGCGCGGCCGGAGGCCCACAGCGCGGTGGCGCCGCCGCCGGCCGCGCTGACAGCTGGCGTCGCGTCGGGCCGGCCGCCGCCGGAGCCGGCGCGCTCCCAGTCCTCCCCGCCGGGCGACAGGGCGGCGACGCCGCCGCCGGTGCCGCCGTCGTCGTCGTCGCGCCGCCACGCCACGACCGCGGTGCCGTCGTCGGACACGCCGACGCCCGCCACCCGGAGCGTGCAGCTGCAGGAGCGCCGGGGGACGACGGTCGACGAACGCCAGCCGCCGGTCGGCCCGGTGCGGGTGACGGACTCCACGCCCTGCGGCCCGCCCGCGCCCCCGAGGGACCACGCCACCACGGCGTCGCCGTCCTCGTTGAGCGCCGCGACGGGGGTCGCCCCGATGCCGACGTCGTCCGGCTCGCCCCACTCGTCGCCGGGGTCGGTGCGCCCGGCCGTCTGGACCACGGACGTGCCGCCGGGCAGGCGCGCGCTCCAAGCGGTGAGGGTCGTGCCGGTGGGGCCGATCGCCGCGGCGGGCCGCCCGCCGGCCTGGCCGGCGACCTCGCGGGGGGTCTCGAAGTCGCCGGTCACGGTGCGCGAGGCGAGAGTCCGGTCGCCGTCCGTCCACGCGACCAGCGCGCCCGAGCCGGCCGACAGCGCCAGGGCGGGCGCCGTGGGCCCGGACGTGCCGATGCGGGCGGGGCGCACCCGCCACCCCGCCGAGGCCGACGGCCGCGTCGCGACCCGCGCGACGTAGCCCGACCCCATCGCCTCGCTCCACAGCACCATGGGGCGGCCGACGCGGTCGATCGCCAGGCGCAGGTCCTGGACGGCGCCGTCGGCGTGGGCGACCAGCGACGTGGTCCAGCGGCCCGCCGGCCCGCGCCGCACGCCGGCGACGATCTGGCGGTCGCCGACCCACGCGACGGCGGCGTCGCCCAGGGAGTTGACTGCGGCCCGGGGCCGCGCGACCCCCGTGCCCCCGAGCGCGCGCGGCACGCTCCACCGCCCGGCGGCACGCGAGCTGACCACCACGCGGGTTCCGCGCCGGTCGGTGCGCAGCCAGGCGGCCACCGCGCGCCCGCCGGCGCCGGTCGAGACGTCGCCCGAGGCCACGGTGGCCCCCGGCGGCGCGACGGGCACGGCGGGACCCCAGGCGGCGAGGGAGGCCGCCGGGAGCGCGGCGAGGGTCAGGCCCGCGACGAGGAGTGGCGCCGGCCGCATCGCGGCCGACGGTATCAGCGGATCAGCTCACGCGAGGTTGACGACGGGCGTGCCGACGGGCACGCGGGGCCACAACCACAAGATGTTGGCGTTGTAGTTGCGGGTGCAGCCGTGCGAGTAGTACCGCCACGACCGCGACAGCAGGTACTCCTGGTTCGTCCCGTGGATCCCGTATCCGCGGTGGTACCAGAGCACCAGCGGGCCGAAGGCCGCGCTCGGGCCGGCCGTCTTGGAGTAGACGGCGAACCGGCCGACCGGCGTCGGCGTGGACGGCTTCCCGAACACCACGGGGAACACGCGCCGCAGCTTCCCGCCCTCGTAGTAGTAGAGGAGCGTCTGGGAGATCTCCTGGACGAGGTAGTGCGACGCGTTTGCGGGCACGCCATGCGGGTTCGACCCGTAGACGCTCATCGCCGCCGTGGTCGCCCGGCCGCCGGCGTCGCGGCCGGGGGTGGCGGCCGCGGCGATCCGGAACCGCCACTTGCCGCCCGACGGCGGGGTGAACGTGACGCGGACCTTCCCGCCCTTCACCGCCAGGGTCTTCAGGGTGCGGAACGCCGTGCCGTTCACGGACCCTTCGAGCTCGACCTTCTCGCCCTTCCCTGCGCCGCCGACGGAGCCGACGGCGGTGAACGGGCGGCCGCTGATGTTCTCCATCGGCGCGGCGGTGACCTTCAGGGCCACGCGTCGGCGGAGGGCGACGGCGCGGCGGCGGCTGCTGGCGACGGTGCCCTCCGCGGTGGCGACGCTCACGCGGAGGTTGCTGGACATGCGGAGCGGCAGCTTCGCGGCGAAGCGGCCCTTGCGGTCCGACTTCAGCGTGACCAGCGGAACCCACGCCCCGTTCTCGAGGCGCTCGACCGTGACGGGGACCGCCGCCGCCGGCGCGACGCGGCCCGACACCGCCGCCCGCTGGCCCTGCGTGACCGCGGACGGCGCGTCGAACGACGCGACGTGGAGCCCCGGCGGGGCCTGGGCGGCGGCCACCGCGGGCAGCGCGCCCGCCGCCGCGAGCGCCGCCGTCAGGACCGCCGCACGCCGTGCGAACCGCATCTCAGACCCTCCCGTCCGGTGTCACGCTTTCAGAGCGCCATTTCGACACGGGACGGCGAGTCCTTGGTCGTGGCGGCTACGTTATCGCCATGACCGCCGCAAACCTGAGGCTCTACGCGGCCACCAGTGGGTGGGAGGGGCCCTTCCAGCACGAGCAGGTGATCGTCGCCGCCGACGACGCCGAGGCGGCCCGGATCCTGGCCGAGGAGGCCTTCGCGGGGGTGGCCCAGCCGGTCTGCCGCGCGAAGATGCGGATCGCGGACCTCGGCCCCGTGGCGGCCGGCGTGGTCGCGGGCCCCCTCAAGGCGGGGGACTCCCTCGCGGCGGCCGGGGTCCAGGTGGACCTGCGCTGCGGCCCCGAGCCCGGAGCCACGGAAACGCCCTAGAGGCCCGGGCCCCCGGCTGACGGGGGGTCGGACGCGGGGAAGGACTCCATCGAGGCCTCGTCCACGGCGTCCTCGGGCTCCTGCTCCGCCCCATTGCGGCGGCGGCGCACCACCACGGCGGCGCACGCGGCGCACGCGGCGGTGGCGATCACGATCAGGCGGCGGCTGGGCACGCCTCCGAGTCTACGGCGCGGGCAGGCGGGACGCCGCGCCGCGCTCCAGCGCCTCGGCGTCGAGGGCGCCGCCGCGGTGCAGCCGCTCCAGCGCGTCGACCGCCGGCCCCCAGAACTGGGCGCCCACCTGGCGGCGGCACTCCACCAACGCCTCGGCATCCGTGAGCGGGGTCACGTAGGCGCGGTTGCTCGTCATCACATCCCACGCGTCGGCGACGTGGAGGATGCGGGCGCCCTCGGGGACGTCCTCCCCCGCGAGCCCGTCGGGGTAGCCGCCGCCGTCCCAGCGCTCGTGGTGGCCGCGCACCCAGCTCGCCTGCTCGGGGCTCAGGACGTCCGAGAGCATCTCGGCGCCCAGCGCCGCGTGGACCCGCACCTTCGCCATCTCCGCCTCGGTCAGGCGGCGCGGGGTGAAGAGGATCTCGTCGGACACCGCGATCTTGCCGACGTCGTGCACCAGCGCGGCCTCGTGGAGCTGCGACGCCCGCTGGTGGGGCCAGCCGCACGCCTCGGCCAGCATCGCCGCCAGGCCGGCCACGCGCTCGGAGTGCCGGCGGGTCGAGGCGTCCTTGGCGTCCACCGCGCGGGCGAGGACGCGGATGCTCTGGAGGGCCTGGTTGCGGCGCAGCTCCGCGGCGCGCTCCTCCTCCCCCATCGCCTCCATCGCCTCGGGCGTGTAGAGGAAGACGACGTCGCGGCCGTGGCGCTTCGCCCAGTACAGGGCCACGTCGGCCAGGCGGTACAGCTCGGCGTGCGAGCTCGCGCGGGCCAGGTCGCAGACGCCGGCCGAGACGGTGACCCGCCCGACGCCGGGGAACGGGGCGCCCGCCATCGCCGCCCGGGCGCGCTCGGTGGCCTGCCACGCCTCCATCCCGTCCGTCTCGGGCATGAGCCACGCGAACTCCTCGCCGCCGAGGCGGGCGAGCACGTCCCCCTCCCGGACCCGGGAGGCCAGCCGCAGCGCCGCCTCGCGCAGCACGCCGTCGCCCGCCATGTGGCCGTGGACGTCGTTGACGTCCTTGAAGTGGTCGAGGTCCAGGACGGCCAGCGCCAGCTCCCGGCCGTGGCGGGCGGCGCGGGCGGTCTCGGCCACCAGGCGCTCCTCGAACACCCGCCGGTTCATCAGCCCGGTGAGGGGGTCGGTCGCGGCACGCACCGCCAGCTCCGCGCGCGCCTCGGCGTTGCCGATCGCCAGCGACACCAGGTCGGCGAAGCGGCCGAGGCGGGCCTCGGCGTCCGGCGGCAATGCCTCGTCGCGGTCGGTCGCCACCACCACGGCGCCCCACAGCAGGTCGCGGACCCGCACGGGCGCGGCGACGCTGCCGCGGAAGGCGTCCGGGTCGAGCACCCAGGGGACGGCGCCGGCGAAGGCGCGGAAGTCGTTGGCGCGGGCGGTCCGGCCGGTGCGCGCCACCTGCACCGACGGCAGCGGGCTGGTGAGCGGGACCGTCAGCTCCCGCGGCGGCCAGGAGTCGGGGCGGGTGGCCCAGCGGCCCACGAACGTCGCCTCGCCGTCGTCGAAGCGCACCACCGCGCCGCCGGTCACACCGTGCACGGTCGCCGCCTCCTCCGCCACCAGGTCGAACACGTCCTGGGGGGAGGCGCCGCGGGCGACGGCGGTCGCGATGCGGCGCAGCGCCACCTGCTCCAGCGCCGTGCGGCGGGCGTCGCCCTGCAGGGCGGCCCCGGCGCGCGCCACCAGGTCGGCAGTCGCGAGCGGCAGCGTGATGTGGTCGTCGGCCCCCTCGGCGCGGGCGGCCAGGGCCGCCGCGGCGTCGCCCCCGCGGACCAGCGCGAGCACGGCGGGCCCGCCGGGCGCGGCGAGCGCCCGGATCAGGGACTGCTCCCCGTGGCGCAGGTGGGCGCCGGCGACGACGAGCGCGATCGGGCTCCCGGCCAGCGTGGCCAGGGCCGCCCCGCCGTCGGCCGCCTCGAGCACGCAGTGACCCGCGCGTTCGAGTGACGCCCGGCAGGCCCGGCGGACGGGCGCCTCGTCGTGCGCGACGAGGACCCGGCCGGCGTCGCCAGCACGAGCCGGAGGGAGCGCATCCATGCACTGGCGGTTTCGGCGTTGCGCGGCCCGACCTTGAGCGCCACCCTTCAGGGATGGACGTCCGCACCACCCCCGACCGGACCCGCGCGGCGGGCGCGCTCGCCGCCTACGGCCTGCTCGCCGCCGCCGCGGCGACCGTCGTCGGAGTGGTGGCGGTGGGCACGCGCACCGGCCAGCTCTGGGACGACGCCGGCCGCGGCGGGGCGTCGCCCTGGGACCAGCCGGAGGTGTTCCGGGGCGCCAACAGCCTCCTCGACACGATCAGCGTCACGTCCCTCGCCGTCCTCGGCGGCGTGATCATCCTGATGGGGCTCCTCCGCGGCCGCCCGCGGCTGGCCGTCGCCGCCGGGGTGGTGCTGCTGGGCGCCAACGTCACCTCCCAGGTGCTGAAGCGCGCGTTCGACCGTCCCGACCTCGTGCTCGGCTGGGGCACGGAATCGGGGGCGTTCCCGAGCGGGCACACCACCGTCGCGATGTCGCTGGCGATGGCCCTGATGATCGTGGTGCCGCCGGCGTTCCGGTGGCCCGCGGCGCTCGGCGGCTGCGCGTACGCGGCGGCCGTGGGCGTCGCGGTGATCGCCATCGACTGGCACCGCCCCAGCGAAGTGCTCGGCGCGTACCTGGTGGTCGTCGCGTGGACGGGCGTGACGATGGCGGCCGTGACCCTCATGGGCGAGGAGGACGCCCGGCCGCCCGGCCGGGCGGCGCGCGGGATCACCCTGGCGGCCGCCGGCGCGGCCCTGGTCTTCGCCATGGTGGTGCTGGCCGCGGCGGCGCGGCGGCTCGACCTCCAGCAGATGGTGATCGACCGGACGTCCTTCGCCGTGGCGGCGACCGCCTGCGCCGGGGCCTGCGCCGTGCTCGGCGCCCTGGCGACGGCGCTGGTGCAGCGCGCCGCCCAGGCCTCGCGGGCGGCGCCGTCCCCGGTTATCGTCCCCCGGGATGCGCGTCGGCATCCTGACCGGCGGGGGTGACTGCCCCGGCCTGAACGCGGTGATCCGTGCCGTGGTCCGCACCGGGGGCCGGAACGGCCACGAGCACGTGGGCCTGCTCCACGGCTGGCGGGGGCTCCTGGAGCGCGACGGGCGGCCGCTGGGCCGCGACGACGTCAGCGCGATCCTGACGCGCGGCGGCACCATCCTCGGCAGCTCGCGCACGAACCCCTTCAAGGAGGAGGGCGGCGGCGCGGAGTGCGTCCGCGCCTTCGCCGACCTCGGCCTGGACGCGCTCGTCGCGATCGGGGGCGAGGACACCCTCGGCGTGGCGCGCCGGCTGTACGCCGAGCACGACCTGAAGGTGGTTGGCGTCCCGAAGACGATCGACAACGACCTCTCGGGCACCGACTTCACGTTCGGCTTCTGGACCGCCGTCCAGATCGCGACCGACGCGATCGACCGCCTCCACACCACCGCCGAGTCGCACGACCGCGTGATCGTGGTCGAGGTGATGGGCCGGCACGCCGGGTGGATCGCCCTGGAGTCCGGCCTGGCCGGCGGGGCGCACGCGATCCTCATCCCCGAGCAGCCGACGTCGGTCGACGCGGTGGTCGCCCGGCTCGAGGACCGGCGCGCCCGCGGCCGCACCTACGGGATCGTGGTCGTGAGCGAGGGCGTCGTGCTCGACGAGGGCGCGACGACCGGCGAGGTCGACGACTTCGGCCACGCCCAGCTGGCCAAGGCGGGCGTCGGCGAGGTGCTCGCGGAACACCTGTCGGAGCGCATCGGCGCCGAGGCGAGGCCGGTCGTGCTGGGGCACGTCCAGCGCGGCGGGACGCCCATCGCGTTCGACCGCGTCATCGCGACCCGGTTCGGCGAGCGGGCCGCCCACCTGGTGGCCGAAGCAGGCTTCGGGCGGATGGTCGCGCTGAACGGCGGGCGCATCGGGGACGTCGAGCTCTCGGACGCCGTGTCCGTGCTGAAGACGGTGCCCGAGGACATCTGGCGCGCCGTCGAGGAGGTCGTCGCCGGCCCGTAGGGCCGATCCGGTCCGCGGGGGACGCGCTGGACGGATCCCGGGAGACCGGTGCTACCCTGCCGCGCCATGCCGTCCCTCGTGATCTGCGAGAAGCCGTCCGTCGCCCAGGACGTCGCCAAGGCGCTCATCGGCCCGAAGGCCAAGCGCGTCGGCGACCACTGGGAGGGTCCGGACGTCATCGTCGCCTTCGCCGTCGGCCACCTCGTCGAGCAGGTGGACCCCGACGCCTACGACACGCGTTACAAGAAGTGGAGCTACGACGACCTCCCGATCCTGCCGGAGGAGTTTCGCTACCACCCGCGCGACGCCAAGGCCGCCAAGACGCTCAAGGGCCTCCACGCCCTGATGAAGCGGCCGGACGTCGACGTGATCGTCAACGCCTGCGACGCCGGGCGCGAGGGCGAGCTCATCTTCAAGCTGATCCTCGAGACCGCCCCGCCGGCCGCGCGCGAGAAGCCGGTGCGGCGCGCCTGGTTCAGCTCCATGACCCAGAAGGCGATCCGGGACGCGTTCGACGCGCTCCGCGAGGACGAGCAGATGCAGCCGCTCGAGGCGGCCGCCCGCGCGCGCAGCGAGGCGGACTGGCTCGTGGGCATGAACGCCACCCGCGCCGCCACCACGAAGGCCGGCTCCATCCGCAAGGTGCTCTCGCTCGGCCGCGTCCAGACGCCGACCCTGGCGCTCATCGTGAACCGCGACCTGGCCATCGCCGCCTTCGTCCCGGAGGACTACTGGGAGGTCGAGGCGCAGTTCGCGACCGCCGCAGGGGCCCCGTACAAGGGCCTCTGGCACGAGGGGGCCACCACCCGCCTCACGTCTGCCGAGCCCGCCGAGGTGATCGCCGCGGCCACGAGCAGGCAGCCCGGCACGGTCGAGGCGCTCGAGACGAAGCCGCAGACCGAGCAGCCGCCGCTGCTCTACGACCTCACCACCCTCCAGCGCGAGGCCAACTCGCGGTTCGGCTTCTCGGCCAGCCGCACGCTCGGCACCGCCCAGGCGCTCTACGACCAGCACAAGCTGCTGACCTACCCGCGCACCAACTCGCGCTTCCTGTCCGGCGACATGGCCGGCCAGCTCAAGTCGGTGGTCAGCGGGGTCGGCGCCGCCGCGTCCGAGTACGCCGCCCCGGCGCGCTACGTGCTCGGCCTCGACCGCCTGCCGCTGGGCCGCGTGGTCAACGACGCGAAGGTCACCGACCACCACGCCATCATCCCCACCGAGGGCGAGCACGACCTGTCGGGCCTCTCCCGCGACGAGCGCCGCATCTACGACATGGTCGCCCGCCGGTTCCTGGCCGTCTTCCACCCCGCCGCGCGGTTCGAGCGGACGGTGGTCGAGACGCGGGTCGGCGAGCACCTGTTCCGCTCGCGGGGCAAGGTCCTGATCGAGGCCGGGTGGCGTGCCGCCTACGGCGAGGAGGGCTCCGCCGACGCGCCCGCCGCCGCCCAGAACGGGAAGGGCGAGGAGGAGTCGGAGCAGTCGCTGCCGCAGCTCGCGGTGGGCGACGCCGTGACCTGCACGCAGGCCGCGGCGCTCGCGAAGCAGACCAAGCCGCCCGCCCGCTACTCGGAGGGCACGCTCCTGCGCGCCATGGAGACCGCCGGCAAGCTCGTCGAGGACGACGAGGCGGCCGAGGCGATGAAGGACGCCGGCATCGGCACCCCCGCCACCCGCGCCGCCACCATCGAGCGGCTCGTGGACGCGGAGTACGTGGAGCGCGAGGGCCGCGCCCTGCGCGCCACCGAGAAGGGCGTCGGGCTGGTCCGGATGCTCGGCGACCACGTGCTCACCAGCCCCGAGCTGACGGGCCGCTGGGAGCAGCGCCTCAACCGGATCGAGCGGGGCGAGGAGCAGGCGGCGGAGTTCCGCCACGAGATCGACGACTTCACCCGCCAGGTGGTCGCCTGGTTCGGCGACAAGGAGCGCGGCGATCTGCGCATCGAGCGCGAGCCGCTCGCCCCCTGCCCCACCCCGGGCTGCGAGGGCCAGGTCGTCGAGTACCCGAAGAGCTACGGCTGCAACACGTACCACGGCAAGGACGACCCGGGCTGCGGCTACACCCTCTGGAAGCAGCAGAACGGCCGCACGATCACCCGCGAGGAGGCGCTGGAGCACATCCACGCCGGCCGCTCCAGCAAGGACCTGGAGAGCCAGCGGGAGGTCATCGGCCCCTGCCCCACCCCCGGCTGCGGCGGCGAGATCATCGAGCGGACCAAGAGCTACGGCTGCACCAGCTGGAAGAGCCGGAGCGAGCCGGGCTGCGGCTACGTCATCTGGAAGAAGGTCCGCGGCCAGAAGGGCGAGGTGGACGTCGAGGCCGCCCGGGCGATGGTCGCCCGCGGCGAGACCAACGCCGCCCCCTCCGCCTCGAAGGAGCCGCTGGCGGCGTGCCCCACCCCCGGCTGCGGCGGGCAGATCGTGGAGAACAGCCGCGCGTACGGCTGCACGAGCTGGAAGAGCCGGAAGAACCCGGGCTGCGGCTTCGTGATCTGGAAGCGCGAGAAGGGCCACGACGTGACGCGCGAGGAGGCGGTCGCGCGCATCGAGGAGGCCCGGTCGGCCTCCGAGACCAAGGTCCCCGCGCCCACGGGATGACCCCGGCCGAGGTGGCCGCGCTCCTCGCGGGCCGCGGCGCCTGGACCTACTCCCGCGCCTCGGGCCCCGGCGGCCAGCGGCGCGACCACGCCGAGACCCGCGCCGAGCTGACGATCCGGCGGGAGGACCTGGAGGGCGTCCCCGCGCCGATCGCCGAGCGCCTTGCGGCGCGGCTGCGGCTGGACCGCCGGCCGCTCCGGCTCAGCAGCCAGGCCGACCGCTCGCGGGAGCGCAACCGCGAGATCGTGCTCGCGCGCCTGGAGCGGCGAGTGGCCGACGCCCTGGCGCCCCCCGCCCCGCCGCCGGCGTGGGGGTGCGCCCCCCCCCGCGGGGGGGGGAAAAAAAAAGGGCGCCCCCCGCCCCGCCGCGACGGCCCACCAGGCCGAGCCGCGGCGCGAAGGAGCGCCGCCTGGCGGAGAAGGCGCGCCGGTCGTCGGTGAAGGAGGGGCGGCGGCGTCCCGACGCCGGCGGTGGTTAGGCTCAGGCCGCCCGCCGATCCCGACACGCGAGGACCCCATGGACGCACTGGAGGCCATCCGCAAGCGGCGCAGCGTGCGCCAGTACACCGACCGCCCCATCAGCGACGAGGACCTGGACGAGCTGCTGCGGCTCGCCCTGCTCGCCCCCACCGGCGGGATGCAGCAGGCGTGGAGCCTCCTGGTGGTCCGCGACGCGGAGAAGCGCGCGGCGCTCGCGGAGCTGGTGACGCGCGGCGGCGCCGAGTACTTCCGCATCGCCCGCCCCCCGGCCGAGGGCGCGAGCCCCGAGGACCACGCCTCCTGGGCCGCCGGGTACGCGGCGACCGCCCTCGGCACCTACCCCATGGTGCCGGTGTGGATCCTGTGCCTGCGCGTCCCGCGGAACGCGTACCCGAAGGTCGACGACACGGACTTCGAGCGCGACGCGGACATCACCTCGGTGGCGTTCATGCTCGAGAACCTGATGGTCGCCGCCCGGGCGAAGGGCCTCGGGACCGTCCCCACAGTCTTCCAGTGGTTCGTCGAGGACGAGGTGCGCGCGCTGTTCGGCCTCCCGGACGAGGTCGAGATCCCGCTGCTGACGCCGCTCGGCTACCCGCTTCAGTTCCCGGAGGGGCTGCCGCCGGCGCTGGCGGCGATCCGGCGTCCCTGGCGGACGCTCGTCCACGACGACGCCTGGGGCGCCACCCGGGGCTGAGCCGGGGCCTCCGCGTCGCGGCCGGTGACCGCGCCGGCCGCGACCAGGCGCGCGAGCGCGTCGACGGCGACCGGCCAGAACTGGGTGCCGGCGCAGCGGCGCACCTCGGCCAGCGCGGCGTCGACGCCGCGTCCCGGCTGGTAGCTGCGCGAGCTCACGATCACGTCCCACGAGTCGGCCACCGCCAGGACCCGCGCCTCCTCGGGGATGTCCTCGCCGGAGAGCCCGTCGGGGTAGCCGCTGCCGTCCCAGCGCTCGTGGTGGCCGCGCACCCAGGCGGCCTGCTCCGCCGAGAGCACGTCGGCCACGATCCGCGCCCCCACCTCGGCGTGGGCGCTCACGGCCTTGCGCTCCTCGTCGGTCAGGGGGCCGGGCTTGAACAGGATCGCGTCGGGCACCGCGATCTTGCCGACGTCGTGGACCAGCCCCGCCTCGCGCAGCTGGGCGGCGCGGGTCACCGGCCAGCCGAGGGCCGCCGCGATCTGCACCGCCAGGTCGGCGACGCGGGCGGAGTGCCGGTGCGTGTAGGGGTCCTTCGCGTCCACCGCCCACGCCAGCGCGCGCATCGCCCGCAGGCTCGGCGCCTCGGCGCGGTCGCCGCCGCGGTGGGCGAAGACCTCCTCCGCCACGGCGAACGAGTAGGCCATCGCCCGGTTGCGGCCCGACACCTTCGCCCAGTGGAGGGCCACCTCCGCCTGGCGGTGGAGGTCGGCGGTGGCGTCCGCGTCCCCGGCGGTGGCGATGCCGACGGACGTGGTGATGTACCCGGCCTCGGGGAACCGCGACTCGGCGATCGCCCGGCGCAGGCGGGCCGCGGCGTCGCGGGCGTCGTCCGGCCCGGCGTGCGGCAGCAGCCAGGCGAACTCGTCGCCGCCCGTCCGGCCCAGCGCGTCGCCCGCCCGGATGTGGGCGCCCATCAGCTCGCCGATGCCGCGCAGGACGTCGTCGGCCGCCCGGGCGCCGTGGCGGTCGTTGACCATCCGGAAGCCGTCCACGTCGACCAGCACCAGCGACAGCGGGCCGCCGTAGCGGCGCACGCGCTCGACCTCGCGGGCCAGCTCGTCGGCGAAGGCCTGGGGGCCTGCCAGGCCCGTCAGGGGGTCGGCGCCGGCCCGGGCGGCCACCAGGCGGCGGGCCCGCTCGCCGATCACGGCGCCGGCGGCGAGGTCGGCCATCGACTCGAGCACCTCGTACAGGCCGGCGGGCAGCACCCGGCCCGGCGCGGGCGCGGCGACCACGCAGCCCCAGCGGGCGCCGTCGACCTCGACGGGGGCCCGCAGGGCATTGCGGCGGCGGCGCGGCGAGGAGCCCGGCGCGGCGGCGTCGGAGGCGGCGGCCACGAGCTCCACCCCGCCCGCGCCCCGGTGGAGGGCGCCGTGCGCGCCGTTGGCGAGCACGGCCACCTCGTGGGCGATCCGGGCGAACACGGCGCCGGCGTCGGCGCCCGCGGCGGCCACGGCGCCCACCCGGCCGAGCGCCCCGCGGACCGCCTCGGCCCGCAGGCGGTGGGTCATGTCCTTCACCGTCGCCACGTACGCGCAGGGGCGGCCGGTGCCGGGGCGCGACACCGCGATGCTCACCAGGGCCGGGAAGCGGGTGCCGTCGGCGCGGGGCAGCACCACGTCGCGCTCGGCGGCGCCGGCGCGGACGGCCTCCGCGAGGGCCGCGGAGAGGCGCGGCCGCTCCTCCTCCGGCCACTCCGGGAACAGCGAGCGGCGCCCCACCAGGTCCTCGCGCGGGACGCCGATCAGGTCGCAGAGGGCGTCGTTCACCTCCACCACGGTCCCGTCCGGGGCCATGATCACCAGGCCGTCGGGGATGGACGAGAGCACGGCGGCGGCGCGCTCGCGCTCGCGGGTGGCGGCGGCCACGACGACGCGCACGCCGCGCCGGGCGCGGCCCGCGCGGAGGGCGACCGCCAGGCGGGCGGTCAGGTCGCCGGGGCGGACGGGGCGCAGCAGGCAGTCGTCGGCGCCCGCCTCCAGGGCCGCGGCGGCGTCGGCCTCGGCGCCCGCCTCGATCAGGGCGACGAGGTAGGGCGCGCCCTCCCCCATCTCCCGGGCGGCGAGCAGATCGGGCCAAAGGGGCTCCAGGCGTGGCCAGTCGGCGAAGACGACGCGCGACGGGCCGATGCCGCGGCGGCGCACGGCGTCGGCGTCGCCGGCGGTGGGGTCGGGCCGCCAACCGGCGCCCTCGAGCAGGGCGCGGAGCCGGGCGCGCGAGCCCCGGTCGCCGTCGAGCAGCAGCGCGCGCGGGCGCGCGTCGTCCGCGTGGTCGCCCAGATCGGCCATCAGATGTGACATTCGGCGCTTTCGGCGCCGAGTTGACCGGCGGGGAACCGGGTCCGCGCGCCGTCTCGCCATGCGGGCTTGATGACGTCCGGGCGATGGGCGAACATGTGTTCGATGATCGTGGCCGTCCACCTCCCCCGCCTGCCGCTCCTGGTGGCGCTGCTCCAGGCGCGCACCCCGGCCGACGCGGCGGTCGCGCTCGGCCCCGCGCCGGGCGCCCCGCAGGTGGTGGGGCTGTGCACGCCGGCGGCCGAGGCGCAGGGCGTCCGGCCGGGGCTGCGGATCGGCGAGGCGCTGGCCCGCTGCCCGCGCCTGGAGCTGGTGGTCGCCGACCCGGACGCCGCCGCCGACGCGTTCGAGCGCACGCTGGAGCGCCTGGAGGCGGCCGGCTTCGCGGTCGAGCCCGTCGGCCAGGAGGGGGCGGCGTTCGACGCCCGCGGGACCATGCGCCTGCACGGCGGCCTCCCCGGCGTCATGCGGCGGGTGCGGGGCGCGCTGCCGGTGGGCGCCGACGGCCGGGTGGGCGCCGCCCCCACCCTCTTCGCCGCGCTCCAGGCCGCCCGCGAGGCGGCCGCCGGCCGGCCGCTCCTGCTCGACGAGGAGGAGGTGCCGGGGTTCCTCGCCCCCCTCCCCGCCGACCGGCTCCCCCTGGCGCCCGAGCTCGTCACCGCCCTCCGCGATCTGGGCATCGCGTCGATCGGGCAGGTGGCGGCGCTGCCGCGGGCCGCCGCCCTCGAACGGCTGGGCTTCCCCGGCCTCGAGGCGTGGCGGCTCGCGTGCGGCGAACCTGGGCGCCCCCCGCGGCCGCGGATCCCGCCGCAGCCGCTGCGCGCCGCGATCACGTTCCCCGAGGCGGTCGGCTCCCTGCCGGCGCTCGAGGCCGCGGCGCGCCTGATGCTCGGCGAGATCGCCGGCGTGGCGCGCGGGCGCGGCGCCGCCCTGCGCACACTGGCGCTGCGGGCGCGGCTCGCCGACGGCGGGTCGTGGGCGCGGGAGCTCACGCTGCGCGAGGCCACCGCCGACCCCGACCGGCTGGCGGTCGCGTGCCTGCCGCGGCTCGGCGAGATCGCCGCCCCCGTGGCCGAGCTGTGGATCGGCGGCGACGCGTCGGGCACGGTGGCGGGGCACCAGCTCACGGCCATCCCCTCGCCGACGGAGGAGCGGCGGGCGCGGACGCGCGAGGCGGTCAGCCAGGTGCGCGCCGCCCAGGGGCAGGAGGCGATGCTGCGGGCGGTCGAGCTGGAGCCGTGGTCGCGCCGCCCCGAGCGGCGGTGGGCGCTGACGCCCTACGAGCCGGGGTGAGCCTGCGGGCGATCGGCGTGCCGCAGGCCGCCCGGGTCACGTGCGGCGGCGACGGCGCGCCCGCCGAGGTGGAGGTCGACGGCCGCATGCGGCGCGTGGCCGCCGTCCGCGACGACTGGCTCGTCCAGGACCTGTGGTGGACGGGGCGCCCGATCGACCGCCACTACTGGGAGCTGGTGGTCGACCCGGGCCGGCTGCTGGTGGTGTACCGCGAGGCGGCGGACGGCGCGTGGAGCGTCCACTGACGCTGACGTCCCTGCCGGACCACCGTTCAGCCGCCGCGGAGATCCCGCCCCATGCCGACACCCTCACGCCCGCGGCCGCGGCCCGGCCCGAACCCCTTCATTGAAGGTTGGACGACACGGCGACCGGACCCGCCGGGATGGGACTCGTGTGCAATTGAGACCCCGGGGTCTCAATTGCTTCCATCCCCACGCGGCCGCATCACCCATCGCAGCCGGACCCCTTCATTGAAGGGGTGGACGCGCAACCCGACACTGGGCCGGGGATCGGACTGGTGTGCAATTGAGACCCTGTGGTCTCAATTGCTCCATCCCCACGCGGCCGCATCACCCATCGCAGCCGAACCCCCTACTGCAGGGGTGGACCGACGCGCAACCCACACTGGGCCGGGATCGGACTGGTGCGCAATTGAGACCCTGTGGTCTCATTTGCACATCGATGACGCCTCCGGCCACGTGACGCTCGCGGGCCCGGACCCCCTCATCGAAGGGGTGAACCCCACGCCCAACCCGACACTGGGGCCGGTTGGGGCTGACGCGCAGCCCGCCGGCCTCAGGGCTGGGGCAGGGCGGTCTTGAGCACCGCGAGCCAGCCGCCCCTGCCGACCGGGTTGGCCTTGCCGCTCTTCACCAGGCGGTAGCCGGAGGGCACGCGCACCGGCTTGGTCCGCCACGGCCCGATCGTCGCGGGCAGCGCCTGCTGCGCAGGTTGGCGGAACCCGACGATGACCGCGAGCCATCCGCCCTTGCCGACCGGGTTGGTGATCCCGGTCTTCACGAGCCGGTAGCCCGCCGGGACCCGGGCGGGCTTGGTCGCCCACGGGCCGATCGTCGGCGGCAGCTCCGGGGGCGTCGCGACGTCCGCGGCGGCGTAGGCCGCGATGCCCCGGCCGACCGCCTCGGCGATCCGCTGCCGCACGTTCGGGTCGGCCAGCATCAGCACGTCGGTGCTGTTGGTCAGGAACCCGCCCTCCACCAGGATCGCGGGCATCCTCGTGTGCCGCAGGACGTAGAAGCCGGCGGTCTTCACGCCGCGGTCGGGGAGGCCCAGCGTCGCGACGACCTGGGCCTGCACCGCGTTGGCGAGGGCCCGCGACGCGGCGCTCGAGTAGTAGTAGTGGAACGTCTCGGTGCCGCTTCCCCCCGTCGAGCCCATCGCGTTGTTGTGGATGGAGACGAAGATGTCGACGCCGGCGGCGTTCGCGGCGTCGGTGCGGGCCTTCAGGTCGGCGCCCTCGGTGGTGTAGGGGACGTTCCCGCCCGCGAGGTCCTGGTTGCGTGTCAGCAGGGTGCGGCCGCCGTTGGCGCGCAGCCACGCGTCGAGCCGCAGCCCGATGTCCAGGTTGACGTCCTTCTCCATCAGGATCGTCCGGCCCTGGGCGTCGGTCCGCGGCGGCAGCCCGGTGACCGTCCCCGCCGGCAGCACGCCGACCGCGCCGGTGTCGCCGCCGCCGTGCCCCGGATCGACCGCCACGTAGGGCCTGTCTCTTATACACATCTAGATGTGTATAAGAGACAGCGACGAGGTAGGGCGCGCCCTCCCCCATCTCCCGGGCGGCGAGCAGATCGGGCCAAA
>BFBZ01000018.1_pt46 | contig 71744 bp, 70 predicted proteins | sample 1888401 | NCBI WGS metagenome assembly BFBZ01 (sample SAMD00112614, study PRJDB3348) | symbiont metagenome | host: Chara braunii
GATCTGCGATCAGTATTTCTGCTCGGTGATGGGACCGACCGATCCGAACCGCTATTATTTGTGGACCGGCTGGGACGGCAATGACGGCAAGAATGGCGGTCCGGTCATCACCAATGCCGAGGCGGGTTACGACTGGACCACGTTCCCGGAGCGGCTCGAGAAGGCCGGCATCTCCTGGAAGGTCTATCAGGACATCGGCACGGGGCTGGATGCCGCCGGCTCCTGGGGCTGGACGGCGAATCCGTGGATCGGCAATTACGGCGACAATTCGCTGCTGTACTTCCACCAATATCAGAACGCGCAGCCGGGCAGCCCGCTGTATGAGAAGGCGCTGCGTGGCAGCAACATCGCCAAGGGCGGCACGTTCGAGAATCTGTTCGACGGGCTGCGCAACGATGTGCGCAACGGCACGCTGCCGCAGGTGTCGTGGATCGCAGCCCCCGAGGCGTTCAGCGAGCATCCGAACTGGCTGCCGGGGCCGGGCGCCTGGTACATTTCCAAGGTGCTGGACATCCTGACCTCGAATCCGGAGCTGTGGAGCAAGACCGTGCTGCTCATCAACTACGATGAGGGCGGCGGCTTCTTCGATCACGTCGTCGGTCCGTATCCGGCGATGTCGCAGGCCTGGGGACAGTCGACCGTCGACGTCAGCACCGATCTGTTCGCCGGTGACGGCAGTCATGTCGCGGGTCCCTACGGCCTGGGCGTGCGTGTGCCGATGATGGTGGTGTCGCCGTGGTCGCGCGGTGGCTATGTGTGCTCGCAGGTGTTYGACCACACCTCGGTGATCCGCTTCATCGAGCGCCGCTTCCATCACAAGGCGCGCGATCTGTTCGAGRCCAACATCCCGGCGTGGCGCCGCGCCGTCTGCGGCGATCTCACCTCGGCATTCAACTTCACCTCGCCGAACGAGGGCCTCGCGCCGCTGCCGAGCACGGCCGGCTACAAGCCGCCGGTGGCCGACATCACCTCGGGCACCCGCTTCGACGACTATCACCCGGTGCCGCCGGCCAAGCAGGCGCTGCCGCAGCAGGAGCCTGGCATTCGCCCGGCGCGCCCRCTGCCTTACGATCTCCGTGTCGACGGCGATGCCGACGCGGCGCAGAAGAAGTTCGGAATCCGCTTCGTCAATCCGGGGCAGGCGGGCGTCTGCTTCCAGGTCCGCTCCGGCAACACCGCGACCGGTCCGTGGAGCTACACGGTCGAGGCCGGCAAGTCGCTGTATGGCGTCTGGGACCTCGCGGCGAGCGCCGGACARTATGACCTGTCGGTGTACGGGCCGAACGGCTTCTTCCGCCACTTCAAGGGCGGTGTTGCCAGCACGGCCGCGCTGGTTGATGTCGACACCGTTCATCTCTGCGATTGGGAGTATGGTGACGGCGCCCGCAGCCTGGCGATCGCGCTGACCAACAAGGGCGCGAGCTGCGTGGTGACGCTGACCGACAATTACACCGGACGCAGCGAACGGCACCGCCTGCAGCGTGGCCAGCGGCTGGAGACGCAGATCGGTCTGCACCAGACCCATGGTTGGTACGATCTGGCGGTGACCGCCGACAGCGACGCCAACTTCAACTGGCAGCTCGCGGGTCACGTCGAGAATGGCCGCCCGAGCATCAGCGATCCGGCGATGGGCCGGATCGCTGCGACCTGATCGCGATGACATCGGGATGGGCCCGGAGCGATCCGGGCGCATCCTCACGACGAGGCGACGAGGCCTTCGGCGGCCGGATCGTCGGCGGCATTGGGATCGCCGGGCGCTGTTGCCCAGGCGAGCTCGACCAAGGTGACGATGCGGCGGCCGGCGCCGTCGAGCTGGCAGACGATGAGGCCCTGGTCCTCGATATAGGTCAGCAGGCGCTGGGCCCGGCGCAGCGAATGCGAGCCATAGGCGCGGGCGATCGCSGCGTCGCTCGGGCACGGGCGGCCGTCCTTGGCAGCGCGGGCGATCATCATGAAMACGCCCTGCATGTCCTCAGGCAGCAGCGAGGCGCGCAAGGTGACGTCCTGCCAGCCGGCGTCGTCGGCCGTTTCGTCGCCGCCGAGGCCGGCGCGGGCGCGGGTCAGCATGCGGCGGAAGTCATTGAGATCGGGCACGGCGGTGCCGAGTCCCTCGATGCGGCAGCGGACGACGAATTCCTGGTAGAGTACGCCGACGGCGCGGAAGCCGGCGTCGGGCTCGGCCAGCACCGCGCGCAGCACGCGCTCGACGCGGGCCCGGCGCTCGGCGAGCTCCTCCTCGCTGACCTCCGGGGCCGGCGGCTCGGGCCGGAACTCGAGCGCGGCGGACTTCGCCGCGATCAGCTGGTCGAGCAGCTCGGGCTGCGGCTTGCGCTGCGGACGCGCGGTGGTCTCGGGCGGCGGCGCCGCCAGGATGACGGCGCGGGCGTCCTCGAGCGAGGCCTCCGGCAGCGGCGTCAGCCGCGGCGTCGCGTTGCGCGGCTTGGTCTCGGTCGGGCCGATGCGCAGGCCGAGCGGCCGGCGTGACAGTGCGGGACCGAGCGCCATGAACTGGCCGCGCTCGAGGTCGCGGAACGCCTCGGCCTGGCGCCGCTCCATGCCGAGCAGGTCGGCGGCGCGGGCCATGTCGATGTCGAGGAAGGTGCGGCCCATCAGGAAGTTGGAGGCCTCGGCCGCGACGTTCTTGGCGAGCTTGGCCAGCCGCTGCGTCGCGATCACCCCGGCCAGCCCGCGYTTGCGGCCGCGGCACATCAGGTTGGTCATGGCGCCGAGCGAGGCCTTGCGCGCCTCGTCGGAGACCTCGCCGGCCACCGCGGGGGCGAACAGCTGGGCTTCGTCGACGACGACCAGCATCGGGTACCAATGGTCCCGRCCGATCTCGAACAGGCCGTTGAGGAAGGCCGCMGCGCGCCGCATCTGGTTTTCCGCGTCAAGACCTTCGAGGTTGAGCACGGTCGAGACGCGATGAATGCGMGCCCGCTCGCCGGCCACCTGCAGCGCGCGCTCGGTGTGGTCCTCGGCCTCGATCACGAGATGGCCGAAGCGCTCGGCCAAGGTGACGAAATCGCCTTCGGGATCGATGATGGTCTGCTGCACCCAGGGCGCGCTCTGTTCCAGCAAYCGGCGCAGCAGGTGCGACTTGCCGGAGCCGGAATTGCCTTGGACGAGGAGGCGGGTCGCCAGCAGTTCCTCGAGGTCCAGGGCGGCAGGCGATCCCGCCGCCGTCTGCCCCATCTCGATCGCAATGGTCATGTGCCCCGACTCAAACGCGCATCTCGCGGACCGGCCGCATAACAAGCCCGAGCCAGCCCGTCGAGCCGCAGCAGCGGGTTGTCCCGTATTCGATGGTGCCTGTGGATGGTTCCCGAACCGGGAACTTCTTGAAGCCGAGCGAGTTCGATGATGAACGGATTGTTGGTGGCGGAGAGCGCCCGCTTGGCGTGCTGCTGCGGTTCGCGCTACGCTGCGGCTGAAAGGGGCACCGTGTGAACGAGCATCCGGGCGCCGGGCGCGCCGCGTTTCGGCCGAGCGTGCCCGGAGCAGATTTCCTTCAGGGAGGCGGCGAGATGGGCGCGCTGATGCGCGTCCATGACTGGTCCCGAACGCCGCTCGGCCTGCCGGAGTTCTGGCCCCAATCGCTGCGGACCACCGTCAGCACCTGCCTCGACTGTGCGTTYCCGATCCTGATCTGGTGGGGACCCGAGCTCGTCATGCTCTACAACGACGAGTACCGTCCGATCCTCGGCTCGCAGAAACATCCCGCCGCGCTCGGCGCTCCCGGCCGTGCGGTATGGCCCGAGATCTGGGAGGTCATCGGCCCGATGCTGCGGCAGGTGATCGCCCGCGGCGAGGCGACCCGCTCGCGCGATTTGCCGCTGTTCATGGACCGCCACGGCTACCTCGAGGAGACCTACTTCTCGTTCTCTTATTCGCCGATTCGCGATGAGAGCGGCGGCGTCGGTGGGATTTTCACGCCGGTCATCGAGACCACCGCCAAAGTGGTGGGCGAGCGCCGCATGCGGACCTTGCGCGACYTGGCAGCACGCGGGCGCGCCGACAGCCTGCAAGAGGCCGGTCAAGGGGTCGCCGAGGTTCTTGCGGAGAACCGGCATGATGTCCCCTTTGCGCTGATCTATCAGCCGAGCGAGGATGGACACTCTGCGCGGCTGCTCGGCGCCGCCGGYGTGCAGCCCGGCAGCAGCATGGCTCCGTGGCAGATTGATCTCGCGGCCGCAGACGGCTCGCCATGGCSGATYCGCGCCGCCTTGGGCGCCGCGGCGCCGATCCGCGTCGCGCTCGATCATGCGACCATGTCTGTCCCCGCCGGCGTCTGGCCAGAGCCGCCGCAACTGGCGCTTGCCTTGCCGGTCGCGACCGGGCGCGAGCGCGCCACCGCSGTTCTGATCTGCGGCGTCAATCCGCGCCGTGCGCTCGACGCCGAGCATCAGAGCTTCTTTGAGTTGATGGCCACGCAGCTCGCCAGCTCGTTTGCCGAGACGCTCGCCTACGAAGAGGAGCGGCGTCGCGCGAAGGCGCTCGCCGAGATCGATCGGGCGAAGACCGAGTTCTTTGCCAATGTCAGCCACGAGTTTCGCACCCCGCTGACGCTGATGCTGGGGCCGCTCGAGGATGTCYTGACGCGATCCCCGGCACTCTCGCYGGAGGATCGAGAGCGACTGGAGGTCGCTCAGCGTAATGCGCTGCGCCTGCTCAAGCTGGTCAACACGCTGTTGGATTTCTCCCGTATCGAGGCCGGCCGAGCGCAGGGAGCCTATGCGCCGACCGACCTCGCACGCTTGACTGCCGATCTGGCCGGCGTGTTCCGCTCGGCGGTCGAGAGCGCTGGCCTGAAGCTGATCGTCGATTGTCCGCCATTGCCGGAGCCGGCCTATGTCGATCGGGAGATGTGGGAGAAGATTGTCCTCAATCTGCTCTCTAACGCGTTCAAGTTCACCTCTTCAGGCGAGATCGAGGTCAGGCTGATTGTTTCCCAAGGCAATTTCGAGCTCAGCATCCGGGACACCGGGACCGGGATTCCGCAAGATGAGCTGCCGAAGCTGTTCGAGCGCTTCCATCGTGTCGCGGATGCCCGCGGCCGCACGCATGAAGGATCGGGGATCGGCCTCGCGCTGGTGCAGGAGCTCGCAAGATTGCATGCCGGGTCGGTCGATGTGACGAGTTCGCTCGGGCAGGGCAGCACGTTCACGGTCCGCATCCCCCGCGGYAAGAGTCATCTGCCGGCCGAACAGATCAAGGCGGCGCCGAACACCGGGCCGCTCGGCGCGCAGCCATTCATCGAGGAGGCCTTGCGCTGGCTGCCGGATGCGTCGCCCCTCGAGGCTCATGTCGTTGCCGATGTCGTCCAGAATGTGCCCTTGCAGGACCGCACCGGGGCTCGCGCACGCATTCTTCTCGCCGACGACAATGCCGATATGCGGGACTACGTTCGCCGGCTGCTCGAAGCGCGTTACGAGGTCGAGACGGTCGGGGACGGCGAGGCGGCGCTTGCCGCCATGGCCCGCGCCAAGCCTGATCTCGTTCTGTCGGATGTGATGATGCSGCGGATCGATGGCATGCAACTGCTCGCTCGCGTGCGCGCCGATCCCAAGGTCAGCACCGTTCCGATCATCTTGTTGTCCGCGCGCGCGGGCGAAGAGAGCCGCGTCGAGGGCATGCAGGCCGGCGCGGACGATTATCTGATCAAACCGTTCAGCGCCAGCGAGCTCCTCGCCCGCGTCGAGGCGCATCTCAAGATGRCGCAGCTTCGCGCCGAGGCGACTGAAAGCCTGCGTGCCAGCGCGGAGCTCTTTCGTGCCTTCGTGACCGCCAGCTCGGACATCGTCTATCGGATGAGTCCGGACGGGACGGAAATGCGCTATCTGCAGGGCAAGGATTTCGTTCCTCACACCCTGGCTCCGAGCCAACGCTGGCTCGCGAAATACATTCATCCCGATGATCAGGCGCAGATGATGGCGGCGATCGCACGAGCGATCGAGGCGAAGAGCATCTTCGAGCTGGAGCATCGCATCATACGGGCCGACGGCACGCTGGGSTGGGCGCATTCGCGCGCCATCCCGATGCTCGACGGCAGCGGCGATATCGTCGAGTGGTTCGGCACCGCGCGTGAGATCACCGAACAGAAGCAGGCCGAGCATGAGCTGCGCAAGAGCGAGGAGCGCCTGCGCAGCGCAGTGGAAGTCGGGCGGCTCGGYTTGTGGGATTGGAACGTCACCACCGGCGAGGTCTACTGGTCGGATGAGCACTTCCGCATGGAAGGCTATGGCGTCGGCGAGGTCACGCCGAGCTATGACGCCTGGACGGCGCGGATCCATCCCGCGGACCGCCCCGCGGCCGAGGCCGCGCTGCGTCAGGCGATGCAGACGCGCCAGGAGTTTGTCAGCGAGTTTCGCGTCGTGCATCCGGACGGAGTTATTCGCTACCTGTATGGACGCGGGCGCTTCTTCTACGACGAGGCCGGGCAGCCGATCCGCATGACCGGCGCGATGGTCGACATGACGGAGCGGCGCGAATGGGAGGAACGGCAGAAGGTGCTGGTCGCCGAATTGCAGCATCGCACGCGCAATCTTCTGGGCGTCGTTCGCTCGACGGCGGACAAGACCGCGCGTGCCAGCACCGATTTGTCCGATTTTCGGGTCCGCTTCCGCGATCGACTCGAGGCTTTGTCGCGCGTCCAGGGCTTGCTGTCCCGCCTCGGGGAGCACGATCGGGTCGCCTTCGATGATCTGATCCGCACTGAGCTCTCGGCTGTTGCTGGCGGATCCGAGCGGATCGTGCTCGACGGACCCGCTGGCGTTCGGCTGCGATCATCCACCGTGCAGATGCTCGCAATGGCGCTGCATGAGCTCGCGACCAATGCCGTCAAATATGGTGCGCTCGCGCAACCTGCGGGCCGGCTCTCGGTGCAATGGTCGCTGCAGCGCAACGGCACCGATGGAAAACCGTGGCTCAATATTGCGTGGCGGGAAAGCGGCGTCGACATGCCGCCACGTGGCGCCGGACCCGTCGGCACGGGACAGGGGCGCGAACTGATCGAGCAGGCGTTGCCCTATCAGCTCAGCGCGAGAACCTCCTACACATTCGCGTCCGACGGGGTCTGCTGCACGATTTCGATCCCTGTTTCGCTCAGCACGCTGGAGCTCGATGAGCATGCTTGAACGCCCGCTGCGTGATCGCATCATCCTCGTCGTCGAGGACGAATATATGCTGGCTGACGAACTGCGCTGCGAAATCGGYGATGCCGGCGCAACGGTGCTCGGGCCGGTCGGAACCGTYGCGGATGCGCTCGCGCTCGCCAAGCGTGAGGCGCGGATCGATGGGGCCGTGCTCGACGTGAATCTGCGCGGCGAGATGGCGTTCCCGGTTGCCGATCTGCTGATCCAGCGCGGCGTCCCTTTCATATTCACGACGGGATATGATGAGTCCGTCATTCCCGACCGCTTCGCGAACATTCTCCGCTGCGAGAAGCCGATCGCGGTCGACGGCATCATTCGCGCGCTCGGACGCATGGCCTGAAGGCGGGCAGAGAGGSGACGATCCGCTCCGCCCGAGTCWYTTCCGCCTGCGCTGACGCGCGGTCAAACCTCGCGCCGGCTSAGAAATGCCAAGCGCTCGAACAGATGCACGTCCTGCTCGTTTTTCAGGAGCGCGCCGTGCAGCGGCGGGATCAGCTTGCGCGGATCGCGCTCGCGCAGCTGCTCGGGCCCGATGTCCTCGTTCAGCAGCAGCTTGAGCCAGTCGAGCAGCTCGGAGGTTGACGGCTTCTTCTTCAGGCCGGGCACGTCGCGAACCTCGAAGAAGATGCGCAAGGCTTCCTCGACCAGCCGCTTCTTGATGTTCGGGAAGTGCACATCGACGATGCGCCCCATCGTGTCGGCATCGGGGAATTTGATGTAGTGGAAGAAGCAGCGGCGCARAAACGCGTCCGGCAGTTCCTTCTCGTTGTTCGAGGTGATGATCACGATCGGGCGCAGCCTGGCCTTGATGGTCTCGCCGGTCTCGTAGACGTGGAATTCCATCCGGTCGAGCTCGAGCAAGAGGTCGTTCGGAAACTCGATATCGGCCTTGTCGATCTCGTCGATCAAGAGCACCGGGCGTTGCTCGGCGGTGAACGCCTCCCACAGCTTGCCGCGCTTGATGTAGTTCTTGATGTCCGACACGCGGCTGTCGCCGAGCTGGCTGTCGCGCAGGCGCGACACCGCGTCGTATTCATACAGGCCTTGCTGGGCTTTCGTCGTCGACTTGATATGCCAGGTGAGCAGCGGCGCGTTGACCGCCTTGGCGACTTCCTCGGCCAGCACCGTCTTGCCGGTCCCCGGCTCCCCCTTCACCAGGAGCGGGCGCTCGAGCACGATCGCCGCGTTGACGGCTACTTTGAGGTCGTCGGTGGCGACGTAATCCTGAGTGCCGGTAAATTTCATCGCGCCTCGCTTGTCATCCAAAGCTTATTGTTGAACTTGTGTTGAGTGGCTACGCGGCCTTGCCGCCGCGCAGCTTTGATATGATGGCTGCCATTGCAAGCGGAAATAATCAAGCGCGCCGGATCAGAGAGAGGATCACGAGCACGATCACGGCACCGATCGTGGCGTCCAGGATCGCCCCCAGCGTGCCGCTGGCGAGCGTGATATGCAGCGCCGGCAGCACGTAGCCTGCCACCAGTGCGCCGATGATGCCGACGACGATATTGCCGATCAGGCCGAAGCCGGCGCCGCGGACGATCAGGCCGGCCAGCCAACCCGCGATCGCGCCGATGATCAGCGCGGCAATGATACTCATGAAAGCCCCCATTCCACCTGTTGTTCCACGGATTGTAGAGCAAAAACCCGGCGGGTCCAGGCCGCAGGCGTCGGGGCGGCCCTTGACGCGCCCTCCCGGCCGGGCGATCTAATGGGCATGTTCCTGCAATTCTTCACAGCGCTGCGCGACGCGCAGGTCCCGGTCTCCTTGCGTGAGTATCTCACGCTGATGGAGGCCATCGACGCCGATCTCGCCGAGCATTCGGTCGAGAATTTCTAYTATCTCTCGCGCACGGCCCTGGTGAAGGACGAGCGCAATCTCGACAAGTTCGATCGCGTGTTCGGCTCCGTCTTCAAGGGGCTGGAGAACCTGCTGGACGCGATGGAGAAGGCGGAAATCCCCGAGGAGTGGCTGAAGAAGCTGGCCGAGAAATACCTGACCGAGGAAGAGAAGAAAGAGATCGAGGCCATGGGCTGGGACAAGCTCATGGAGACGCTGAGGAAGCGCCTGGAAGAGCAGAAGGGGCGGCATCAGGGCGGCAACAAGTGGATCGGCACGGCCGGGACCTCGCCCTTCGGCGCCTATGGCTACAATCCCGAAGGTGTTCGGATCGGCCAGGAGAAGAACCGCAACAACCGGGCCGTCAAGGTCTGGGACCGGCGCGAGTTCAAGGATCTSGACGGGAATGTCGAGCTTGGYATCCGCAACATCAAGGTGGCGCTGCGCCGGCTGCGCAAATTCGCCCGAACCGGCGCGCCGGATGAACTCGATCTCGACACCACGATCCGCGAAACCGCCAACCACGGCTATCTCGACGTGCATCTGCGGCCCGAGCGGCGCAATGCGGTGAAGGTGCTGGTGTTCTTCGACATCGGCGGCTCGATGGATTCGCACATCGCCCAGGTCGAAGAGCTGTTCTCGGCGGCGAAGAGCGAATTCAAGCACATGGAATATTTCTACTTCCACAATTGCCTTTATGAAGGCGTTTGGAAGCAGAACAAGCGGCGTTTCACCGACCGCACGCCGACCTGGGACGTGCTGCACAAATATCCGCACGACTACAAGGTGGTGTTCGTCGGCGATGCCTCGATGTCGCCTTACGAGATCATGGTCCCCGGCGGCTCGGTCGAGCATGTCAACGAGGAGCCGGGCTCGGTGTGGCTCGATCGCGTGATCCGCACCTATCCGCACACGGTGTGGCTCAATCCGGTCGCCCAGAAGCACTGGGACTATTCGGAGTCCACCACCATCATTCGCCGCATCTTCTCGGAGCGGATGTATCCGATCACGATCGAGGGATTGGAAGCGGCGATGAAGGAGCTGGTGCGGTAGAATCAGGTTCTGCTGGCCCAGGCATTGCCAGCATTCCGGCGGGCGACAGCGGCCGAACCCGTAAAGCTTGAGATTGTTCAGGAAGAAGCTCATGCCCCAGACCATTACCCGCGGCATCAAGGTACTGCTCGACGAAGCCAATGCCGAGATTGCCACGCTCTCGGCGGCCGAAGCCATCGAAGCCGCCAAGCGCGACGATGTCGTGATCGTCGATATCCGCGACCCGCGCGAGATCGAGCGTGACGGCCGGATCCCCGGCGCATTTTCCTGCACCCGCGGCATGCTGGAATTCTGGATCGATCCGCAGAGCCCCTATGCCAAGCCGATCTTCCAGCAGGACAAGACCTTCATTTTCCATTGCGCGGGCGGCCTGCGCTCGGCGCTGGCGGCCAAGACTGCGCAGGATATGGGCCTGAAGCCGGTCGCCCACATTGGCGGCGGCTTCGCCGCCTGGCGTGAGGCGGGCGGACCGGTCGAGGCGTGGGCGCCGAAGAAGAAGGATTGAACGCCAGGGACGCGCGCGAGGTCTTGACCCGTGTGTCCATCGCCTGAACAAAGCGCTTGAACAAGATGCGTCGCCGGATCAGGTCCGGCCTCGCCGCATTGAAGTGACGTTGGAGCCCAGGCCATGACCATCCCCAATGACCCTCTCGTCTCGACCGATTGGCTCGCGGCGCATCTCGGCGATCCCAGGGTCAAGGTGCTCGACGCGACCTTCAAATTGCCCGGCGTGCTGCCGCTGCCGAAGGACGACTATCTCAAGGCCCACATCCCCGGCGCCGTGTTCTTCGATGTCGACGAGGTCTCGGACCATGCCAACCCGCTGCCGCATATGTATCCGAGCGCCGAGCAGTTCGGCCGTGATGCCGCCCGGCTCGGTGTCAGCAATGGCGACATCGTGGTGGTCTATGACGCCGGCGGCTGGGTCGCCGCGCCGCGCGCCTGGTGGATGTTCCTGTCGTTCGGCCACGCGGATGTGCGCGTCCTGGATGGTGGCCTGAAGAAGTGGATCGCCGAGGGGCGGCCGATCGACRGCGGCCAGGTCACGCCTACGCTCGGCACCTACAACGCGCGCTTCGACGCGGCGCGGGTGCGGAGGATCGAGCAAATGGTCGCCAATCTGGCGGAGCGCGCAGAGCAGGTGATCGATGCGCGGCCGGCGCCGCGCTTTGCCGGCGCGGTGGCCGAGCCGCGGCCGGGCCTGCGGTCCGGCCATATTCCGGGCAGCCGCAATCTGCCCTATGCCGAGCTGTTCGACGCGGCCACCGGCGTGATGAAGCCGCTCGACCAGCTGCGGAGCGCTTTCGGCGCGGCTGGGGTGGACCTGGCGAAGCCGATCGTCACGTCTTGCGGCTCTGGCGTGTCGGCCGCCGTGCTGACCTTGGCGCTGTACCGTCTCGGCATACGCGACACCGCGCTCTATGACGGATCCTGGTCTGAATGGGGCGCCGAGAACGGCCCGCCGGTAGTCACCGGCCCGGCCTGAGATCTCTTATCGCGTCCGCGGCGCCACGGCCTGCTGTCCTGCCGCCTGCTGTCCGAAAGTCTGCGGTTGACCGAATGGCGGTTGACCGAAGCCCGGCTGTTGCTGGAACGGATCGGGGAATTGCGCCTGCTGGGCGGCGGCCTGCCGGGCCGCTCGGGCGCGCTCCGCGATGCGCCGTTGCTTGGCCCGGCGCGCGGCCATCTGCTTCTCGCGGGCCTGACGCTTCTTCATGATGCTTCGGCGCARCTGGACGCTCGCGACCTTGACCGAGGCCCGATGCTCGCCGGCTGCTGGCCTCTCCTGGCGGGTGGGCTGTTCACCGAGCGCTGCGAGCTTGGCCGCGATCGGATCATCGGCAGGCGTTGCTGGCGCGGGCGCGGGAACGGCCGGCGTTGTGATCGCCGGATCAGCGCTGGCGAGGACCTGGGGGGATGATGTCGGCGCGGCCACGGCGTCGGTCGGAACGGCCKGGGYTGCTTGCGGAGTCGTGTCCAATCGCGGCTTGTCCGCGAGCTTTTCGACGGCCGCGACCGTCCTCGCAGCGTCGTCGGCCATGCCGCGATCCGGCGCTGCGCTCTCGATGCGATCAACCGGTGTGGTCAACGTCTTCGGCAGGACCGTCGCAGCGGTCGTATCGACCGTCTCCGCGGGCAAGGAGGGCGTCGGCAATGCAGGTGATTCGGCGGTCGTGGTCACCTCGACTGTCTCCGCGGCCGGCGGCACGCTCGGCTGTTCGGCCGGCAGCACTGCCGTTGCGGGCGTATCGGTGACCGTGGCAGGCGGCGTCTGCGGTTGCGGTGGGAGCGGGTCGACCCGCAGCACGGCCAGAACCGGAGCGGGTTCGGCCGGCGGCAGGAACGTCGTGAAGCCCGACGCCTGAGTCGCATGCCATGACGAGTTGCTGGCAAACTGCTCGTGGGCGGCGCGCAACAGGGCCGCCGCGCCCATGCCGAAGATGGTAAGAGAGATGGAGCAGACGATCGCGGCGACAAGGAAACGGAAGCCGGGAAGCATTGACGAAAACTCTCGCCGCGGCAGCGGGGAGCCGCCGAGACCTTCGAGCCAGTGGGGAACGCGGTGATCACAGGGAATGCCGCGTTCGCGACGGGGCCGGCTTCTGCCGTGCATCGCGAATCAGGCTAGGTTCACAATACCGCAAGCGTTCCGGCTCGCTCGTCAAATCGAGGCATCTGTGGGGCTCGCGGCGGCTTCGTTGCACTTTTTCAGCGGCGTGAGACTTCCGTGCAACGACGGAGACATGATCACAAATCGCCGAACTGGGACCGACTTGGCCCAAAATGTCTTGAATGCGCCGCTATCTTCGGCCATTTGGCAAAGCAGATGACCCAATCGGCGGCTTGGGGATACTGCAAGGGCAATGATGATCAGACAAATCCTGACGGTTTGCGCGGTCGCGGCAGCGGGCGCGACGGCAACGACGTTTGCTGGGGCGCAGCAGGTCTATCAGACTGCACCTGGTGCCTATTCGCCCGCGCCGACCCCTTACCCGGCTGACAGCCGCGGCCGTGGTCCGGATTTCGACGCGCTCGACGACGAGGACATGCCCGGCAATTCGGCCGCGCTGCCRCCGCCCGGCCCGGTTCTGTCGCCGGATGATCCGCGCTATGGTCGTCCCGCCAATGCGCCGGTCTATGGTGCGGCCCCGAACGGTCCGATCCTGTCGCCCGACGATCCGCGTTATGGACGGCCGGCCAGCGCGCCGGTTTATAGCGCGGCTCCGACCGGCCCGGTGATGTCTCCGGATGATCCGCGTTACGGTCGCCCGGCCGGCCCGCCGCCGGTAATCTATGGCGATCGTCCCGCGTCCGCTCAGCAGGCATATGGCACCTATGGCAATGGCGCCCCCGGTGGCGATGCCGGTGCGCCGCGCCCGCCAGGTGCCGTGAGCGGGGCGGTCACGGGGACCGTGCAGGCTCCGGCGGGTGATCGGCCGTTGACCGTGGCGGCCCTGCCGCCCGAGGAGCAGCCGGATGCCGCGCCTGCGCCGCTGCCCGCTAATCTGCGCCGCCAGGAGGTCGACTTCGTCACCAAGGAGCCGCCGGGAACCATCGTCGTCGATACCCCCAACACCTACCTCTATCTGGTGCTCGGGAATGGCCGCGCGATGCGCTACGGCGTCCGTGTCGGCCGTGAAGGCTTCACCTGGACCGGCGTGCAGAAGATCACCAAGAAGACCGAGTGGCCAGACTGGTATCCGCCGAGCGAGATGATCGAGCGCCAGCCTTATCTGCCGCGCTTCATGGCCGGTGGCCCGGGCAATCCGCTCGGCGCCCGCGCGATGTATCTCGGTTCGACCGTGTACCGCATCCATGGCACCAACCAGCCGTCGACGATCGGCAAGTTCGTGTCGTCGGGCTGCATCGGCATGCTCAACGATGACGTCTCCGACCTGTTCGATCGCGTCAAGGTCGGCACCCGCGTGGTCGTCATGCCCGGTGGACCGCCGCCGGGCTCGGCCAAGAACATGGCGGCCGCSGCCGCAGGTCCGGCGCAGGCTCCGGTCCAGGCCCAGGCCGCCGTGCCGGGCAACCAGCCGACCACCGTTCAGCCGTTGCCGCCGCCGGTGACGATCCGCTGAGATCGCTTCCAGAACTGACGAAAGCACCCTCCGCTCGGAGGGTGTTTTGCTTTGGGGCGCTGGGCGCGGCTGAGGTCAGGCGAGCCGGCGCGGCGGCTCGGCCCCGCCGAGCCAGGCGGCGATGCATTCAACCATCTGGCTGTAATGAGCCCGAAAGCTCTCTTCCGTGACATAGCCGAGATGCGGCGTGAGCACGACGTTGTCGAGCCCGCGCAGCGGGTGCGGCACCGGAAGCGGTTCCACCGTGAATACGTCGAGCGCTGCACCCGCGATGCGCTTGTCACKCAGGGCCTGGAGCAGGGCCGCCTCGTCCACGATCGGCGCGCGCGACGTGTTGACGAGATAGGCACTCGGTTTCATCCGGGCGAKGTCCGCYGCGCCGACCAGTCCGCGGGAGCGGTCGCTGAGCACGACGTGGATGGTGATGATGTCGGCGGTTGCGAACAACGCCTCCTTCGTGGCGTAGCCGACGCCGGCCTCCTGGCAGCGTTCGGGCGTCAGGTTYGGACTCCATGCGATCACGTTCATGCCGAACGCYTTGGCGAGCCCCGCGACCTTGCTGCCGAGCTTGCCAAGTCCGACGAKCCCGAGCGTCTTGCCCTCAATCTCGACGCCGCCGAGCGCCTGCCACGCTGCGCCAGCATGCATGCGCGCGTTTTCCTGGCCGATCTTGCGGGTSAGTTCCAGRATCAGGCCYATCGTCAGCGGCGCGGTGGGRTCGCGGCCATATTGGGTGCCGCAGACCACGATGCYGCGGCCCTTGGCGGCRTCCATGTCGATGGCGGCATTGCGCATGCCYGAGGTGATCAGGAGCTTCAGCTTCGGCAGGCGTTCGATCAGCGTGCGCGGGAACGGCGTYCGTTCACGCATCGCGCAGACAATATCGATGTCCGCGAGYGCGCCGGCGSCGGCATCCTCGCTGCCGAAGGGATGTGTGAAGGCCGTCACGTCCACTTTGTCGGCGAGCCGGCGCCAATCCGCCAGCGCGAGAGCCTTGTCGTAATAGTCGTCGAGAATTGCACAGCGCAGCCGAGTCATCGTCAGGTCCATTCATCGGGACAACGGCGTGATCGGTGAACGCCGTCAGAATGGACATGCTTGCGCGCAAAGCGCCGAGGGCGCAAGGCACCGCCCCGCTCCGCCCGCGGGCGCGACAGCTCAGTCGAGGTCGGTCTTGAGACGGAACGCGGCGTCGCTGCCATATTTGGCGCGCCAAGCCGGCCCCGGACCGCGCATATAGTGCAGTTCCGGCCGGTATGGATTGAAGGCGCGGGCGACGWATTCACGAAGGAAGCCCCGGACGTCGTCCAGGAGAYGGGAGCGGTTTCGGCGTTCTGCCGCGGAAGCGGACAGGGAGGCTGACGTGAAGGTGGCCATGACGGGCTCTCGCTGTTGTCGTCTCGGGCTTTTGCCGATTGGGCGCGCGGTTCTTGCGCGCCGAGACCGAGTGTCCCGCCGAATTAATTAAAAGATGGTTGCAATTGTCGTGATCGGCCGCACACATGGTGTTGAACCCGTAATCGACCGTGGGCCAAAGGCGGGGACGGCCGCGCTTCGAGCGCAATTCTCCCGGTGATCGCTGCGACCAAGGCTGCCTCGCCGGTTGCCCTTTGGGGACCGCGCGGTTACATCAGCGGCAACCATTTTCCGAAAAATCCGGCAGTTTTCCGAGGGACACGCGATGGCGCGCCAGTTCGTCTACTTCATGCAGGGTCTGTCCAAGACCTACCCGACCCGCAAGGTGCTCGATAACATCCATCTGTCCTTCTATCCCGACGCCAAGATCGGCGTGCTCGGTGTCAACGGCTCGGGTAAGTCGACCCTGCTCAAGATCATGGCAGGGATCGACAAGGAGTACACCGGCGAGGCCTGGGTCGCCGAAGGCGCCCGCGTCGGCTATCTCGAGCAGGAGCCGCAGCTCGATCCCAAGCTCTCGGTGCGCGAGAACGTCATGCAGGGCGTCGCCAAGCAGAAGGCGATCCTCGATCGCTACAACGAGCTGGCGATGAACTATTCCGAGGAAACCGCCGACGAAATGACCAAGCTGCAGGACGAGATCGAGGCCCAGGGCCTGTGGGATCTCGACAGCAAGGTCGACCAGGCGATGGACGCGCTGCGCTGTCCGGCCGACGACGCCGATGTCAGCAAGCTSTCYGGCGGYGAGCGCCGCCGCGTCGCGCTGTGCAAGCTGCTGCTGGAACAGCCGGAGCTGCTGCTGCTCGACGAGCCGACCAACCATCTTGACGCCGAATCGGTGTCCTGGCTGGAAGGCCACCTGCGCAACTATCCCGGCGCGATCCTGATCGTCACCCACGACCGCTACTTCCTCGACAACGTCACCAGCTGGATCCTCGAGCTCGATCGCGGCAAGGGCATTCCCTACGAGGGCAACTACTCGTCCTGGCTGCAGCAGAAGCAGAAGCGGCTGGAGCAGGAGGGGCGCGAGGAGGCGGCGCATCAGCGCACCCTGGCCCGCGAGCAGGAGTGGATCGCGGCCTCGCCGAAGGCCCGCCAGGCCAAGTCCAAGGCGCGCTACCAGCGCTACGARGAGCTGCTCAAGAAGGCCAGCGAGAAGCAGACCCAGACCGCGCAGATCATCATTCCCGTGGCTGAGCGCCTCGGCAACAACGTCATCGATTTCGAAGGCCTGACCAAGAGCTTCGGGGATCGCCTGCTGATCGACAATCTCACCTTCAAGYTGCCGCCRGGCGGCATCGTCGGTGTCATCGGCCCGAACGGTGCCGGCAAGACCACGCTGTTCCGCATGATCACCGGGCAGGAGAAGCCGGACGCCGGCACCATTACCGTCGGCGAGACCGTGCATCTCGGCTATGTCGACCAGTCGCGCGATGCGCTCGACGGCAACAAGACGGTGTGGGAGGAGATCTCCGGCGGCAACGAGCTGATCCTGCTCGGCAAGAAGGAAGTGAACTCGCGCGGCTATTGCTCGTCCTTCAACTTCAAGGGCGCCGACCAGCAGAAGAAGGTCGGCGCGCTCTCCGGCGGTGAGCGCAATCGCGTGCATCTCGCSAAGATGCTGAAGTCGGGCGCCAACGTCCTGCTGCTCGACGAGCCGACCAACGATCTCGATGTCGACACCTTGCGCGCGCTCGAAGAGGCGCTGGAGGATTTCGCCGGCTGCGCCGTCATCATCAGCCACGATCGCTGGTTCCTCGACCGTATCGCGACCCACATGCTGGCCTTCGAGGGCGACAGCCATGTCGAATGGTTCGAAGGCAACTTCCAGGACTATGAGAAGGACAAGATGCGCCGACTCGGCCAGGACAGCGTCATCCCGCACCGGGTCAAGTACAAGAAGCTGACGCGCTGATCGTCAGGATATCGCGAGGCGCGACGCTGTCTCTTGCGAGACAAAGCGTCGCGCCCTGGCTGCGACCCGTTGTCGCTTTTCCGCGTGCTGCGATTGCGTAGATAAGTGGTTCGCAATCCCTCAGCCGCGAGATTCTTCACATGTCTTCCTCCGACGCGCCCCTGTCCTCCAAGGGCGGAGCGCTGCGCCCCATTCCCATGCTGATCTTCGGCTCGCGCTGGCTGCAGCTGCCGCTCTATGTCGGGCTGATCATCGCGCAGGGCGTCTATGTCGTGCTCTTCCTGAAGGAGCTCTGGCACCTGTTCGCCCACGCCTTCGACTTCTCCGAGCAGCAGATCATGCTGGCCGTGCTCGGTTTGATCGACGTCGTCATGATCTCGAACCTGCTCGTGATGGTGATCGTCGGCGGCTACGAGACCTTCGTGTCACGGCTCAATCTGCAGGGCCATCCCGACGAGCCGGAATGGCTCAGCCACGTCAATGCCAGCGTGCTGAAGATCAAGCTGGCGATGGCGATCATCGGCATCTCGTCGATCCATCTGCTGCGGACGTTCATCGAGGCGGGCGCGCTGTCATCGGGCAAGTCGACCTACACCGAGACCGGCGTGATGTGGCAGACCATCATCCATACGGTGTTCATCCTGTCCGCGATCGGCATCGCCATGGTCGACAAATTGTCGAATGCCGCGATCGAGGACGCGAAGCAGGCGGCGGGGCATTAGGCAGGGCGTCGCATGCGCAACCGGTGTCGCAAATCACCATGTCGATCAAGGAAGCGCCGCGCGCGCGGCAGCGCGTCGTGAAGGAACTGCCGGGGCTCGCGTAGCCAAAGCCCGTCGATCTGACGCGAACCGGATTCCGAGATCAGGATCTCGGTTGGCAGATCGACAAGCGACGCTTGCCAGCCCGGGGAAAGGCGGCGAGCGCGCCGGAACATCAGTGCAGCAGCGCGTCTTCGGTGGTCAGGCCGTCATAGTCGAAGGCGTTGTGCTCGTTCGCGACAAAAATGTGATTTCCCACATGGCCCGGGGCCGGCCTGATCCATCTCGCACGAATCCCAGGTCCGGATAGCGTTCGAGGAMTGCGTAAGCCAGAATGTGGCAGGCACCGTTGGCGAAAAACTGGCGATCCGGTCGATGCCGGCGCCGGATCGGATCCAGTTTAACGTTGGCCTGGGGGAGGAACATTGACCGTCGCTCCTGATTCGACGACCTTCTGATCGACACGGTCTCGGATGGATGGTTGCGCGAGGCGCGCGCGGAGGCAAGCTGCAGTGATGATGAAGAGCCGCCTTGTCTGGTGCGCCGTCCTCTTACTCGGGATGTTCCAGCCGGCCCGCGCCGGCGACGCCGCCTTCACGCAGTTCATCGCCTCGCTCTGGCCCGAAGCCAAGGAGCAGGGTGTCTCGCGCGCGGCATTCGAAACCGAGACGCGCGGGCTGGAGCCCGACTACAAGCTCCCGGACCTGCTGCTGCCTGGCCGCCCTGCGACAGGGGCYCCYGCCCAGGCCGAATTCGTGCAGGTGCCGGCCGACTACATCAAGGAMGCCTCGATCGCGCGGCTGGCTGCGCACGGCCAGAAGCTGATCCAGCAATATCGTCCGGCGCTCGCCGAGATCGAGCGCCGCTTCGGCGTGCCCGGTCMGATCGTGCTTGCCATCTGGGGCCGCGAGACCGATTTCGGCCGCTATGCGCTGCCCTATGACGCGCTGCGCGTGCTGGCGACCCAGGCCTATGTCGGCCGGCGCAAGGACCAGTATCGCACCGAGTTCATCATGGCGTTGAAGATGCTGAGCGATGGTGTCGTGACGCGCCGCGACCTCAGGGCGTCATGGGGKGGCGCGGTTGGCCTGACCCAGTTTCTGCCGTCGGAGTACTACAAGCACGGCGTCGATCTCGACGGCGACGGCAAGGTCGATCTCTGGCACTCCGTGCCGGATGCGCTGGGCTCGGCGGCAAAACAGCTCGCCAACAAGGGGTGGCAAAGCGGACTGCGCTGGGCCTATGAGGTCAAGCCGCCGGCCAATGTCGATTGCACCATGGGCGTGCCGGAAGTGAAGAAACCGATCGGCGATTGGTTGCGGGCCGGCTTCGTTCCGGTACGCGGCCAGCGGTTGAGCGCCGCCGAGCAGCAACAGTCGGCGTCGCTGCTGCAGCCCGAGGGCATCTACGGTCCGGCGTTCCTGACGACGGCGAACTACTTTGTCATCAAGGAGTACAATTTCTCCGATCTCTACGTGCTATTCGTCGGCCATCTCGCCGACCGCATGAGCAGCCAGGCTGGGTTTGCGACGCCGTGGTCGGCGTCCCAACAGCTGCGGAGCAAGGATGTCGAGGCGATGCAGAAGGGGCTCACGCGATTGGGCCTCTATGCGGACAAGCTCGACGGCAAGGCGGGCATGCAGACCCGCGCCGCGCTCGGCACATTCCAGAAGAGGGCCGGCCTGARGGTCGATTGCTGGCCGAGCGAAACGGTGTTGCAGGCGATCAACGCCGCGCGCTGACGGCCGTCGCGAAGGCTGGACACCGAAGAGGCTGGACGTCGGCAGCAAAAAGCCCGGCCATGGGGCCGGGCTGGTGCCGCATCGAAATGCGTCGTCAGGAATCAGTAGCAGACRCGAACCGGGCGAGACACCCAGCCATAGCCGTCCCAATAGCGCTCACGGCGCCACACGCACGGCGGCGGAGCCGGCGGGGGAGCTTCGACATAGACCGGGCCGCCATAGGCCGGACGGCTGGAAGCGATCGCWCCGCCGATCAGGGCGCCGCCGATCAGACCGGCAGCYACGCCCGCGCCAACGTCGCCGGCCTTTGCGGCCGGGGCGSTCACGGACAGCGAGCCGGCGATTGTCGCAACCGCAACCAATGCGGTCAGGATCTTCTTCATGTTCCGAGATCTCCTGGAGGAGCGCCCCTGAAGGCGCCCGGTTGGTGATTTGCACGCTCGACGAAGGGCCATCAGCGACGTGAGAAAACACGACAACTCGTCAACCCTTCGTAAACTCTCTCCGACGTCATGCGACGGAAAAACGGTTTTTTGTGGCCGACCGGGCCACGGCTATCCGAAATTCCAGTGCAAGGTCATGGAATTAATGAAGGTGAACGATCACTCGCACACCCGCACGCGGCGAATCCGCCAGCCATAGCCGTCCCAGAAGCGCTGGCGCTGCCAATAGCACTCATAACCGGGGTCGGCGACGTAGGCCGGGCCACCGTAATACGAGTAGCCGGGTCCGTAAGAGTAGCCGGGAGAATAGGTGTAGCCGGGCCCGTAGTAATAGGGATTGCTGCCCGCTGCGATTGCACCGCCAATCAGGGCGCCGCCGATCAGCCCCGCCGCTACGCCGGCCGCCACGCGACCATTGCGCGCTTCAGCAGGAGCAGGAGCCAACGCTGCGGTCGACAGCGTCGCGACGGCGGCCAGGGCCGCAAGTGTCTTCTTCATGACCTCACCTTTCTCACTCGGTCGGCAGGTGGCGCATCAGGCCACACACCAGATTCACATATCCCGCTTGAATGATCAATGAACGGGCTCGTCCAGTTGGACGACCCATATTCGGAATGCGTTCAATGCTGCATTGCACAAAATTTCTTGGTGGGGCAAGACGGCCATGACCACCCCGATTGCCATCGCCATGGCCGTCTGCCTGACCTCGGCTCTCGGTTACGTGCTGCTGGTGCGGGCCGATCGGCGCCGGGATGCGCGCCGCTCGCCTGCCGACAATGATACCCGACGCGACTCCGGCGTGTCGGATAGCGGCACCGACGGCTCCGGTCTGTCGAGCTGGTTCTTCAATACCTCGACCGATGCCATGGGAAATCCAATCGATGGCGGAGGCGACAGCGGCGGTGGAGATGGCGGCGGCGATGGGGGAGGGGATTGAGCCTGGCGCTGCCTCGTCCATCAATATCTTTGCCAGTTTGATCTGCGGCAAGTCGCATCATTGGATCCATTCTAGGTTGATCGTGAGATTGGAATAGCTTCAAAAGCGCCGTTTTCCCTTTGCGCGGCTAGGGGCGGATGACTATCGATAGCTGACCAACGAGGATTGGCCGGTTTCTCATGATTGTTTGTTCCTGCAACGTCATCAGTGATCACGACATCCGCCAGGCGGTGAAGTCGGCGGACGAAACGCCGCGGAGCCCCAAGCAGGTCTATGGCTGCCTTGGCTGCAGCGCGGAATGCGGACGGTGTGCACGCACGATCAAGAGCATCATTGATGAGGCGCTGGGGCCCTGCGCGCGCGCCTGCCAGACAGGCTGCCAGCATGGTCATGGGCACGCTTCCGTGCAGGCCGCCGATGACGACCTTCAAAGCCGCTTCGCCTTGGCTGCCTGCTGATCCGTATTTGCCCGTAACGCGGCTGTTTCGCTCTGAAAATGCGCATGAACAGAGTCGTCTCCGCACTCCGAACCTGTTATTGAGCGCCTGCGGCCTCTAACTTTTTCGGAGCTTATCTATGCAGGGCGACCCAAAGGTCATCGAATATCTCAACAAGGGATTGCGCAGCGAGCTGACTGCCATCAACCAGTATTGGCTGCACTATCGCCTGCTGAACAACTGGGGCCTTCTGGAGATGGCCAAGGTCTGGCGCAAGGAATCCATCGAGGAGATGGAGCACGCCGACAAGTTCACCGACCGCATCCTGTTTCTCGACGGTTTCCCGAACATGCAGGTGCTCGATCCGCTGCGCATCGGCCAGAACGTCAAGGAGATCATCGAATGCGATCTCGCCGCCGAGATCGCCGCGCGGACGCTGTACCAGGAGGCCGCAACCTATTGTCACGGGGTGAAGGACTACGTCTCGCGCGACCTGTTCGARCAGTTGATGAAGGACGAGGAGCATCACATCGATTTCCTCGAAACTCAGCTCGATCTGATCGGCCGCATCGGCCTCGAACTTTACACCCAGAAGCATGTGGGTGGGCTCGAAAGCGAGCACTGATCTCCGCCCTCCGGCGCTTGCTCTTGGCGCTGGTCGATTCAGGGCCGAACACGCCTGGCCCCGAATCGACCACTCCGGAGAGGGCCGGAACGGCTTAGTCGAGGACGCCGAAAGTCTTCACCGGGACAACCCAATAGATGAGCTTCGTTCCGGCGAACGCGCTCTTGAGCCGCTCCAGCAGCTGCTCGAAGTCTTTGTCCTGTAGCACGATCTGCACTGCGACTTCGTCGGCATGTCCCTTGACCCGCTCCGCAGCGCTGCGCAGCCGGATGCGTGTGCCATGCCCGGCGACCTCGGAGGCCGTGAAGCCGGTGACCAGATCGGTTTGCTCGGCGATATAGTCGAACAGCTCGCCGCGCAGCTCGTACGGGGCAATCAGCGTCAGGCAGACGGATTGGCTGGTCATCTCGCCTCCTTGGACGGCCCGCCGTATCGACGATACAGAATCGGCAGCAGGATCAGCGTGAGCAGGGTGGAGGACAGCAGTCCACCGATCACGACGATGGCCAGGGGACGCTGAACCTCGGATCCCGGCCCGGAGGCAAACAACAGAGGAACCAGTCCGAGCGCGGTGATGCTCGCCGTCATCAGCACCGGCCGAAGCCTGCGCTTGGCGCCCTCAACGACGATGAGGTGCTCCGCCAGCCCCTGCGTGCGAAGCTGGTTGAAGTGAGAGACCAGCACGACGCCGTTGAGAACGGCGATTCCGAGCAGTGCGATGAAGCCGACCGAGGCCGGCACCGACAGATATTCGCCGGTCGAGACCAGTGCGAASACGCCGCCGATCAGGGCGAAGGGAATGTTGATGAGCACCAGCAGGGCCTGGCGAACGGAGCCGAAGGTGGTGAAGAGCAGCACGAAGATCAGCCCGATCGCGACCGGCACGACGACGGACAGGCGCGCGGCGGCGCGTTGCTGGTTCTCGAACTGCCCGCCCCAGGTSAGCCGATAGCCCGCCGGGAGYTGCARCTCGGCGGCCACTTTCTGCTGGGCCGCCTGRACGAAGCCGACCATGTCGCGGCCGCGGACATTGCTGCGCACCACGCTCATGCGRTTGCCGTCCTCGCGGTCGATCTTCACCGGCCCGTCGACCCGCTGAATGCGCGCGACCTGCGACAGGGCGACATGCTGTCCGGCRGCSAGCGTGAGCGGCAGCATTGCGAGCAGGGTCGGAGCCTCGCGCGTCGCTTCGCTGCCGCGTACCAGGATCGGGGTGCGGCGGCCGCTTTCCAGCGCGGTGCCGATCGTCCGTCCCTCGATCTGAGTGCGCAAGGAGGTGGCGATGGAGTCGACGGTGAGACCGAGGCGGCCGGCTTCCAGCCGGTTGACCGTGACCGTGTAGTACTGCGCCCCCTCGTTCAGCGTCGTATAGACGTCCTCCGCGCCATCGATGCCCGACAGGATCGTCGAAAGCCTGGCGGCGATGTCGTTGAGTTTGGCGATGTCGGGACCGAAGATCTTCACGGCCACGTCGCCGCGGACGCCGCTGATCATCTCCTGGACGCGCATGTCGATCGGCTGGGTGAAGCTCAGCGAGATGCCTGGAAAATCGCTGAGCACATCGCGAAGCTTCTGCAGCAGGGCTTCGCGGTTTTCGCTCTGCCGCTGCTCCGCCGGCTTGAGCACCAGGAAGGTGTCGGTCTGATTGRGGCCCATGGGATCCAGGCCGAGCTCGTCGGAGCCGGTGCGCGCGATGATCCCGGCGACATCGGGCACCTTCATCAAGGCGGCCTGCAGCCKGGCATTGATGGCGAGCGATTCATCGAGGTTGACGGAGGGGAGGGTTTCGACGCTGACGATGAYGTCGCCTTCGTCCATGGTCGGCATGAAGGTCTTGCCGAGCCGAGTATAGCCATACCCGGCGGCGAMGAGACACAGSATYGCGGCGAGGATGACCTTGCGCTCATTGCCGAGCGCCCATCCGAGCGCCGGCGCGTAGACCCGCTGGGCTGCGCGGATCAGCAGCGGATCATGGTGGGACGCCGATGTGAGCGCGAAGGAGGTGGCGACGGGGATCACGGTCAGTGCGAGCAGCAGCGACGCCGCCAGCGCGAAGATGATGGCCAGCGCGACCGGGATGAACAGCTTGCCCTCGAGGCCCTGCAAGGTCAGCAGCGGCACGAACACGATGATGATGATCAGGACGCCGGAGGCCACCGGCTGCAGGACCTCRCAGACGGAGCGGAACACGATGTGGACCAAGGGCGCGTTTCGGCTCTGATCATGCTTGCCGAGATTGCCGACGATGTTCTCGACCACGACCACCAGCGCATCGATCAGCATGCCGATCGCGATGGCGAGCCCGCCGAGACTCATCAGGTTGGCCGACATTCCGACGGCCCGCATCACCAGCAGCGCCATCGCGATGGCGAGCGGGAGGCTCAGCGCGATCACGAGCGAGGCGCGCCAATTGCCGAGGAACAGCAGCAGYAGCACGACGACCAGGACCGTGGCCTCGCCGAGCGCCCGCACGACGGTGCCGACGGCGCGGTTGACCAGCTTGCTGCGGTCATAGAACACGTTGATGCTGACGCTGGCCGGCAGCGACGGCTTCAACTCCTCGAGCCGGTCGCGCACGTCGCGCACCAATTGGCCGGCATTGGCGCCGCGCAGCCCGAGCACGAGGCCCTCCACGGTCTCGCCCTTGCCGTCGGCCGTGACCGCGCCATAGCGGGTCAGCGCCCCGATCCTTACCCGGGCGACGTCGCTGACGCGGATCGGGATGCCATCCCTCGTATCCACGACGATGGCCTTGATGTCGTCGATGCCGCGGATGCTGCCCTCGATGCGCACCAGCGCACTGTCTTCGCCCTGGTTGACGCGGCCGGCGCCGTCGTTGCGGCTGTTGGCCTCGATCGCCTTGCGAAACAGCTCGTAGGAGATGCCGCGCGCGGCCAGCGCATCCGTCCGGGGAACGATCTCGAAGGCCCGGACCTGGCCGCCCAGCGCGTTGACATCGGCCACGCCGGGCACGGTGCGGAGCGCGGGCCGGATCACCCAGTCGAGCAGGCTCCGCCGCTCCGCGAGCGACAGCTCCGGRCTGTCGATCGTGAACATGAACATCTCGCCGAGCGGGCTCGTGATCGGMGCAAGCCCGCCGCTCACGCCGTCGGGGAAGTCGCGCGAGATGTTCGAGAGCCGTTCCGACACCTGATTGCGCGCCCAGTAGATGTCGGTGCCCTCCTCGAAATCGACCGTGATGTCGGCCAGCGCATATTTCGTGGTGGAGCGCAGGATCCTCTTGTTCGGCAGGCCGAGCAGTTCGAGCTCGATCGGYACGGTGACGCGCTGCTCGACCTCCTCSGGCGTGAGACCGGGSGCCTTCATGATGATCTTGACCTGAACCGGCGAGACGTCAGGGAAAGCATCGATCGGCAGGCTCGGCAGGAACACGGCGGCGGCGCCGATCAGCAGCAGTACGCTCAGGAGGACGAACAGCCGTTGCGACAGCGCGAAGGCGACGAGRCGCTGCAGCATCATTGYCCCAGYCGCAGGAGAATGCCGCGCAGCGCCGARATGCCGCCGACGGCGACGTCGTTCYGCTCGGTGATCGGACCTGATACGACGACGTGATCCTGATCCTCGGCGAGCAGCGTCACCGGAACCTGCCGGAAGCCGCCCTCGATCGCGACGAAGATCGAGGTCTGCTCGCCGCGCCGGACGAGGCCGCTATACGGAATCTCCCAGGCGCTCTCTCCGGCGGAGATGAAGCCGATGCGCGCGGCTGCAGTCTGCCCGGAATGCAATTCGCCATTGTTCGGAATCTCGGCCCGGACGAGGATCGTCTGSGTGGCGGCGTCCGTCGTCTCGGACACCAGGATGACGCGGCCCGGAGTCGGATAGCCGTCGATCTCGACCTTGGCGCCGATCTTGATKGCACCGATATTCGTGGCCGGAATCGCAATCTCGACCCAGAGCGGCGACAGCCGTGCGAGCTTCACCAGCGGTGCGGACTGCTCCATCCGCTGGCCGGGCGACACCGCGATCTCGACCACGGAAGCGGCCTGGGGCGCGTTCACCGTCAATGTGGCGCTGATCGCCGCCTCGTTGGTCAGCCGCGCAATCGCGTCGTCGGAGAGACCGCTGAGATGCAACATCTGCCGTCGCTCCGCGACCACGATGCTGGCCTGGCGTGCTTCGGCCTGGCTCGATTCCAGCACGCGCTGCGGCACCGCCTTGCCGTCGAACAGATCGGCGTTCCGCTTCAACTGCTGGGCGGCGAGAACCTCCTGGGCCAGCGCATGTAGATATTCGCGTTGCAGCGAGACGAAGCTCGGACTCTCCAATGTCAGCAGCGGTTGTCCGGTGGTGACGCGGTCACCGCGCCCGACYGCCAGATTCGTGACCATGCCGGCCACCGGCGCGCTGACGACCCAGAGCTGAGGTGTGGGGATGACGATCTGTGCCGGATAGGGCAGCGTCTTGTCGGTCGGACTCGGGACGGGATGCGTGACGCGGATGCCGAGATTGCGTGCCTGCTCGGCGGTGAGCTTCACATCCTCSGCCACCGCTCTGRCGGGTGACGTCCCGAGTGCCAACAGGACAAGCGCGCTCGCGATCAGGGCGCGCGGCAAATAACAGGCAACACGGAAGGGCGTTGGCATTGCGAAGATCGTTTTCCAGTTCGGAGAATGACATAATCATAGCTGATTTCTGCCATTTCCGCGACTGTCGACCTGCGTCAAGGCATGCGCGCCTTTGCGCGCATGTGCATCATAGAAGAGCGTTCATGACTCCTCGCTGACGCCCACATGCAAACAGATCGCATTCTCAAAGCTGCTCGCGCCAGCGKGCGTCGGTGACGTGCTGAGGCTCGGGCGTGCCGAGCCGGGTCTGATCATGAATGATCTCACTGATGCTCGGCATGGCGGAGCGGGCGACCTGWGCCTCCTGCGACCAGAGCTTGGAGCGCATGATCGCCTTGCCGCAATGGAAGTAGACCTCCTGCACGCCGATCACGAGCACGGAGCGCGGCGGCTTKCCGAACTCCTCGAGCCGCGCGAGCAGGGCAGGCTCGGTGGATAGCGCGGCCRTGCCGCTGACCCGCAGGGTTTCGTTGAGTCCCGGTACAAAGAAGATCAGCTGCACCAGGCCGGATCCTTCCGACACGTTCCTGAGACTGTCGAGTCTGTTGTTGCCGGGACGGTCCGGCATCAGCAGACGATCGTCGCTATCGATATGGACGAACCCCGGATGACCACCGCGCGGCGAAGCGTCGACGCTGCCATCCTTCCCCGCGCTTGCGATCACGCAGAACGGCGACAAGGCGATGAACTTCCGACTGTGAACGTCCAGCGCCGGCCGGACCTTCGCGATCACACGCTCGTTCGGGCTCGGATAGATCGCGGCGAGGTTCGGGTGGGTGAGGTCGTTCAAAGCGCTTCTCCTTGGATGCGGGGCGGCTCTCAGACGGCGTCAGCCGGCACGAAGCAGCTGATGATGATGTCGCCGCGATGGTGGACGTACCACACCACGGCCTCGCCGACCGGATTGCCGCGGTCGCGGATGATGGCGCGCTCCGGCACCGCCATCCAGCGTCCCTCGATCGGCACCCAATAGGTGCCGTCGCGGACATCATAGGTCGTGCGGTGGCCGTCGGAGATGTCGCAGCATGGCACGCCGTTGGGCGCGATCACGCTCTTGAACCAGGCGCGGATATCGGGCGGAACGTTCTCGAACTGGCCATTGTCGAAGGCCAAGGCGACGCCTGCAGCGGCGAGCGACCCCATTGTGAGAGCGGCCAGCACGATCCTGCGCATTCGTCGTTCCCTCTCGCTATCAGCCGCCCCGCTGCGGTGCGCTCGCCAGCAGCTCGCGCAGCGGCTGCGCGTAGAATTTGGCGTTGCCGGTGGTGAGATGGCCGCGCGTCTCGGCCGAGGCCGGGATCAGCAGCAGCTTGCCATTGGCGAYGCGCTTCATTGCCTCGCCGGTGACGCCGGTCTCCGGCGGATTGCGCTCGTCGTCGGCGGAGTTGATCAGCATCACGGTCGCCTTGATTTTTCCGAGATCCGCCGACGGATTGTAGTCGTGCGAGGACTCCCATTGATAGATGAAGTCATTGGCGTCGGTGGGAACAGCCTGCGCCAGGCGCTCCTCCACCATCTTGTCGGCCAGGGCTGCGGTCGGTGCCGCGAGCTGATAGGCGATGGTGCCGCCGGCGGTAGCGGTGGCATAGGCCGTGACGGCGTACTTCATCATGCGCGGCTGGGTCGTGTAGTTGCCGCCGCTATAGTCGGGATCGTTGCGGATGGTCTCCAGCATGATCCGGCGCAGCATCCAGTTGCGCGCCGCCATCTCGGTCGGCTGCGMCGCCATCGGCACGGCGATATCCATGAAGTCGGGATAGCGCGTTGCCCAGACCCAGCTGTGCATGCCGCCCATCGAATTGCCGATGACGAGGCGTAGATGCTTGATGCCGAGACCTTCGGTCAGCAGCCGGTGCTGTGCATCGACCATGTCGGCATAGTCATAGGCCGGAAAGCCGGTCTTCAACCCATCGGATGGCTTGGATGATTTGCCGTGCCCGATGCTATCGGGGATGATGATGTAGTACTTCGTCGCGTCGAGCGGCTGATCCTTGCCGAACAGCTCGCCRGCGAACGGCGCCACCAGCATGCTGGCGCCCGAGCCGCCGGTGCCGTGCAGCACCAGCACCGGCTGTCCGGTCGGCTCGCCCACGGTGGTGTAGTGCARCTTCAGTTCCGGCAGTGTCTCGCCGGTGTGGAATTTGAAATCCTTGACGACGAAGTCCGCCTGTTTCGGGGCCGGATAGTCCGCGGCCTCGGCCGGGGCGCAACAGGCGACGAAAGCAGCAAGGACGGCGACACAKGSTCGAAGCRTGAWTGGTCGAARCAYCARTTGTCGAAGCATGAATTYCCCCGGATCATGCGCGACTCTTGGCGGCCGCGTCGGGSGCATGTTAGCACRTCCGGCGACCTGGTTCAGCACCGGATTGATGAGACCTGTCATGTGCCGCAACATCAAGACGCTGTTCAATTTCGAGCCACCGGCGACGGAGGCCGAAATTCAAGCCTCGGCCTTGCAGTTCGTGCGCAAGCTGTCCGGCTTCAACACGCCGTCGCAGGCCAACGAAGCCGCCTTCGCACGTGCGGTGGAGGAGGTGGCCGACGCGGCCCGGCGGCTGTTGAGCTCGCTGCAGACCCAGGCTCCGCCGCGCGATCGCGAGATCGAGGCTGCCAAGGCGCGCGAGCGTTCGGCCGCCAGATTCGGCCGCTGAGTTCGGCCCAAGCCGGGCGGCCGCGCCAGKGCGGGCCGCGACGCTCAGAACGCCTCGTCCTCGGCGTCCGGCTCGTCGGCGTGCWTCTCGTGCTTCTTCTTTTTTTTGTGCTTCTTCTTTTTCTTCTTTTTCGGCACGTCGATCTCGTGGGGATCGTCGTCCTCGAAGGCCTCGTCCAGCGCGTCGTCATGCTGGACKGCGGCGAAGATGTCGCGCACGGCGAGTTGCGCGGCCTCGCGCTCATGCGCCTCGCGRTCACGCGTGCGCTTGTAATCCTCATAGGCCTCGAAGATCTGCTCCAGCCAGGGCATCAGCTGGTCGATGGTCGGCAGCGTGCCGGGCGGTCCCTGTTCGCCGCGCGGGCCTTGCKGTCCCTGCGGCCCTGCAGGCCCCTGGGGYCCGGGTTTGCCTGGCGGACCAGCCTCGCCACGCGGTCCTTGCGGGCCGGGTTTGCCTTGTGGTCCTGCTTTGCCGTCAGGACCGGGCTTGCCGCGCTGGCCATCCGGTCCGCGCTTCCCAGGCTGCCCCTGCGGGCCACGTGGACCCGCTGGGCCCTGCAGGCCGCGTCCGGCCGGATTCTTCGCCACTACCGCAACTCCGCTACGATCATTTGATTCGCAGCGAAGGGTAACAGAGCCACAACAACCGCAGCAATTGCAGCAGAGCCGCGAGGCCGATCGATCAACATCAATCGGCACCGCGTCCTGATGAGTTCCATGCGAAGGGATTTCGCATGGTCCACCGTCGTCTCAGGCCGTATAGGCCGGGACCGCAATGCCCTCGGCGGTGTAGCCGCGGATCTTGTTCCGCARGGTACGAACCGGCATCCCGAGCAGCCTGGCGGCGTGGGTGCGATTGCCGTTGCAGCGCGCCAGKGTCTGAACGATGAGCTCGCGCTCGATGTCTGACAGCGGCGTGCCGATCAACAGCGGCAGAACCTCCGTCGCGGAGGGCGACGGCGGCATAACGAGTGGAACGAGTGACGGACTTGCGGCATCGGCTGACAACTCTTGTGACATAACTCCTCCCGATCAACGCCCGCACCGGATGAAAACGGTGCGAAAACATCGAGACCAACTAAACATCCAGCCCGTAAATCACCGTGGTCGGACAAGGTTAACGGGTCCTTAACGCAACATCGTAGCGGCCGCCTGGGGYTGAAATACCCCTAAAGCGCCATGGTTTTGCGCGGGTCTCGACCCATTTCGCCTCCCGGCGTGCCTGTGCGCCCGGCGGCGCGGGTCGCCCGGATCGCCGGGCCGGCCGCGCGGGGGCGAAGTGGCGGCATTTCGAACACACAAGCGGCGCCATATGCTTGGCGCCGCGCAAAGGGCTAAATTCGGCCCGATCGATTCGATTGGTGGGGCGCGATTGTCACATGTGGCTATCGAATGACCTCGACTTCACGTCACTGGAGATTTGATCCATGAAAATTGCGTCCTTCCTTCGCGGTATGCTGGTGGCACTGACGGCCGCAGCCGGCGCCGTTCTGCCCACCACCGCGCATGCGGATGGCGGCTTCATCACGCTGACCATCTACAAGGCGGGATGGATCATCGGCGGCTCCGGCGGCAGTGGCATGTTGCATTTCCATGGCCGAGCCTATCCGCTGTCGACCGGTGGCCTCGATTGGGGGCTTGTGTTCGGCGGCTCGCGYACGGTGCTGCGCGGTCGCGTCAGCAACATCTGGCGTCCGTCCGATGTCGAGGGCGTCTATGGCGCCGCCGGTGCGGGCCTTGCYGTCGGCCGCGGCGTGCGTGGCATCGTGCTGACCAATCAGAAGGGCGCGGTGCTCGAACTCTCGGGCGAGCAGATCGGGCTGTTGGCCAATGTCGATCTGTCGGGCCTCGCGATCACGATCAGGTAGTTGCKGCATCCTTCGACCAAACAACAATCGTCGTCGCCCGGCTTGACCGGGCGATGACAGCCGAACGCCACAGCCGTTCGGCTGGTCCTTCCGCAGTCTGCTGATGCGCCGGCTTGTCGGCCGCCATCACGTCCAGCGCGGCTCATCTCCCTTGTCCAGGATCATGCGCTAGCCCGACGCGACGTGCTCGGCCAGATCCTGCCACGGCTGCAAGGTCCACGCACCGGACGCGGCGCCGGAGGGCGAGGCGAGCACGAACGCCGTCGGGAAGTCATCCTGCTCGGATTGGCGCCCCAGGGCGATCGCGCCGGTCGGCTTGCGGTAGAACAGGCTCGCCGCCTTCTTGCTGGTGAAGGCGATGGTGCGCGGCCGATGACGCCGGATCTTTGCCGCAAAGCCCGCGACATCGACGCCGGCCTTCAGCGCCACATGGTCCATGCCCGCRCCCTGCTTGCAGAGGTCAGTGAAGCCGATGCCGAGCGACAGCAGCGCCGGAAATTCGTGCGGTCGATACAGCCGCGGCGTCAGGCCGACCGCGAACAGCGTCGGCCAGAAACGGTTGCCGGGATGCGCGTAATAATGCCCGGTCGCGGCCGAGCGGGCGCTCGCGGCGGTGCCGACGAAAACGAGGCGGAGGCCGGGCTTGAGCTGATCGGGCAGGCGGTCCATGGGCGGGATCTGTCGCATTATTGCGGGATCAGCAACAAGCCATTGATGCCGCGTTGCGTTGTRGGTGTCATGGCCTCGGCTTAGACCTTGCGGCGGAACGACGGGAGCCCTGCATGACCCAACGCCGCCTCTATCACTTCGCTTTGTCCGGCCATGCACATCGTGCGCGGCTGATGTTGCATCTGCTCGGCCTCGACTGCGACTATGTCGAGGTCGACCTCAGCGGCGGCGCGCAWAAGCGGCCGGATTTTCTGGCGCTCAATCCGTTCGGCCAGGTGCCGGTGCTGGTCGAGGGCGATGCCGTGATCCCCGACTCCAATGCCATCCTGGTCTATCTCGCGCGCCGCTATGATGAGTCCGGCCGCTGGCTGCCGCGCGATCCGCTCGGCCAGGCCCAGGTGCAGCGCTGGCTGTCCGCCGCAGCAGGGCCGCTCGCCTTCGGAGCGGCCGCGGCACGGGTGGCGACCCTGTTCGGCGCTCCGCTCGACATCGCGAGGGCGCATCAGCTCGCGAACGGCCTGTTCGCGGTCATGGAGCAGGAGCTGGGCCGCCGGCCGTTCCTTGTCGGCGACGTGCCGACCATCGCCGACATCGCCCATTACAGCTACACGGCGCATGCGCCCGAGGGCGGCATCGCGCTGGCGCGTTACCCCCATGTGACGGCGTGGCTGGCGCGGATCGCCGCGCTGCCGGGCTTCGTGCCGATGCAAGCGAGCCCGGTTGCCGGCCAAGCCTGAGCGCAGCCGGCGGCCACGGCTCCGCCCCGCTTACAGGAAGCAGCGGCGCTCGTCGCGCAGCTTGAGCTGGATGTTGGTGGCCTCGACGAAGGTCGGCACCGGCTTGGAGACGATCTTGTAGCTCGAGGGCCATTCCAGCGGCTTCGACTGCAGCTCGGTGTTCCAGATCTGGCAGATGCCGGTGTTCTCCCAGCGGATCACGTAATAGCCGGTCTTGGCGGYTGGCGCGGCCAGGGCCGGGGTTGCGAGCGAGGCGGCCGTCAGGGCCGCGGCGGCAGCGAGAGTGGTCAAGCGACGCATCGTCAATCTCCTGAAACAAACCGACCAGATCATCATGGCTGCAGCCGCGGCCACRATGCAGCCGCGGCAGCCACCGCGAAGTGGTGCGACAAAAGGGCGGGCCGCGCAAGGCGGGACCGCCATCCGTTCACAGCGATGTCGGCCTACGCGCGGCGAGGGCGGGTGCCCGGTGACCAGCACCAGCGCGCTGGCGGCGCCTCACAGCGTGCAGCGGCCCTGCCGACGCAGCCTGACCTGCAGGTTGACCGCCTCATTGAAGGTCGGCACCGGACGGCTGACGATCTTGTAGCCCGACGGCCAGCGGATCGGCTTGAACGTGAACGCCTCGCTCCAGACCTGGCAGATCCCGGTGTTGTCCCAGCGAAGGATGTAATAGCCGGCCTGTGCCGGGGTGGAGGCAAAAGCAGAAGCAGAAGCGGCAGCAAGGCCGCTGACAATACAAGCGGTGGTGAAACGCGACATCGACAACTCCGGCAACAAGCAGGCCCCGATGGGGCGGGCCCTGTGTGGGTGCTCGGTGGTTCCTTTTGAAGGCGCCGATGGCGGTTTTGTGCGGCAAATGCGCGCGAAMCGSCACACSTYGCCGCAGCGTGGCCGCGCCGCATCAGGGCTKTGCTAAGTTGCGCGTCAGCGSGTCGGGTTCAAACGATTGCCCTGCCTGAGCTGTARRGAGGGGTAGCGCCGAGAGAAAGCCTCGCCGCAGATGGTCTTTGTGCAGATGGTCTTTGTAGGGGCGCGTAACACAGCGCGGCGTAGGGTGGGTGACGCGAACGCCCCTCCATCATCTGTCAGTGTGGCGCCTTTGTCGATCGCCGTCCGCTAACCCATCCTACGGTTTTGCGACCGCGGCGACACCCTCGATCTCGATCAACATCTTCGGATCGGGCAGCGCGACGACGACACAGGTCGTCCGCGCCGGATACGGCGCCGGTCCGAACGCCGCGGCATAGAGCCGGTTCATGGTCGCGACATCAGCCGCGCGCGTCAGCAGCACGTTGACCTTGACGAGATCGCGAAGGCCAGCGCCGCCTTCGGTCAGCACGCGCGTGAAGTTGGTCACGATGTTGGCGAACTGCGCCTCGAACTCATCGGGCAGGTTGCCGTGGGCGTCGAAGCCGGGGATGCCGGAGATGAACAGGAGGTCGCCGATCCGCGTGCCGAACGACAGCGGCGGAGCTTTGACGTGCGGTGGGGCGGGAATGTGGTGGATGGGCATGTGGCCTCCGTCGATTACTTCATTCAGATCAAGCTGAAGCGGGTCTGCGACGATGTGAAGTTCTGAAGCAAACAGCTAAGGTCATCAAATAAGAAGCCGGGCTTTCGCCCGGCTTGATGGATGACCGGGTCTGCGCCCGGCCATGACGATGGAGAGAGCGGGGCGGGCGTCAGGACAACGCCTTGTTGCTCTCCTTCACTTTGTCAGCATCGAGATAGACGCTGCCGCCCATTTCCTTGAACTTGGCGCTCATCTGGGCCATGCCGTCTTCGATGGTGCCGCTGATGGTCATGCCGACGGTGGTCGGATCGTTCAGCGTTGCGGCGTAGTCGCGGACGTCCTGGGTGATCTTCATCGAGCAGAATTTCGGGCCGCACATCGAGCAGAAATGCGCGACCTTGTGGGCTTCCTTCGGCAGGGTCTCGTCGTGGAAGCTCTTGGCCGTGTCCGGGTCGAGGCCGAGGTTGAACTGGTCGGTCCAGCGGAACTCGAAGCGGGCGCGGGACAGCGCATCGTCGCGCAGYTGCGCGGCGGGATGGCCCTTGGCGAGATCGGCGGCGTGGGCGGCGATCTTGTAGGTGATGACGCCGGTCTTGACGTCGTTGCGATCGGGCAGACCGAGATGCTCCTTCGGAGTCACGTAGCACAGCATCGCGCAGCCGAACCAGCCGATCATGGCGGCGCCGATGCCTGACGTGATGTGGTCGTAGCCGGGTGCGATGTCCGTCGTCAGCGGCCCGAGCGTATAGAACGGCGCCTCGCCGCACTCCTTGAGCTGCTTGTCCATGTTGATCTTGATCTTGTGCATCGGCACGTGGCCGGGGCCCTCGATCATGACCTGGCAGCCCTTGTCCCAGGCGATCTTGGTGAGCTCGCCGAGCGTCTCCAGCTCCGCGAACTGCGCGCGGTCGTTGGCGTCCGCGATCGAGCCGGGGCGCAGGCCGTCGCCGAGCGAGAACGACACATCGTATTGGCGCATCAGATCGCAGATCTCGTCGAAGCGTTCGTAGAGGAAGCTCTCCTTGTGATGCGCGAGGCACCACTTGGCCATGATCGAGCCGCCGCGCGAGACGATGCCGGTGACGCGTGACGCGGTGAGGTGGATGTATTGCAGCCGCACGCCGGCATGGATGGTGAAGTAGTCGACGCCCTGYTCGCACTGCTCGATCAGCGTGTCCTTGTAGAGCTCCCAGGTCAGCTTGACCGGATCGCCGTTGCACTTCTCCAGCGCCTGGTAGATCGGCACCGTGCCGATCGGCACCGGCGAGTTGCGCAGGATCCATTCGCGGGTGGTGTGGATGTTGCGGCCGGTCGAGAGGTCCATCACSGTGTCGGCGCCCCAGCGGATCGCCCACACCATCTTGTCCACTTCCTCCTCGACGGACGAGGTCACCGCCGAGTTGCCGATATTGGCGTTGATCTTGGTGAGRAAGTTGCGGCCGATGATCATCGGCTCCAATTCGGCGTGGTTGATGTTGCAGGGGATGATGGCCCGTCCCCGCGCGATCTCGGAGCGCACGAACTCCGGCGTGATGAACGCGGGGACCTCGGCGCCAAAACTCTCGCCGTCGGCGAGCGCGGCTTCGGCGCGTTCGAGCTGCTGCTTGCGGCCGAGATTCTCGCGCTCGGCGACGTAGATCATCTCCTTGGTGATGATGCCGGCGCGAGCGAATTCGAGCTGTGTGATCTTGTGACCGTCGAGGCCGCGCAGCGGCTTGTGATGCGCGATGAAGGCTTTCGCCGCCTTGTCGGCGCCGACATTGCCGTTGTCCTCCGGCTTGATGTCGCGCCCCTCATACTCCTCGACGCCACCGCGTTCGAGCACCCAGGCCGTGCGGTTGCGCGGCAGGCCGGCATTGACGTCGATGGTGACGGAGGGATCGGTGTAGGGGCCCGACGTGTCGTASACCGGCAGGTTCGGCTCGCCGGCGGCCTCGGAGAGGATGATCTCGCGCAGCGGCACGCGCAAATCGGGCGCGGAGTCMGGSKYCGCATAGATCTTGCGCGAGGAGGGCAGCGGRCCGGTGGTSACGGCGGGCAGTGTCGTGTCGGGATTGGAGCGGATGTTCATGGGATCCTCCTTCTCAATTGTCGTTGTCGGAGTGAATGGCGGACGTCATTGCGAGGCGCGTGAGCGAGGAAGYCATCGAGAGCGGCACGCGCRGCCCTGGATTGCTTCGCTGCGCTCGCAATGACGGTGGAGATCGCGGAGCATCAGGCCAGCTCCTTCGTTGCGTCGAGCCAGGCGCGGACGCGGGCGTCTGGGTCAGCGTTCTGGGTGACGTCGGAGACGACGGCGATCGAGTCGGCACCGGCGGCAAAGATCTCGGCGGCCTGCTCGAGCTTGATGCCGCCGATCGCGACCAGCGGGATATTGCCRACGCGCTGTTTCCAGACGCTGATCTTCGGGATGCCCTGCGGGGCGAAGCGCATCGCTTTCAAGGTGGTCGGGAAGATCGGCCCCAGCGCGACATAATCGGGCTCGGCCGCGAGCGCATTCTCCAGCTCGGCATCGTCATGGGTGGAGAGGCCGAGCGTGAGGCCAGCCTGCTTGATCGCCSTGACGTCGGCGTCCGCCAGATCCTCCTGGCCGAGATGGAGATGTTCGGCACCGGCRACGATCGCGGCGCGCCAATAGTCGTTGACGATCAGCTTCGTCGCCGTGCCCTTGGTGATCTCGAGCGCGTCGGTGACGATCTGCAGYGCCTCGCCRTCATTGAGATCCTTGGCGCGCAATTGCACYGTGCCGACGCCGAGCTTGGTCAGGCGCTCGACCCAGGCAAGGCTGTCGACGACGGGATAGAAGCGATCAGGATACGGCATGCCAGAACGGTGTCCCAACGACAGGGGTGGAGGGCGAGGCGAAGTCGCGGGCGTCCATCAGCCCGGCCTCGTAGGCGGTACGGCCGGCATCACAGCCGAGCCTGAAGGCGCGGGCCATCGCCACCGGGTCGGCGGCCTTGGCCACCGCAGTGTTGAGCAGCACCGCGTCATAGCCGAGCTCGAGCGCTTCGGCCGCGTGAGAGGGAGCGCCGAGGCCGGCGTCGACGACGAGCGTGATGTCGGGCAGGCGGTCGCGCAGCAGCTTCAGCGCATCGCGATTGATGATGCCTTTCGCGCTGCCGATCGGYGCCGCCCACGGCATCACGACCTTGCAGCCGGCATCGACCAGCCGCGTCGCGACCGAGAGATCCTCGGTGCAATAAGGGAAGACCTCGAAGCCGTCCTTGATCAGGATCGTCGCYGCCTCSACCAGGCCGACGACGTCCGGCTGCAGGGTGTCGTTGTCGGCGATGACTTCGAGCTTGATCCACGACGTGCCGAACAATTCGCGCGCGAGCTTGGCGGTGGTGACGGCCTCGCGGACGCTGCGGCAGCCGGCGGTGTTCGGTAGCACCGTGACGTTGAGCTCGCGGATCAGCTTCCAGAACGCATCGCCCGATTTGCCGCCGGCGGCCTCACGGCGCAGCGACACCGTGACGATCTCGGCYCCGGAGGCGCGGATYGCGTCCTGCATGATGGCCGGCGACGGGTAGAGCGCGGTGCCGATCAGCAGGCGGGAGGTGAAGGTCTTGTCGTAGAAGGTGGGCATTAATTGTCTCCGTCGTTGCGGACGGTGGTTGCCACAATGGAAGCTGTCATCCCTGCGAAAGCGGGGATCCAGTATTCCAGAGGCCGTGCGGTCAGGCCGAAAGGGCGCGGTGGATTGGATCGCTCGGCSAAGCCGGGCGATGACAGTYGTCTTCCCACGTCGTCCCGGCGAAAGCCGGAAGCTATGCCGCGCGATATCGCGCAGGGGCACGGTGGGAGAGATCGGGTGTCCTCACGGCCGCCGGTGGCTATGGGTCCCCGCCTTCGCGGGGACGACAGCGGAGTATCACGAACGAGCGAGCAATCCACGGCCATCATCACCCTCCCTGCCGGGGGGTGATGATCTCGATCTCGTCGCCGGCCTTCAGCGGCGTCTCGGACCAGCGGCTCTTGGGCACCACGTCGTAGTTCAGCGCGATGGCAAAATGGCTGCCTTCATAGTCGAGCTCGGACAGCAGCGCGGCGACATCGGTCGAACTGATGTCACGGGCCTCGCCATTGACGGTCACGCGCATCGCATCACCTCATTGTCGATCTGGCCATRCGCGACGTAGTTCAAGGTCGCCTGCGCCAGGGCCGGCGCGATCAGGAAGCCGTGGCGATAGAGGCCGTTGACGCGGATCTCWCGCTCGCTCGTCACGGTGATGCGCGGCAGATTGTCCGGATAGGCCGGCCGCAGCCCCGAGCCGAATTCGAGGATGCGCGCCTCGCCGAACGCCGGATGCACCGAATAGGCGGCGCCGAGCAGCTCCAGCGCCGAGCGCAGGGACACGCCGGTGTCCTCGGCCTCCAGCGAGGTCGCGCCCAGCATGAACAGGTTGTCGGCGCGCGGGATCAGATAGAGCGGCCAGCGCGGATGCATCAGCCGGACCGGCCGCGCCAGCTGCACCTCGGCGGTTTCGATCAGGATCATCTCGCCCTTGACGCCGCGCAGCTCCGGCTCGGCGTCGCGTGCATCGAGGCCGCGGCAGTCGATCACGAGACCGTCGAGATCGGACGCCGTGACGTTGCTGTTGAACAGCACGCGGCCGCCGGCCTCGATGATRCGCTGGTGCAGCTTCGGSAGCACGCGGCGCGGTTCGACATGGCCTTCGGTCGGATAGAATAGCCCCTCGCGGAAGCGGCCCTCCAGCGACGGCTCCAGCGTTGCGAGCTGCGCCGCGTCGAGGCGTTCATAGCCGGAGGTGCGGCGGGCGAAACGGTCGTAATCGGCGCGGTCGCGCGCATGCGCGATCACCAGCGAKCCGTTGAACGGCGTCTCCGGCAGCTCGCGCCGCCACAGCGCGAGCGAGGCGAGGCCGAGCCGGCTGATCACAGGTTCTGAAATCTCGCTCTCGCAATAGGGAGCCAGCATGCCGCCGGCCCAGTGACTGGTGGAGAGCATCAGGTCGGCGTCGCTGCGTTCATGCAGCGTGACGGYGTGGCCGGCGCGCGCGAACARCAGCGCCTGCCAGGCGCCGGCAATGCCSGCGCCGATGATGGATACGGGACGATCCCCGCCTGTCGTGGTTGTCTGCTGCATCCCTGTCCCTTCGCCGGCATGACCCGGATCAGGTTCAAAGGGTCACCGCATCACGTGCGGTATCTCAGCTCCCCCTCGGAGCTCCCCTCGGAACGCGCTTAAAATAGACCGATACGGYCCCGTGTCAACGGAGTGTCACGGAAAGACAGGTCCGATCGCCGAGGAACCTATTGCGTTCAATGCGCGCGGGCGTGACGGACAGGGGTGATTTTCGGCGTGATGTCGAGCGGGGCGGCGACGCGCTCGGGCCGGGCGAATGGCCGCGCATCGGCGAGACGCTGCCGCTTGGCCTCCTCATAATAGCCCTTGGCGAAATAGGCCACGGCGCGGTCGTGATCGCCGCGGGCGGCGCGATAGGCGCCAGCGAGGTATTTCACGCCATAGGTGAGGTTGGTGTTCGGATCGTGCAGGCCGGCCGCGTCGCCGGTGTAGCCGAGGCCGCGCGCGGTGCCGAGCTTGATCTGCATCAGGCCGATGCAGCCGCAACGGCCGACCAGGTCCTTTTGATATTTGCTCTCGCGCACGATCACGCGGTGGATCAGCGCCTCGGGAACGTCGTTGGCGGCGGCGTGGACGGCGACCAGCGCATCGATATGCGGATGGCCGGTGTTCATGTGCTTGGGCTTGACGTCCGCCGCCTTGCGATCGGTCTCGCGGGGCTCGGCCGCCGGGGTGTCGACCGGCACCGCCTCGGCCTCGGCSGCCGGMGCGGCCGCATTGGCGTCGACCGGCTGCGAATTGTCGGCGCCGCTCACCGCTTCGATSGCCTCGACTTCGCGCGCGGCCTTGGTGACGGCGCTGTGCGCGGCGAGCTCCTTGATCCCGTCCGGGCGGACATGGGCCAGCCTGACGGCCGTGCTGGCCTTCGCGCCCGTCTTGCCGATCTTGGCCTTCGCCGCCGAAGCGGGGGCCGCATCCTCGGCAGCCAAATCTTCSGCAGCCATGGCCGCCGGCAGGTGGCCGGCCATCGCAAGGCCTGCGATCCAGGCCGTCAGCACGAGACGTTTCATGTGTCAGGATCCCCCGGGAACCACGCGCGTGCCAAGCAGCCCCCCGGCACACGTTTAACACTTTACGCACCGTAATTGGCGCGATCGCCGGGCGATAATGTGGCAGAATTGGGGCGGGACTGYCGGCGGCCGCRGCGCCACGGTTTACTCCGAATTAGACGGGGCGTGCTTGGCTGGCCGAAAGCTCCGAGCCAGGTCCATGCCGCGATGACGCTGTCCGTCACCCACACCGAAGCGACCATCCGGCCGTCACGCGCGCTGTTGCCGCTGTGGGTCGGCGCCGGCGTCTATGCGCTGCTGCTGATCTCCGGCAACCGTCTGCTCAACGATCCGGACACGCTGTGGCAGATCACCGTGGGGCARTGGATCCTCGATCACCGCGCGGTGCCCGAGGTSGACGTCTACTCCTTCACCATGCGCGGCGCGCCCTGGATCTCGACGCAATGGCTGGCGCAGGTCGGCTATGCCGCGGCCTACCGGCTCGCCGGCTGGACCGGCCCGGTGGTGCTGGCGGCGTCGGCGATCGCGCTGGCCTTCGCACTGTTCGCGCGTGCCCTCGGCCGGCATCTGCGCGACAGCACGATGCTGGTGTTCGTCGTCGCCGCGTTCCTGCTCTGCCTKCCGCATCTGCTGGCGCGGCCGCATGTGCTGGCGTTTCCGATCCTGGTGGCCTGGATGGCGGGATTGATCGACGCCGCCGATCGCAAGGCGGCGCCGCCTCTGGCGCTGGTGCTCCTGATCGCGCTGTGGGCCAATCTTCACGGCGGCTTCGTGTTCGGCCTGTTCTTCATGGCGCCCGCTGCGCTTGATGCGGTGGTCAATGCCGAGCCGCCGCTTCGCCGCGCGCTGGCATTGCGCTGGATGGCGTTCGCCGCGCTCGCTGTGGCCGCGAGCTGCTGCACGCCCTATGGCTGGAACGCGCTGCTCGCGGCGCAGAAGATCCTGTCGCTCGGTCAGGCACTGCCGCTGATCGTCGAATGGAAGGCGGCGGACTTCCAGGGCCTCGGGCCGTTCGAGATCTGCCTGCTGCTGGCAATCGGCTTTGCGCTRTATCATGGGCTCAAGCTGCCACCGGTCCGCATCCTGATGCTGCTCGGCCTGCTGCACATGGCGCTGGCCCAGGCGCGYGCTGCCGAGATCCTGGCGTTGGYCGGACCGCTGGTGATCGCCGCGCCGCTGGCGCGGCAGTTGGACCCGTTGCCCGCCGYCCCCGCGGGGGCGCGGGCAGCGCTGACATCGGCCGTGGTGCTCGCGCTCGGCGCCGGCACATTGGCGTCCTTGTCGGTCCTGACCTTCGCGCCGAACATGCGCGGCACGCCGGTGGCGGCCGTGACCGAGCTCAAGAAGCTCAATCTGACGCGCGTGCTGAACGACTATGATTTCGGCGGYTATCTGATCTCGACCGGAATAGCTCCGTTCATCGACGGCCGCACCGAGCTCTATGGCGAGACGTTCTTCGTCGATCACAACGCCGCATCAGGCCTGATGGAGCCGGACAATCTGTTCCGGCTGCTCAAGGACTACGACATCGAGGCGACCTTGCTGCGCACCCAGAGCGCGGCGACCAAGCTGCTCGACCATGTCGATGGCTGGCAAAAAGTCTATGCCGATGATATCGCCACCATTCATCTGCGCAAAGCGGGCGCCCGTCACACCGCGGAACCGYCGGTCGATTCCGGCAGGAATTGATTCAATCCTGATGATCTKCACGTGAGGTCCGATGTCGCGCGGCATCTCGGCGCGTGCAAATCAGGCAGTGCTCGACTATCATGACCGTGTCCGTTCGACAGCAAGCCTGACTCATTCAAGAAACTGAACAGAGAGGGAGCGCGTCATGGCCGTGAAGGCAACCGACACCACCGCCGATCGTTTCAGCAACAACAGGCAGGCCGACATCCGCGTCCTGGACCTGCCGCGCAACAATCCCTGCGCCCAATGCGGCGAGCCGATCGCGCTGCCGTCCTGGGTCGAAAAGGATGGGCGGCGCACCGCCTTTCTCTGGCRTTGCCGCCTCTGCGACTATCGCTATGAGACCATCGCGTTCTATGCCGAGGCCGTCGATCAGGACGACGCGCTGGCCGCCTAATCAGGCCCAGCGAGCTCGCTGCCTTTTGTCGCGGCGGGCGCACATCACTCAGTCTCGCGGATCGATGGATGCGGCCGGACGGCTTGAGCCGTCCGGCCATCCGCGTTGATATCCGCAAGCCTGCACTGATGTCTCGGCAGATCCGGGCGCGACACGCGACGACATCGCGGGCGTCTTGATGCGATTTGCCGGAACCGTCACTCAGGCACAGTTCGGCGCTGCACTGAGACCGCTTGTCGCGCAGCATGACGAAATCGGAGTTCCCGCGGAACGGTGACTGTCCGCTGCAGTTCTCTCGTCACCATTCACTGAGAGGAGACACCACATGATGATGAAGACTGTTGCGGCCGGCCTGGCCGGTTCCCTGCTGCTCGCGACCGCTGCCTTTGCTGCGGAGAGCACCACCACCACGACCAGCACCACGACCACCGCCAATACCACGGCGGCGTCGTACCAGGGCGATTGGCGCAGCTCCAAGCTGGTGGGCGTGAAAGTCTACAACAACAACAACGAGAATGTCGGCTCGATTGACGACCTGCTCGTCGACAAGAGCGGCAACGTCAAGGGCGTCGTGATCGGCGTCGGCGGCTTTCTCGGCATGGGCGAGCACCTCGTCGCGGTCTCGTTCGACCAGGTGAAGTTCTCGGATCAGCCGGTGCAGTCCAACACCGCCTCCAACGCTCCGGCMTCCGGCACGACCTCCTCGACCACGCCGCCGGCGACCACGACGACGGGGGCTGCCACCGGTACGTCGTCCTCGTCGATGAGCTCTTCGAAGAACCGCTGGTATCCCGACCACGCGATGATCAACGCGACCAAGGACCAGCTGAAGTCGATGCCCGAGTTCAAGTACTCGGAGTAAGAGAACAGCGAKCGATACGCTGTGTCGCGGCGCGCCCGGTTCATCCGGGCGCGTTCGCGCATGTCAGGCTGCAGGGCGCAGGCTGCTGCGGCTCAGCGGCAGCTCGATGCGTGCGATCAGTCCGCAGGGGTGTCGGTCGTGCAGYGACAACTCGCCGCCATGGGCCTGAACGATCGCCTTGGCGATCGACAGTCCGAGCCCGAAGCCGGTGGCCTCGTCCATGTTGCGGGCATCGTCGCCGCGCACGAAGGGTTCGAGCATATCCGGCTTGAGGGCATCCGCGATGCCCGGGCCGTCATCCTCGACGTCGATGGTCAGGCGATTGCCCGAGACCGTCAGCCTGATCACGATCTCCTTGCCATATTTCGCGGCGTTCTCGACCAGGTTCGTGACCGAGCGCATCAGATCGTCAGGCCGCACGGTGGCCATGGCGTGGATCGGACCGACATAGCTGACCTGATGGCCGACATCGGCGAACTGATCGGCGACGAGTTGCAGGATGCTGGCGATATCGACCAGCGTCATCGGCTCGAGCTTGCGGCCGTTGCGCAGGAACGACAGCACCGATCCCAGCATTGTATGCATCTGGTCGAGGTCGGCCAGCATGCGGCTGCGCTGCAGCTCATCCTCGACGAACTCGCAGCGCAAACGCATCCGGGTCAGGGGCGTGCGCAGATCATGGCTGATYGCCGCGAGCATCTTGGTCCGGTCGTTCATCAGCGCGGTGATRCGCTGCCGCATCCGGTTCAGCGCGCGCGCCAATGAACGGATTTCTTCCGGCCCGCGTTCGGGCAGCGCGGGCGCATCACCATCGAGGCTGAAATTCTCCGCGGCCCTTGCGAAGCTCGACAGCGGCGATGTCAGCGCGCGCGCGGCCCAGAGGCCGAGCAAGGTCGTGCTGATCAGTGCGAACAGGATGGTCGTCAACCATGGAGCGCCCCAGAACGGTGGCCGCCGCGGCCGGTCAGGAGTCTTGGCCGTGATCAGGTCACCGTCGGGCAGTGCGACGACGACACGCCGCGTGCCCGATCCGGGTGGCGACATGAAGATCCGGTAGCCGGGGCCGAGGCCGCGAAAGCCGCCGGGTCCGGGAGGTCTGCCGTCAGGTCCGTGGTGGGGTTCGAAGCCTGGTCCGCCCGCGCTCGGCGCGCCTTCCGCGCCTGGCTCGGGCGCTCGTCCGGGKTCGGTCGGTAGCGGACCGGAATGAGGTTTGATGTCGAACTCGGGATAGGCACGAACGATATCGGCCATCAGCCGTGGGCGGTCGTCGGCGGGGGCCCGACCGAGAATGCGGATGGCGGTCGCAAGCTGGAACGGACCTGCCTCGCTCTCACCCTCGGGCTGCTCTGCCCGATAGATCAGGAATGTTGCGGTGATGATCGCATGCAGCGCAACGATCGAGATCGCCACCAGAGCCGTGATCTGGCCACGGATGCCCTTCAGGTTGAGAAAGCCGAACGACATCATCCGCCATCATCCGATCCGAGCGGTCAGTGGTTCTGCGGCGCCGTCACCACCTCGACGACAGGCGTGAACATGTAGCCGCCGGACCGCACCGTCTTGATCATGGTGGCCTCCTGCGGATCCGGCTCGATCTTGCGGCGGATGCGGCTGACCAGCACGTCGATGGAGCGYTCGAACGAGCCGGCGCTGCGGCCCTGCGTCAGGTCGAGCAGGCTGTCGCGCGACAGCACGCGGCCCGGCCGTTCGCAGAAGGTGCGCAACAGATCGAACTCGGCGCTGGTCATGGCGACGCGTGCGCCTTCGGGATTGCGCAGCTCGCGCAGCCGGAAATCGATCCGCCAGCCGAGGAAGCTCAGCGCGGTCGCGCCCTCGGTTGCGCTTGCGGTCATCGCGGCGGCCTGCCGGCGCAGCACGGCATTGATCCGGGCGAGTAGCTCGCGCGGATTGAACGGCTTCGGCAGATAGTCGTCAGCGCCCATTTCCAGCCCGAGAATGCGGTCGACATCCTCGCCCCGCGCAGTGAGCATGATGATCGGCACCTGCGATTCGGCGCGTAGCTTGCGGCAGAGGGTCAGGCCGTCCTCGCCCGGCAACATCACGTCGAGGATCAACAGGTCGATCCGGTGATCGCCCATGATGCGGGTCATCTCGCGGCCGTCGGTCGCGGTCGTGACATTGCAGGAATTGTTGCGCAGATATTTCGCGATCAGCGTCCGCGTTTCGCGGTCGTCCTCGACGACAAGGATGTGTGGTTGTGTCTGGGCCATACCGTCAATTGACCTAGAATCGCGGCGTTTTGCGAAGAATTTTGTTACGTAATGTTTCCTGGCGGCAAYGTCAGGCAAGCCAGTGAAACGTCTCTCCTACCTGTTGCTGCTTTCATCAGGGCCCGTCAAGCTCAGGGTGAAGAAGCGCGCCAACCGTGGCTTCAGGTCGTTGCCGACGGTTGATGCATCAGGCTACCGCGGGCAGCACGGTTTGCGTTGGTCGCGGTGCTCGGGGGACGGCTTGGAATGCTTCAAAAAAGCAACGCGCCAGGCTTGGCCAGGCGCGCTGTCAGGAATGAGTTGGCAGGCCGTCGTCCGAGATGACCATGATGCGTTTCAACAGAACCGCATCCTGATCTTATCTCTTTGTTTGAGCATGATCTTTTCGGAAAACCGGTTTCCACTTTTCCGGATCATGCTCCCATTCACTTCACCAGCGGGCAGCCGCCTTTGTCGAGCGGACGGAACGCCTCGTCGCCCGGCACGGTCGCGATCAGCTTGTAGAGGTCCCAGTCGCCCTTCGACTCCTCCGGCTTCTTGACCTCGAACAGATACATGTCGTGCACCATGCGGCCGTCGATGCGGATCTTGCCGTTCTTGGCGAAGAAATCGTTTACCGGAGTCGCGCGCATCTGCTCCATCACCTTCGGCGCCTCGTCGGTGCCGATGGCCTCGATCGCCTTGAGGTAATGCATCGTCGCCGAATAGAGCCCGGCCTGGATCATGGTCGGCATGTGCCCGACCTTGTCGTTGAAGCGCTTGGAGAAGGCGCGGGTCTCGTCGTTCATGTCCCAATAGAACGCATCGGTGACGATCAGTCCGGCGGTCGATTTGATGCCGAGGGAGTGAACGTCGGTGATCTCCATCAAGAGCGCGATCATCTTCTGGCCGCTCTGCGCCAGGCCGAATTCTGCCGCCTGCTTGAGCGCGTTCTGCGTATCGCCGCCGGCGTTGGCGAGACCCACCACCTTGGCCTTGGACGCCTGGGCCTGCAGCACGAAGGAGGAGAAGTCCGACGAGTTCAGCGGATGGCGCACGTCGCCGAGCACCTTGCCCCCGGCCTCCTTCACGACATTSGCGGCGTCACGCTCCAGAGCCTGGCCGAACGCGTAATCGGCGGTGATGAAGAACCAGGTGTCCTCGCCGCGCTTGACCATCGCCTTGCCCGCCACGTTCGACAGCGCGTAGGTGTCATAGGTCCAGTGCACCGTGTTGGGCGAGCATTGGCTGCCGGTGATGTCGGATGAACCGCCGCCGGAATTGATGTGGATCTTGTTCTTGTCCTTGGTGATCTGGCTCACCGCCAGCGCCACCGAGGAGGTCGGCACGTCGAAGATGGCATCGACCTTCTCATTGTCATACCAGTTGCGGGCGATGTTGACGCCGACATCCGGCTTGTTCTGGTGGTCGGCCGAGACGACTTCGACCTTCTTGCCCTTGACCTTGCCGCCATAATCCTCGACCGCCATCTGCACGGCCACCAGCGAGCCCTTGCCGGTCGCGTCCGCATAGAGGCTGGACATGTCGGTGAGCACGCCGATCTTGACGACATCGTCCGAGATCGTCTGGGCCTGAGCGGTTCCGCARAGGGCYGCGARCGCGAGGGCTGCGGCGACGGCTTGCGCCRAAGGTTTCATGTTTCTCTCCCGAGATTGTTGTTGTTGGCGGGCGCAGTTCTAGCTGTCTTGACTGCGTCCTGCAAAGCGAGGCCGCGCATGGGACCGTTGCGAAAGGTTTCAGCTCACAGCCCTGGCAGCGCGTTGACACGCACCGTCATCGTCCCTTCGGCCGAGCCGATGACGCGCAGCGTTGTGGCGTCGAAGGCAATRTCGGTCAAAGCGAGATTGTTGATGTCGGTATCGACCCTGACGCCGTTCTCGTTCTTGTGCAGTTCGGCCATCGCGGCGGCGACCTTCTCACGAAGATTGTCGGCGAACGGCTTGAGATCGATCACCGAGCGCTCCAGCAAGGCACGCTGCAGATGCGGGACCGCAGCGCGCGCGGCGGCGCCGAGCAGGCCGAAGGCCGCATCCGATTCCACAGCCAGCTGCAGGTCGGACAGGCGCAGGATCTGCTGCGCCTGGTCGACCATCGGGCGGCCCCAGATATGGACGGTCGCCTCGGCCCCGAACCCGAAGAAGCTTTCCTTCTCCTTGCCCTTGACCTGGAGCGAGATCAGCAGCCGGTTACCGGAGGGGACCACGGTCGCATGCTTCACGGTGACGGCGACCGGGCCGGAGCCGTCTTCCGGAAACGTCCGCCCGGCGAGYTGCGAATCGACGAGCTTGTTGAGTTCGGTGAAGGGCACGTCGATCGGAACCGCGACATTGATGCCGCCGGCCGTGGGCGGCACGATCGTGATCTTTTCCGGGAACGGGCATTCCGGCTTGGTCTGCGCCGGCGTCACCCGTGTTTCGGCTTCGATCCCGATCGTGGCCGTGACGGCATTGGCGTCGATCACGGGTTGCGCGGCCAGCGCCCGGGTCGGCTTGATCTCGAGCCAGACGGCCGGCAGGCCGGGCGCGGTGCCCTGCAGCGGGACCGAGCGACAGGCGCGCTCCCATTGGATCTGCGCGTTCCGCCGCAGGGTCGGGTCCTTGCGCAGCCGTTCGCTGAGCACGCCGAGCTGATCATTGACGTTCTTGTCGATGATCGGCTTCATCTGCGCCGGCACGTTGAGGCGCGCCCCGGCAACGGTCAAAGCCGTATCGCCCAGGTTGACCTGGGCGGCGAAGTTGGGCTCGACATACCAGGACGCGGCCAGCCGGGGGCGCATCGCGATCATGACATTGCCCTTGATGTCGGCGGTCGCGTTGAGGTTCTTGATATTGACCCCGATCTGTTTGGCGGCGTCCGATCCAAGCAGCCCGCCGATGGCGTCTCCCAGGGCCCCGGTGGTCTTGGCTGACAACGAGCCCGTGACGTTGAGTCGGCCCGACAGCGGCGTCGCGAGCGACAGTGTATCCTGGGCACCGGTTGCGGCGATGGCGCCGCGCGACACGTTCCAGCCGATATCGGCATTCTGCAGCAGCTGCGTGACCGGATTCTCGGCCTTGCCCGAGAAATTGCGCGGCGTCGCCTTTTCGGCGGCGTCGCGGATGGCGCCGAGCGAGACCGACACCGGCGCCATGATGATCGAGTTGCGGGTCGCGGGCGGCAATGGCGGCAACGCGGCCAATGGCGGTGCGGGGGTGGTGCTTGAGAACAGAAAGACTTCCGCGACGATGATGCCGATGAGAACGAGCGCCGCGAGCCCGGCCGCACCGAACAGGATGATTCGCAGCGGCGGCGGCGAKCGTCGCAGCGGCGGCTGCGATTTCGGAGCCAGCGGATGCGGCTTGTTCTGCCAGTCCGGACGCGGCGTCGGAAGCTTCATGTCGTATCCACGGACTCCAGCGGTGGCGATCCCGGCGCGCTCCGGCAACGGCGCGATCGCGGTTAATGCAAGGTTGCCAAGCTTACAGGGCCAAACGCAGGCGCGCCAGGGCAGCCGGACGCGCTGCCCGCCATCATTCGGTCGCGATGGTGAATGGCGCAAGCGGCGCCAGACGGCGCATCAGACCAGCGCGCAAAAAAAGACCGCCTGAGGCGCGGGGCCCGGGCGGTCCAAGTCTGGGAGGAAGGGGAAGATGAGAAGTGARCGATTGCAGGCGTGACGATCAGCGGGTGATGCGGCCGAGATCGGCGCGACGGTCCATCGGCAGCACGATCACCTTGGCGCCGACATTGACRCGCGCATAGAGGTCGATGACGTCCTGATTGGTCAGACGGATGCAGCCCGAGGACACATGCGTGCCGATCGTTGCCGGCTGGTTGGTRCCGTGGATRCGATAGATMGTGCCGCCGAGATACATGGCGCGGGCGCCCAGCGGATTGCCCGGTCCGCCGGCCATGTGACGCGGCAGATAGGGCTGGCGGGCAATCATTTCCGGTGGCGGCGTCCAGTCCGGCCATTCGGCCTTCCTGGTGACCGATTGGGTGCCGGACCAGGTGAAGCCATCACGGCCGACGCCGATGCCGTAGCGCATCGCCTGGCCGTTGCCGAGCACGTAGTACAGATARGTGTTGGGCGTATCGATGATGACGGTGCCTGGCGCTTCGCGGGTCGCGTAGTTCACCACCTGGCGGCGCAGGCGSGCCGGCAACTCATAAGCTGTTGCGTCGTCCTCGCTGGGCGCGAGMGTCTGCGGTTCGGCTGCCGGCGGCTCGAAGCTCGCAACCGGCGGCAGCAGGAAAGGAAACGGGAGCGGGGCCGGCGAGGCGGCCTGTGTCGGCGTGGCCGTCACGATGGTCGCCGTCATCAGTGCGCCGGCGAGGATGCGGAAATGCGAACGGARTATGCCTGAGGTGAACATCAATGTCCCCTGTTTGATCGCGCGTGCGCCGCTGCCGTTACGCCGGTCAGCGGATTTGAAATCAGTCGCCTGTCATCAGCTTTGGCGCAGCTTGAKCRGCGCCTTATGCTGCAACTCATAAGGGAGAAAAGTTTCGTTGCGTTTTCGTAGCAGGTGCAAAACGGCTTCGTCGGCTTAACCGTTTGTTTCATGACGGTTTCACGACAGCAGCTGCGCCGCGGGGGCCACGGACATCGCGGAAAACGGCCGGGAGCGGCAAAAAGAACCTTCGACAGTTCGATGACGTCACACGCCTGAAATAAGAATGTCGGAATTTGCGGATGTTCAGAATCGCTGCAACTTTCCGGATCGACTTATGCGGATCTTAATCGCAACCGACGCCTGGCACCCGCAGGTCAATGGCGTGGTGCGCACGCTCACGTCGCTGTCGCGCGCGGCCGCGAGTCTCGGCGCTGATATCACCTTCCTCACGCCGGAGGGGTTTCCGTCATTCGGCGTGCCGACCTATCCGGGCCTGCGGCTTGCGATTCCCAAGTCCAGCGAAATCGCTCGCCGCATCGAGGCCGCAGCGCCCGATGCAATTCATATCGCGACTGAAGGCACGATCGGCTGGGCCGTGCGCCGCTATTGCCTGCGCCATGGCTTGCCATTCACGACGTCCTACACGACGCGCTTCCCGGAATATGTGTCGGTGCGCACCGGCATTCCCGACGCGGTCGGCTACTGGGTGATGCGCCGCTTTCACGATGCTGCCGCCATGACCATGGTGGCGACCAATTCGCTGAAGCAGGACCTGGCCTCGCGCGGCTTCAAGAAGCTCGGCTTCTGGACCCGCGGCGTCGACACCAAGCTGTTCAATCCGGACGAGCCGGCCGCGCTCGACCTGCCGCGTCCGGTGTTCATGACGGTCGGCCGCGTCGCGGTCGAGAAGAACCTGGAAGCGTTCCTGTCGCTCGATCTGCCGGGCTCGAAGGTCGTGGTCGGCGGCGGTCCGCAGAAGGCCGAGCTGGAGCGCCGTTTTCCGAAGGCGCATTTCCTCGGCGAGAAGACCGGCAAGGACCTGACCGCGCATATGGCGGCCGCCGACGTCTTCGTGTTTCCGAGCCTGACCGATACTTTCGGCGTGGTGCAGCTCGAATCGCTGGCCTGTGGCACGCCGGTAGCGGCGTTCCCGGTCACCGGACCGCTCGACGTCATTGCCGATCATCCGATCGGTGCGATCGACTGGGACCTGCGCGCCGCCTGCCTCAAGGCCCTGACCATGTCGCGCGAGACCTGCCGTGCCTTCGCGCTGGATCGCTCCTGGGAGAACAGCGCGCGCCAGTTCATCGGCAATCTCGCCGTGCTGCAGCCGTCCCGTGCCGTGCGTCCCACGCCGGTGCTGGTCGGGCAGAGCGCCGTGCGCGGCTGATAGCCAACATCGCGTCACCACATCAATTGCAAAACAGAGTGAGATGTAACGATGGCAGARACCATGAAGCTCCGCGGTGCGCAGGAGCTCGATTTCGATCGCGAGCAGGTCGAGCAGGCCTATGAYCGCTGGGCGCCGATCTACGACCTCGTCTTCGGCGGCGTGTTCGAGAAGGGCCGCAAGGCCGCGATCAGCGCCACCAACAAGCTCGGCGGGCGCGTGCTCGAGGTCGGTGTCGGCACCGGCATCTCGCTGCCGCTTTATGCCCCGCATGTCCGGGTGTTCGGCACCGACATTTCCGAGGCGATGCTCGGCAAGGCGATGCGCCGCGTCGCCGAGCAGCGGCTGAAGAATGTCGAGGGTCTGGCGGTGATGGATGCCGAGAACCTCGATTTTCCCGAYGACTCCTTCGATGTCGTGATGGCGCAATATGTCGTGACCGCCGTGCCGAATCCGGAAGTCGCGCTCGACGAGTTCGCCCGCGTGCTGCGTCCCGGCGGCGAGYTGATCATCCTCACCCGCGTCAGCGCCGATGACGGCCTGCGCCGSGTCATCGAGCAGGCGCTGCAGCCGGTGGTGCGCCGGCTCGGCTTCCGCACCGCCGAGTTCGGCTGGTCGCGCTACATGCGCTGGCTCGCCGGCGCGCAGCGCATGGARCTGGTCGAGCGCCGCCTGATCCCGCCGCTCGGACACTTCTCGCTGGTGCGCTTCCGCAAGCAGGACCTCGCTGCCGCAGCCTGAGGCGCGGCAGCCTCCCTCCGCGGCGCGCGCGCTTCTCGGTAGTTCTCGACGTTTTCTCGCGTCCGATCGTGTGACATCTTGATGATGTCACACGATCTACACCGAATCCCTGTACACGACCTGCAACTCATTCTTCGGAGCAACCATGATCAAGCATTTCCTGGAGCAGCTGCGGATCCAGCGCTGGGACGACCATCGCTATTAYCACCACAGCCGCATCAATCAGAGCYTGCACTTCGTCAGCGCGCTCAGCTTCCTGATCGCCTATGTGATGATGGTGTTCGATCCGCTGATGTCGGCGCTGATCGGCTGGCTGGTGTCGATGACGTCGCGCCAGGCCGGGCACTTCTTCTTCGAGCCGAAGGGYTATGACCACGTCAATCAGGCGACCCACGAGCAYAAGGAAGAGATCAAGGTCGGCTATAATCTGCAGCGCAAGGTCGTGCTGATGTCGATCTGGGCCGCWGCGCCGGTGGTGCTGTATCTGCAGCCGACYCTGTTCGGCCTGCTGTCGCCCTGGACCACGGCGATGGATTTCGCCCGCGARACCGCCAAGCTCTGGCTCGTGATCGGCATCGGCGGCCTCGTCTTCCGCACCGTGCAGCTGTTCTTCATCCGCGACGTCGAGACCGGCCTGGTCTGGATGACCAAGATCATCACCGACCCGTTCAACGATTTCATGCAGTATCGCTCGGCACCGCTGGCGCTGCTGCGCGGCGAGCTGATCGATCCGGGCCTGCACCTGATGGGCGAGAATCTCGAAGAGCAGCACGCCTGAGCCGGGCGCTCGAYCTGAACTGCGCGATGCCCGGGCCGGTCCCGGGCATCGGTGTTTGTGGGGATGTCTCGATGTTGGACGCAAGCTGTCGCGATGAGCGCGGTGCACGCCCTTCTCCGCTTGCGGAGGAGGGCCGGGGAGGCGGCAGGCTTGCTGTGCTCRCCATGCGAGCGCCGGAGGCGACGGCCCCCGCCCGTCRGAGTCTGCAAGCCGGCCGATATGCCCCGCAAGGGCGCGTGGCGATCGCATACGGGGAGAGGGGGCTGTCGCGACGAGCAGTCCSGCTCGAGAGCGATACCGTCATGCCCGGGCTTGTCCCGGGTACCCACGTCGATCCCGCGATGCCGAACAAGGTGGATGACCGGGACRAGCCCGGCCATGACGACGTGRAGACAGTCGGGCGCAAAACGCCGATCGCCGTAGGCCACCGCCCCGCGAAAGCGGGGCAGAGAGCGACCTCAACGTCCGACCACGGCGCCGACCATCTCTTTCAGGATCTGGCGCTTGATCGCCTTGTTGGTGAGGGTGCCGTCGTTCCACCACCAGCCGTCCTGCTTCATCTTCTCCGCCGCCGCGACGAAGCGCTTGGTGACCTCGGCGAAATCGGCGTCGGTGTAGTTCAGGCTGAAGATGAAGCGGCCGGTGCCGACCCAGCTGAGCGCCAGGCCTTCGGCGCGCAGRTAGAATTGCAGCATCCAATTGTAGCGCGACGGCACGGTGTACTCGACCAGCCAGATCGACTGCAGATTGGACACGCGCACCGGCAGGTCGCGCGCGCTCAGGGYAGTGTTGAGCTCGCCGGCGCGGCCGTCCCAGGTTTCGTCGAGCCYATCATAGATGGTGCGGAAGTTCGGGCTGTCGAGCCGGCTCAGGAACTCGTCCATTGCCGTCATCACGTAAGGGTGCGAGTTGAAGGTGCCGCGGGCGAAGCAGATGTCGGCCGGCCGGTCGTCGCGGAAGCGGCGCATATAGTCCTTCTTGCCGCAGACCACGCCRATCGGCAGGCCGCCGCCGAGGCTCTTGCCGTAGGTCACCATGTCGGCCTTGACGCCGAAATATTCCTGGGCGCCGCCCGGGGCGAGCCGGAAGCCGAGGAACACCTCGTCGAACAGCAGCACGATGCCCCTGTGGGTGCAGACTTCGCGCAGCTGTTTCAGCCAGGCCGTGTAGGCCTCGCGGTCGTAGCGGCCCTTGCGGGAGGAATCGACCAGCGCGGAATCGCCCGGTGCGTTGCCGTTCGGATGCAGCGCYTGCAGCGGATTGACCAGCACGCAGGCGATGTCGCGCCGTGTGCGCAGGACGTGCAGCGTGCGTTCCGACATTTCGGCCAGCGTRTAGGTCTCGTGCGGCGCGATCGGATTGCCGACGCCGGGCTGCACGTCGCCCCACCAGCCATGATAGGCGCCGGCGAAGCGCACCAGGTGGCTGCGGCCGGTGTGGTAGCGGGCGAGCCGCACCGCCTGCATCACGGCTTCGGTGCCGGACATGTGGAACGAGACCTCGTCCATGCCGGACAGTTCGGTCAGCCGCTTCACATTGTCGGCAACGACCGGATGATACAGGCCGAGCACCGGGCCGAGCGCCTGCGCGCGCCGCTCGGCGGCGGCGATGCACTCCTTGTAGAAGTCGTAGCCGAAGATGTTGACGCCGTAGGAGCCGGTGAGGTCATAGAACTGATTGCCGTCGAGGTCGGTCAGCGTGACGCCGGACGAGGCCTGCATGAACGAGCCGGCGCCGAGTTGCTCCTTGACCAGCCGGCTGTATTGGAACGGCACGCGGTAGGATTGGGTGAATTGCAGGTCGGAGATGCGGCTTGCCGCCTCCGCGGTGAGCGCGCGGCTCTTGGCGAATTTCTCCTGGAACAGCGCGCCGAGGCGGAAGAAGCCGTCCTGGCGTCTAGTGGCGATCTCCCCCGGCGCGCCATCGGAGCGGAAGAAGTCGTCGATTTCGAACTCATAACGCGGGATCAGCTTGGAGATCCGGCGCGACATCTTGGAATGGCCGGCGAGCGAGCGGTGCTTGGCACGCGACAGCTCGATGCGGGCCTTGACCTTCGGGGCGACGGCGGCCGTCACGGCAGCGCCAACCGCCAACGTTACATAAGGAATCGCGTTTTCCATCATGCCCAAAAGCGCTAACCACTCCTGCTGACAGATTCATGACAGTCAAAAGCCTGATCGCYTCCTTCACCCAACAGGAAGACCTCAACTTCCTGCTCACCAACCGCGTGCCGCGCGCCGCGCTGACCCGCTTCATGGGCTGGTTCTCCAAGATCGAGAATCCGCTGGTGAAGGACGCCTCCATCGCGCTGTGGAAGCTGTTCTCCGATCTCGATCTCTCCGAGGCCAAGGAGAGCGAGTTCAAGAGCCTGCATGCCTGCTTCACCCGCGAGCTGAAGCCMGGCCTGCGGCCGTTCGATCCCGATCCCGCGATCGTGACCAGCCCGTCCGAYGGCATCATCGGCGCCCATGGCCAGATCCGCGACGGCGAGCTCTATCAGATCAAGGGCGCCCCTTACGCCTTGCGCGACCTCGTTGCGGATCCCGCCGTGGTCGAGACCCATCGCAATGGCTGCTTCGTCACCATCCGGCTGACCTCGAGCATGTATCAYCGCTTTCACGCGCCAGCGGACATGACGCTSGAGCATGTCAGCCTGATCCATGGCGAYGTCTGGAACGTCAATCCGATCGCGCTGAAGCGCGTCGAGCGGCTGTTCTGCAAGAACGAGCGCGCCGTCATCCGCACCCATCTCGCGACAGGCGAGCCGTTCACCATCGTGCCGGTCGCCGCGATCCTGGTCGCCAGCATCCGCCTGCACGCGCTCGACCGCGTATTGAACGCGCAGACCGAGCGGCCGCTCGCCTACAGCTGCAACAATGTCGTGCGCAAGGGCGACGAACTCGGCTGGTTCGAGCACGGCTCCACCATCATCCTGCTCGCGCCCGGCGACTTCACCTTCTGCCCTGAGATCGCCGAGGGCGCGCGGATTCGCGCCGGCCAGCCGCTGTGGCGCAGGCGCGTCGCCGCCGAGGGAATGTAAGATCTGCGCCACCCGCGCTCGATTTCGCCGTTGCGCTTCACTATATGGTTGCGCTCAATTCACGAATCGGGATCGCGGCCCCCGCGATCCCCGGCCACAGGAGAGGCGATGGCGAGAGCGCCCATCATGGCGGCAGGCGGCATTGTGCTGCGGCGGGAGCAACCGCCGCGGGTCGCGGTGGTGCGCCTGCGCAAGCGCGACGAATGGGTGCTGCCCAAGGGCAAGCTCGATGATGGCGAGACGCCGCGCGACGCCGCCAAGCGCGAGGTGCTGGAAGAGACCGGGCACAAGGTGACCGTGCACGAGTTCCTCGGCACCCTGGTTCATGACACCGGCACCCGCTCGAAGGTCGTGCATTATTGGCGCATGGAGGCGTCCGGGGACCAGACGCAGCCGCTGATGGACGACGTTCGCGCCGTCGACTGGCTGCCGCTCGAGGCCGCCGTCGAGCGGCTGTCGCGCGATCACGAGAAGACGTTCCTGGAGACGGTTGGCCCCTATGCGCTTGCCGGCCTGATYCGAAAGGCCAAGGCGAAGCCGGCGCTGGAGCCCAAGGTCGCGGCCGAAAAGGCGCAGGCCGAAAAAGCTTCGGCAGAGAAGGTGCAGGCAGAGAAGGTCGCGGCGGAAAAGCCTGCAACGACCAAGAAGCGCCGCAGCCGCGTTACTCTGCCGTCGCAGGTCCCGGGGCCGCCGTCAGAGCCGGCCGAGGCGATCCCCGAGATCGCGTGCGAACCCGCAGCCGAGATACTGCCTCCGCTGGAGCCCCCTGCGCCGGCCCAGCCCGACACGCCTGCCCCGTTGCAGGTCGAAGCGGAGACCATGCAGCCGGCAACGCCGGAGACCGAGCGCGCGCCGGCGGATCTCGCGCGCGTCGAGGCGGTGGCGGCCGCGATCAAATCGCTGGTGCCCGGCTCTCTTGCGCCGGCCGCCGAGGACGCCCGCGCGAGCGCCGAAGCGCCATCGGACATGCCGAATGCGGACGCGGCGGCAGAGCTGCGCCCGGACACGGCTTCAGCGGCCGCGGATGAGCCCAATGGCGGCGCCCGGCGCAGCCTGGCCCAGAAGATGCGGGCCTGGCTCGGCCGCGCCGCCTGAGTGTATCTGGCGAAGCGCTTGATCCACAACGCATCCCGCTGAAGGCCTCCGGTGCGGGCCGCGCGCGCGAATGGCTGCGGTCCGCCGCGCAAAAATTGCTGAGAACCAATCGCGCCATTGCGGGTTGACGCGGGTCCGTCAACGGAGACCCCGCATGAGCCCGCCGCGCGAGAGTGTCGCACCTCTGACCAAACCCGCCCCGCTGTCCGTCACGCTTCGGATCAACGGCGAACGCCGTACGCTGTCCGTGGCGCCCTGGACCACGCTGCTCGACCTGCTGCGCAATCACCTGGATCTCACTGGGACCAAGAAGGGCTGTGACCACGGTCAATGCGGCGCCTGCACGGTTCTGATCGATGGCCGCCGCGTGCTGTCCTGCCTGGCGCTGGCGGTCATGAAGGACGGTGCCGAGATCACCACGATCGAAGGCCTTGCCAAGGGCGACGAGCTGCATCCGCTGCAGCAGGCCTTCATCGACCACGATGCCTTTCAATGCGGCTATTGCACGCCGGGCCAGATCTGCTCGGCCGCGGGGCTCATCGCCGAGGGCAGGGCGAACAGCAAGGATGAGATCCGCGAACTGATGAGCGGCAACATCTGCCGTTGCGGCGCCTATCCGAACATCATCAGCGCGATCGAGCAGGCCATGGGAGGCGGCCGATGAACAATTTCGATTACGCGCGCGTGAGCGACGTCGCCGAGGCGGTCAAGCTGAAGGCTGAGACGCCCGATGCGAAGTTCATCGCCGGCGGCACCAATCTGATCGATCTGATGAAGTACCATGTCGAGCAGCCGCGGCGGCTGATCGACATCAGCCGCCTGCCGTTGAATGTGGTGGAGGAGACGAGCACTGGCGGGGTGCGGATCGGCGCCTTGGTGCCGAACAGCACGCTGGCCTATCACCCGATCGTCGAGAGCCGCTATCCGCTGCTCGCGAGCGCGATCCTGGCCGGGGCCTCGGCGCAGCTGCGCAACATGGCCTCGACCGGCGGCAATCTGCTGCAGCGGACGCGTTGCGCGTATTTCTACGATGTCTCCATGCCCTGCAACAAGCGCAGCCCAGGCGCGGGCTGCTCGGCGATCGGCGGGCTCGACCGCAATCACGCGATCCTCGGCGCCAGCCCGGACTGCATCGCGACGCATCCCTCCGACATGTGCGTGGCGCTGGCGGCGCTGGATGCCACGGTGCAGGTGACCGGTGCGCAGAGTGAGCGTGCGGTCGCCTTCGCCGACTTTCACCGGCTGCCCGGCGACCGTCCCGATCTCGATAACACTCTGCGGGCCGACGAGATCATCACGGCGATCGAGCTGCCGGCGCAGGGCTTCGCGACCAATCATAGCTATCTCAAGATCCGCGATCGTCTCTCTTATGCGTTTGCGCTGGTCTCGGTCGCCGCGGCGCTCGAGCTCGACGGCGGCCGCATCCGCGAGGTCAGGCTGGCGCTGGGCGGTGTCGCCCATAAGCCCTGGCGCAACGCGGAAGCGGAAGCCGCGCTGCGCGGGCAGGCCCCGGGGGACGACGCGTTCGACCGGGCGGCCGATATGCTGCTCGCGGACGCCGGGGCTCACGCGCACAATGGCTTCAAGATCCCGCTGGCCCGCCGTGCCATCCGGCGCGCGCTGACACAGGCCGCGAACGGCACACCTCAGATCCAATCCACCAAGACGATCCGGTGATCCCATGACAGCTCGCATCGGCTCCGCCACCTCCCGCGTCGATGGCCGCGCCAAGGTCACCGGTGCCGCCAAATATGCCGCCGAATTCGCCGCGCCTGATCTCGCCTACGGAATCGTGGTCAGCGCCACCATTCCGAAGGGGCGCATCACCAGCATCGACGCCAGCCGCGCCCGCGCGGTCGGCGGTGTCATCGACGTCATCACCCACACCAACCGTGTCAGGATGGCCGATAAGGACGATGGCTATCGCGACGAGGTCGCGCCCGAGGGCGGCTCACCCTATCGTCCGCTCTACGACGACCGCGTGCATTTCAACTTCCAGCCGGTCGCGCTCGTCGTTGCCGAGGACGAGGACACGGCCCGCTATGCTGCGACGCTGGTCGATGTCAAGTATCAGGCGGAGGATTTCGCGACCGACTTGCATGCCCGGCGCGAGCAGGCGTTCAAGGTCGACAAGCCGATCAAGCCGCGCGGCGATGCGACCCGTGCCCTCGCCGGCGCACCCGTTCGCCATGATGCCGAATACGGTGTTCCGGTCGAGTACCATAATCCGATGGAGCTGTTTGCCTCCACAGTGCTCTGGCGCGACGGCGGCAAGCTCGTGGTCCACGACAAGACCCAGGGCGTGCAGAATGTGCAGCGCTATGTCTGCGGCGTGTTCGAGCTGAAGGAGGACGACGTCCAGGTGATGTCGCCATTCGTCGGCGGCGCGTTCGGTTCCGGCCTGCGGCCGCAATATCAGGTCGTGCTCGCTGCGATGGCCGCGCTCAAGCTGAAGCGCGCGGTGCGCGTCGTGCTCAGCCGCGCCCAGATGTACGGCCTGTGCTATCGCCCGGCGACCATCGAGCGGTTGGCGATCGGCGCCAATCGGGACGGCGGGTTGACGGCGCTGACGCATGAGGCGATCGCGATGACGTCACAGCACGAGGCGTTTTCGCGCAACGATATCGGCTGGGGGGACGTGCTCTATACATCCGAGACATCGCGCGCGACGCATCGGCTGGCCAGGCTCGACGTCCCGACGCCGGGCGACATGCGCGCGCCGGGCGCGGCCAGCGGCGTGTACGGGCTGGAATGCGCGATGGACGAACTCGCGGTTGCGCTGAAGATGGATCCGCTGGCGTTGCGGCTGCGCTGCTACTCCGACCGCGACCAGGACAAGAACCTGCCGTTCTCCAGCAAGCGGCTGCGCGAGTGCTATCAGCAGGGGGCCGAAGCCTTCGGCTGGTCCAAGCGCGGCGCGGAGCCGCGCTCCATGCGGGAGGGACGTGAATTGGTCGGCTGGGGCATGGCGAGCGGTGCCTGGGAGGCGATGCAGATGCCGTTCGCGTCGCGCATCGTGATGACGGCCAACGGCCATGTCGAGGTCGCGAGCGCGACGTCCGACATCGGCACCGGCACCTACACGATCATGGCGCAGGTCGCTGCCGACATGCTCGGCGTGCCGCTCGACAGCATCACCGTGAAGCTCGGCGACTCCACTCTGCCAAAGGCGCCGGTCGAGGGCGGTTCCTGGACCGCGGCCTCGATCTCGCACGCGATCGTCAATGCGGCCGGTGACATCCGCGCCGAGCTGTTGACGATCGCGCAAGCCATGCCGGGCTCGCCGCTGCTGGGGCTCACGGCGGACGAGGTGACGCTGGCCGATGGTGCCGTTGTCGCGATTGCCGATCGCAGCCGGTCGGTTGCGATGGCGGACGTCATGCGCCATGGCGGCATGGATCGCATCGAGAAGGAGCGCGGCTCGGAATTCAAGGAGGACGACAAGCACGCCCACAACACCCACGCGGCGATCTTCGCCGAGGTCAAGATCGACGAAGAGCTTGGCGTCGTCAGGGTGACGCGCATCGTCAACGCCGTTGCCGCCGGCCGGATCCTCAACACCAAGACGGCGTCGAGCCAGATCATGGGCGGCGTGGTCATGGGCATCGGCATGGCGCTGCATGAAGAGGCCAGGATCGACCATCGCTTCGGGCGCATCATGAACGCCAATATCGCCGAGTATCACATGCCGGTGAATGCCGATGTTCACGACATCCAGGTGATCTTTGTCGAGGAAGAGGATCGCATCATCAACAAGATGGGCATCAAGGGCCTTGGCGAGATCGGCATCGTCGGCGTCCCCGCCGCCATCGCCAACGCGGTCTATCACGCCACCGGCAAGCGCGTGCGCGACCTGCCGATCACGTTGGACAAGCTGCTGGGGTGATCCGCCGGGACAAGCATTCTCACAAGCCCTCAGAGGATCAAGCGGTCGAGCCGAGGCACGCGGTGAGCTTCGCGAACGGTTGAGCCTCTCCCGTTGTGGACCACGAGGGGAGAGGGGACATCGGCGCTGTCGCTGCGTGGCTCGTCTCGATGAGTTGTCCTGCCGATCAGCCCGATAGAAGATCGTTCTCGGCAGATGGGCTTCTGCATCGAATCTTGCCTGTCGCGACAACGCCATGCTCGCGACACGCGCGCCGCACTCTCTCCGCGGTTCGCGCCATTTCGTAACATCTCTCCACGCTTCCGCCCTATGCTGTCCGAATTGTCGGATGAGAACGATGCGCCGTCCGCAGAGGCGGACATGAGAGGCGTGAAGGCGGTCCGGGCATGGTCGAGGTCGACATCGCGTGTTGGGTGAGATCGTACACGCCGGCCGCTGCTCGCGTGACCATGCTCTGCACGGCCCTGGGCCTGGCCGGTTGCGCGACCGCGCCGATGACGCAGAGTGGGGCGCTCGCGTCCTATCAGACGCTGTCCGAATCCAACGGCGTTCTCGCCAAGTCCGTGCTGAACGTCGACAAGGACGCGGTGCTCGCGGCCTCGACCATCCGCATCATGCCGACGTCGTTTTCCGGACAGGCCAACGAGGTTCTGAGCGACGAGCAGCGCCGGCTGGTCGCCAATGCCGTCGATCGCGCGCTGTGCCTCAATCTGAGCGAACGTTTCACGGTCGTCGCTCCATATGAGAAGGCCGACCTGACGACGCGCACCTTCATCACCCAGGCGACGGCGACCGACCCGGTCGCGGCGGGGGCGTCCAAGGTCGTCTCGGCCGTGCCCGGTGCGCTCGGCGTTCCCGTGCCGGTGCCGCGGCTGCCGATCGGCCTCGGCAGCCTCACGGTCGAAGCCGAGGCGGTCGACCGCAAGGGACGTCAGCAGGCTGCGATGGTGTGGGCGCGTGGCGCCAATTCGTTCACCAATTCGCCGGTGCTGTCACAGGCCGGCGACGCCTATGATCTGGCTGCCTCGTTCAGCGCCGATTTCGGCCAGATGCTGGTGACCGGCGAGACGCCGTTCGGCAAGGCGCCGAAGCTGCCGTCGATCCAACGGATCGGCGCCGCGCTGGGAGGAAAGCCAAAGCACGCGGCGTGCGAGGCGTTCGGCCGCGATCCCGGCTTGATCGGCATGGTCGCCAACCGGCTCGGCGCGCCGCCCGAATGGGTCGACAAGGGCGCGGTCGCTCAGGACGCCGCAACGAACACGCAGATGGCCGCAAAACGGTAGCGGCAGCGCGCAGACGGCGGGCGGTTTGAGGCGAACCGCGGAAGACGCAACCCGACCTCTCCCGGCAAGCGGCAGGGCCACGGGGGCACAGATTGGCCTATTCCCGCGCCAGCGCTGTCGCCGGATCGAGCCGCGACGCGCTGCGTGCGGGCATGTAGCCGAAGCCGATCCCGATCGCCATCGAGATGACCGCGGAGCCGACCATGGCCAGCGGTGAATAGATCAGCTGAAAGCCGACATCGAGTGCATTGAAGATGGAGCCGAAGCCGACTGCGAGCCCGAGGCCCAGGGCGCCGCCCAGCAGGCAGACCAGCACCGCCTCGATCAGAAACTGCATCAGGATGTCGCTGCGGCGGGCACCGACCGCCATGCGTACGCCGATCTCGCCGACGCGCTCCGACACCGACACCAGCATGATGTTCATGACGCCGATGCCGCCGACCAGGAGCGAAATCACGGCGATGGCCGCGACCAGCAGGGTCAGCACCTGCGTGGTGCTCTCGACCGTCTTGCGGATGTCGTCGGTGTTGAGGACAAAGAAATCCTTGGCGTTGTGGCGCGCGGTGAGYAGCGCCGTCGCCGCGCGCTCGGCGGCAGCCATCGGCGTCGCCTCGTCGACGCGCACGCTGATGCTGCGCAGCACCTGGTTGCCGATGAAGCGGGCCTGCACGGTGGTGTAGGGCAGATAGACGATCGGCGTCGAGCTGGAGCCGAAGCCGGCCTGCTGCTGCTTGGTGACGCCGACGACGCGGCAGGGCACCTTGCCGATCAGGACCACGCTGCCGAGCGGGCTCACATCCGGATCCGGAAACAGCGCCTTGCGCGCATTGTCGTCGATCACCGCATCCTGGGCGTAGGACCGCACCGTGTCGGCGTCGAGATAGCTGCCTTCCGCGAGCTCGGTATTCTTGACTCGGAAATATTGCTCGCCGACGCCCGAGACCTGCGCGCTGACCTCGATGGCGCCGAAACGCAGGGTGCTGGTGGTCGACACCGTCGGCGAGATCGCGTCGACATAGGGCTGTTCTGCCATGACCTTGGCGTCGGCGAGCACCAGGGTTCTGATCTTGTTGGCGCGCGTGTCGCCGAAATCCTTGCCCGGAAAGAACTCCAGCGTGTTGGTGCCGAGCCGGTTGATGTCCTTCAGCACGCGCGCCTGCGAGCCTTTGCCGAGCGCCAGCACCAGCACGACGGAGGCGACGCCGATGATGATCCCGAGCATCGTGAGGAAGGCGCGCATCCGGTGCGCGTTCATGGCGAGCAGCGCCATCCGCGCCGCTTCCCGGAAGCGATCGAGATAGCTGCGCCACCATGACGATGCGGAGGCCGCCGGGACTTCGGCTGCGGTGGTCTGAGCCTGTGTCGGGCCACGCGAATTGAGCCGGTCGGAGATGACGCGGCCATCCTGGATCTCGATGATGCGCCGCGCCCGCTGCGCGACGCCGGCGTCGTGCGTGACGATGATGACCGTGCGCCCGGAGGCGCTGATCTCGTCGAGGATGCGCAGCACCTCCTCGCCGCTGGCGCGATCGAGCGCGCCGGTCGGCTCGTCGGCAAGGATGACGTCGGGATCGTTGACCAGCGCGCGGGCGATCGAGACACGCTGCTGTTGGCCGCCCGAGAGCTGGCCTGGCCGGTGATCGATGCGGCTCCCCATGCCGAGCCGCYGCAGCAGCGCCTCGGCCTTGTGGCGTCGCGCAGCCTGCGTGAGCCCTGAATAGACGGCGGGAACCTCGGCGTTCTGCGCGGCGGTCAGCTCGCCGAGCAGATGGTAGCGCTGAAAGATGAAACCGAAATGCTCGCGGCGCAACGCCGCGAGCTCGTCCGGATCGAGCGAGCTCATCTCGCGGCCGGCGATCCGGTAGCTGCCCGAGGTCGGCCGATCAAGGCAGCCGAGGATGTTCATCAAGGTCGACTTGCCGGAGCCCGACTGGCCGATGATCGCCACCATCTCGCCGCGTGCGATCTGGATGTCGACGCCGCGCAAGGCATGCACCGTGCTGTCGCCGGAGGCATAGCGGCGTCCGACATTCTGCAGGTCGATCAGCAGCTCTGCCATCATGGCCCCCCGGAGGACGCCGGCGGTGGCATCACGGTCTGCTTCGGAGCTTCCTCAGGCGTGGAGATGACGACGCGCTCGCCCTCGCTCAGGCCGGACTTCACCTCGGCCCGGATCTTGTTGTTGAGGCCGATGCGCACGTTGCGCTTCTCCAACGCGCTGGCGCCATTGAGCAGACGGACCGTATAGCTGCCGTCCGGATTGACATTGCCCAGCGCCGAGGACGGGATCGTCGGCACCTTGCGCGCCTCACCGAGCAGGATGTGGACCTCGGCGGTCATGTAGGTCATCAACTGCCCATCCGGATTRGCAACGTTGAAGACGCCGTTGTAATAGATCGCCGAGGACGTGGTGGAGGAGGACGAGCTGCTGCTCGATGTCGTCGTCGATGTCGATGAGAAGCTCGAATCGGTCTTGATCGATTCCGGGGCCGGCTCGATCGAGCCCAGCGTCGCGTGGAAGCGGCGGTCGGGATCGCCGAGGATCGTGAAGTAGACGTTCTGTCCCGGCTTGACCTTGACGACATCGGCCTCGGAGATTTCCACGCGCACGGTCATGGTCTCGACYTGGCCGAGCACGACGATCGTCGGCGCCGACTGCACCGCATTCACGGTCTGGCCCTGYTGGGTCACGATGGASAGCACGGTGCCGTCGATCGGTGCGGTGATCCTGGTATAAGCGAGGTTCACGCGCGCGGTCTCGATGGCGACCTCGGCCTCGGCGATCTGCGCATCGAGCTGCGCGATCTGGGCCTGCGTCTGCTTCACGGTCGCTTCGGCGCTGTCGTAATCCGCCCGCGAGGACGCCTTCTGCGCCAGCGTGACCTGCTGCCGCGCCATATTGGCCTCGGCAAGCGCCAGCGTGGCGATCTTCTCGTCGCGCTGCGCACGCACGTTGCGCAGCGCCGCCTCATTGGTCCGCAGCGTGTTCTGTTGCGTCAGCGAGTCGATTTCGCCGATCAGGTCACCCGCTTTGATCTTCTGGCCGAGCTCGACATTGAGCGTCACCAGCCGTCCCGAGGCCTGAGCGCCGACCGCGACCAGCTTGACCGGCTTCAAGGTGCCGGTCGCGAGCACGGTCTGCTCGACATCGCCGATCGTGACCGGTGCCGTGACCAGATTGGCGTTGGGATTTCTGCTGTAGCGRGCAACGAGCAGAGCGACCACTGCCAGCGCAACGGCCGCACCGAGGATCAGTCGTGACCAGCGGCGCTGCGGCTTCGGCTTGACCGGCGGCGAGAGGCTGCCGTCGATTGCGGCCGGTCGGGGCATGGGAGGCAGGGGCGCGTTCATGGCGAGGGTTTGATCTCTTCGGAAAAACGCTTCGGTGACCTGGCCACGACAGTCTGCGCCAGATGCGGACCGGTGTTGTCGTCGACAACAATGGGAACGGAGCTGTCGATCGCGCCGGTCCAGCCGCCGCCGAGCGCCTTGGCCAGCGCCACGTAGTCCTTTGCCAGCGTGGCCCGGCTTGCCAGCAGGCTGTCTTCGGCGGTGAATTGCGAGCGCTCGGCATCGAGCACGTCGAGGAAGGTGCTGGAGCCGGTCTCGTACAGCGAGCGCGACAGTCTGGCGGCCTCGCTGTAACGGCGCGCCGATTCCGTCAGGCTGCGGATACGGATGCGCTCCTGGGCGAGGTTGACGATGGCGTTCTCGACATCCTCCAGCGCGCTCAGCACGGCGCTCTGCCAGGCGACATGATATTGATCACGCTGCGCCTCCGCGACCTCGACCGCAGCCTGCAGCTTGCCGCCATTGAAGATCGGGACGGAGAGGCTCGGCCCGATCGACCAGCCGATCGTCGAACTCTTGCCGAGGTCGCCGAGCTTCAGSGCTGACGTCGAGACGGTGCCGCTGAGGCTGACATCCGGATAGAGCGCCGCGGTTGCCTGGCCGATCTTCGCCGTATATTGCGCAAGCTGACGCTCGGCCTTGCGCACGTCGGGCCGCATCACCAGCACGTCGGCAGGGATGCCCTTGGGCAGCGGCAGACGTGGCGAGGGGATGACCGTGGCGCGCGACAGCCGCAGGCTGAGCGCGGTTGGATCGCGGCCGAGCAGCACGCCGAGCCGGTGCACGGCCTGCTGATAGGAGCTCTCATAGGTCGGTATCGTCGCCTCGGTGCTGGCAGCGAGCGCGTTCGCTTTGGCCGTGTCGACGGCGGACGCCGAACCGGCGTTCTGCTTGCGCTCGGTCAGCGCGGCGGTCTCGCGCTGCGAGGCCGCGGTGCGCTTGGCCAGCGCCACCCGCGCCTGGTAGGCGCGGGCATCGATGTAGTTGGAGGCGACGTCGCCGATCAGGGTGAGCAGCGTCGCGCGCAGATCGTCATCCGCCGCGTCGACGCCATAGGATGCGGCTTCRRCCGCGCGGCGATTGGCGCCGAACAGATCGAGCTCCCAGCTCGAATCGAAGCCGGCCTGATATTGGCTGTAGGTGGTCGGGCCGATCGCGACACCGCCCGTCGAGGAACTGGCGCTGCGCGTCTCGGTCGCGGAGCCGGTGCCGCTGATGCTCGGAAACAGGGCGCCGATCGCCTGGCGCTGGGTGGCGCGAGCCTCGCGGATGCGCGCCTTGGCCGAGGCCACGTCGAGATTGCCRCCGACAGCCTCGGTGATCAGCTGGTCGAGCTGCGGATCAGCGAGGTTGTGCCACCATTGCGCGAGCTTCAGCGCTGGCGCCGGGCGGCCGCGGTCGCTGCTCCAGCTGTTCGGCACGCCGAAATCCGGCGTGACGTAGTCCGGGCCGACGGCGCAGCCGGCGAGCAGCGGGGCTGCGAGGCTTAATGCGAGCAGGAGGCGTGTCACGGCGGCTGGCGATCGCGTTCGGAAGCGGGCCGCGCCGGTCGGTCGGCCACGCCGCAGGACTTCCCTGTTGGTTACTTGTTTGATGCCCAAAGCCTTAGGCGGGAAGCCGATTGCGCAGGATTAAGTCGCGTGAAGAAATGTTTCCGCCTTAACAATACAGCTTACTTTCGCCACGATCGGGGGCCGCTTCAGGCTGTTCTTTTGGGCTCAAATCGACCATGTTCCGCACATGATGTCGTCACACAATACCGCCGTGGCCGCCGACGCAAACATACCGGCAGCGGCGCGCATTCTCTGCGTCGAGGACGACCGCGAGATCGCGGCGCTGCTCACCGAGCTGTTGCAGGAGCATGGCTTCGCGCCGCGCTTCGTCGCCTCGGCGGCTGCGATGAACGATGTCCTGCAGCGCGAGCAGGTCGATCTGATCATGCTCGATCTGATGCTGCCCGATGAGGACGGCATGAGCATCTGCCGTCGGCTGCGCCAGGTCTCGACCGTGCCGATCATCATGGTGACCGCCAAGGGCGAGGACATCGACCGCATTCTCGGGCTYGAGCTCGGCGCCGACGACTATGTCGTCAAGCCGTTCAATCCGCGCGAGCTGGTGGCGCGCATCCGCGCGCTRCTGCGCCGCTCGCAATTGCATCCCGCCGTGATCGCGGCGCGGCAGGCGCCGATGACCTTCGACGGCTGGCGCATCGAGCCGGCGACGCGCACATTGTTCGATCCCGACCGCGTCAAGATCACCTTGACCAGCGCCGAGTTCGACATCCTGCTGGCGTTCTGCCGCAATGCCGGTCGCGTGCTGTCGCGCGAGCAGTTGATCGAGCTCGCGCATGGCGGCCAGGCCGGACCGGTCGAGCGCAGCATCGACGTTCACATCAGCCGCATCCGGCAGAAGATCGAGCCCGGCGCCAAGAGCTGGAGCCTGATCAAGACCGTGCGCCTCGGCGGCTACGTCTTCACGCCAAGGGTCGAGACCATCGATGAAGCCTGACAACAAGACGTGCCCACGGGTCGGCCTCACCACGCAGATCGTGACGCTGGCATCGCTGTCGGTGCTGTTCGGCGTGGTGCTGATGATCGCGGCGGCGCTGCTGTTCCTCGATCCCCCCGACGAGCAGGAATCGCCCGCCTATGGCGTCGCGCGGGTGGCCGAGGCGGTGCACTTCGTCCGTGCCGCCAACGATGCCGGGGCGGTGGACAGCAGTCTGTCGAGCCTGCGCAATTCCGGCATCCAGGTCGAGCTGGTGCCGCTGACATCGCTGACCCTGCTGGCCAGGCCGATGCGGAACGTGCCCTGGACGTCGCAACTGGCCCGCCGCCAGCTCAGCGTGCTGCGCGACATCACCTTGCTCCATGGCGTCAGCTACGGCGCCGCGCCGCCGCCGACGCAGATCATCGTCCAGATCGATGGCGAGCGCGCGCTGGTGTTCGACGACGTGCCGCGGCTGGAGTTCTGGTCGATGGTGCTGAAGCCGACCTTCGTGTTCCTGTTCCTCATTCTGATCCTCGGCGTGCTGCTGTCGATCTATGCGGCGCGAGCGATCATCCGGCCGTTGTCGGAGATGGCGCGCGCGGCTGCCGCCTTCGGCCGGTCGCCGGCCGCGCAGGCGCCGCTCAGCGGCCGCGGCCCCAGGGAGATCGCCCAGGTTGCCGAAGCGCTGAACGACATGCAGGCCCGCATCCGCGCATTGCTTGACGACCGCACCCGCATGCTGGCCGCCATCAGCCACGATCTGCGCACGCCGCTGACGCGGCTCCGCCTGCGCTCGGACCGGATCGGGCACGGTGACATGCGCGCGGCGATGTTGCGCGACATCGACCAGGTCAGCCGCATGCTCGACGAGACGCTGGATTATCTGCGCGACGATACCAAGGCCGAGCAGCCGGCGCGGATCGAGCTGTCMAGCCTGTTGGAGACGATCTGCTGCGACTTCGCCGATGTCGGCCACGCCGTCACCTATCAGGGGCCGCAGCGGCTGGTCTGCGAAGGCCGGCCGCGGGCCCTGTCGCGCGCCGTCACCAATGTGGTCGAGAACGCGGTCAAGCATGGCAGCGAGGTGGTGGTGAGCCTGTCGGTCGCGACTGACGGCATGATTGCGATCGAGGTCGCCGACGACGGCCCCGGCATTCCCCAGGCGCTGCAGGCGCGCGCGCTGGAGCCGTTCGTCAAGCTCGACCAGGCGCGCTCGGCCGGCGGGTTCGGTCTCGGCCTGTCGATCGCGCAGGAGATCATGAAGAAGCACGATGGCGGCCTCGCGCTGATGCCCAACGCGCCGCGTGGCCTGCGCGTGCGGCTGTCGCTGCCGCTGCCCGCGGCGCTTTCCGTTGCTCCGGCGATCCCGGCCAAGGTGGCGTGAGCCGCGGCCAATGAAGAAAGGCCCCGCCGGGGGCTGATCCGGCGGGGCCTTGGTATCGCTGACAACGAGGGACGCTGACAACGCGGGACAATGTCAGCCGACACGTCATCAGCTGATCCGTTTCTCAGCTGATCCGCTTCCAGGTCTGCCCGCCGCAGAACARGCCGCCGAAGGCGCAGCCCTGGACCCGCAGCGTGTTCGGTCCCTTCAGCGCGATCGTGGAGTCGTAGTTGCCGCCGCCGTCTGGATCGTGGATGCGGCCGACCCATTTGCTGTCCTTCGGCTTCATGTTGATCAGGATCTTCTCGCGGGTCTTCTCGGCAAAGCCGCAGATGTTCGTGCCGCAGGGCTCGATCACGACATTGCCCTTGCCGCCTTCGGTGGCCCACAGGCCGAGCGGTGAGTTCGGGTCCGCCGCCGCGGCGGGCGCCGGCTGGCCGGCCGCGGGCGCTACGGCGACGGTGGTTGCGGCCGGCGCCGGCGAGGCCACCGGTGCGGCCGGGGCCGGCGGCGCGGCGTTCGAAGTGACCGGCGCCGCCGGCATCTGCACCGCCGCCGGCGGGGCGAGCGGAGCAGGCGCGGCTGCAACSGGCGCCGCGGTGACGGGCGCAGGCGCGTTGACAACGGGCGGGTTGACCACGGGCGCGGGCGTCGAGGGCGCGGCGGTCGCAGGAGCCGCCGCAGCCGGKGCTGCCGCAGCGGTGCTGCTCGCGGGGGCGTCGTCGTCATCGAACTTGGATTTCAGGCCGCTGAGATCGATGCCGGAGACCTGCAGGCAGGATAGCGACTGGCAGTTGCGGGGCAGGGTGACCCGGATCTTGCGGCCGTCGAGATCGAACGCGATCGARCTGCCGSCCTGYGCSGCGCTGCCCGCGATCAAGATGGCTGCAGCAGCCAGAAACATGGTCTTCATCGGTTGAGCTCCCTCGGGCCGCGTCGTGAACCTGAGGCAACGCTAGGYGCGCGAGCGCCGCGYATCTGTGAYCCAGCTCACGGTTGGCATGGCCCGTCAATGCCCCGCGCATCGCGACGGCAGCCGATCAAGTTCGCGTGTGGCAAGTCCGCGTGTGGCGATGATGGCGCTTCAGAACAGGCCGATCACGATCGCGCCCACGAATGCAAACGCGACATAGGCGATCACCATGCTCAGCCGACCGGCAAGGGTCATGACACGGCTCCCGTTTTTCACGTTCAGCGCTGCTGCAGCGCGCGGTGATGATAGCCGTTCGGCCTCGGCAAAAAAGACAGCGCCGCTGCCGCTTCGCCGCCGATCGCATGTCGCCCGCGGCGGCATGGTTTCCGCGGCGTCAACAGACGACATTGACAGGTCCTTAAGCAAATTGCCGCAAACCTCTGCACATGACGCGCGGAGTTCGTTTGTATCTCGTCGGCTCCATCGTCCTTGTTTCGCTTGCGGGTTGCGGCCGTGGATTTTTCCAGGAGCGCGAACCGTGGCGGGCCGAGGCCGAGATCGCCTGCCTGAAATCCGGCGCCGTGAAAGAGAGCGCCGATATCGTCCGCATCGAGCCGATCTCCGGCCCGGGCATGTGCGGCGCCGATTACCCATTGAAGGTGGCGGCGATCGGCGAGACCAATGCGAGCTATGGTTTTGCCGATGAGAGCCTGCGTCCGCCGGCCGCGATCGGCGGCCAGCCGCGCTGGCCGATCAACCCGCAACAGCCAGCCTATCCACCGCCGGCCACCTATCGGCCGCAGGTGATGCCACAGCCTGTCTATCCGCCATCGAATGCGGCCGCGTCGCCGCCGTCCTATGGCGCGCCCGCTGGTGCGCCGCTGCGGCTCGAGCCGCCCGGGGCGGCGCCGGGCGAGGACGACAGCAATCTTCCTCCCGACGGCGGCGCAGCGCCGCTTTATCGCAACCAGCCTGCGGCTTCACGCGGTCCCTATCAGCAGCAGCCGGACGCGCCGCCGCGGCTCGGCCCGTCGCGCGGTGATGTGGTGGGCGCGGTTGGTCCGGTCGCGGTGAAGCCGACGGCGACGCTCGCTTGTCCGATCGTGTCCGCGCTCGACCGCTGGCTCGCCGAAACGGTCCAGCCCGCGGCGATGCGCTGGTTCGGCATGCGGGTGGTCGAGATCAAGCAGATCTCGGCCTATTCCTGCCGCGGCATGAACGGCAATCCGAGCGCGCATATTTCCGAGCACGCCTTCGGCAATGCGCTCGACATCGCCGCCTTCA